>Ga0190344_1000943_pt1 | contig 11717 bp, 17 predicted proteins | sample 48721323_MG_FD_161662 | JGI IMG/M metagenome (GOLD analysis project Ga0190344, IMG submission 161662) | Hydrothermal vent microbial mat bacterial communities from Southern Trench, Guaymas Basin, Mexico - 4872-13-2-3_MG | ecosystem: Environmental > Aquatic > Marine > Hydrothermal vents >... | reverse complement strand
GATTCCTTAAACAGATATATCAAAGATCTTTTAAATGAAAAAATAGAAGATAATTTATCTTTTAAGGAGACTTTAAGAAAAATAAAATTACGGATGTTAGAAATGAAAGATCTCAAAGAGAAGATTCTCATACTTGCGGAATATAAGAGGAATTTTGAAAGATGAATATTAAAAGATTTAAACTGATTTTATATATTTTTTTATTAGTAAACTTTTTTTTCTGGATAGGCTTTCACAATACTGATATATGTCATAATATTATTGTTATAAATGAACAGTTTGATCTTAATCTAGGTGAGTCAAATCTTTTAATAGATTTTATCGAACCTGTGAACTGTTATATGTCAGGATTGAATTTTATGATTGCAGCCTTTATTTTGATGTCTTTTCTTATAGTATATTCGTTTAATTCCAAAATCGGTTAATCTTTTCTGTCTTATTATCTTTCCGCATTTTAAACAGTATGCAAATTCAAAAAAATTAATATCTTTATTCCATATATGTTTTCTGCATTTCATTTTACCAATTAAGATATATGACAGCTATACTATAACCTAATAATAACTTAGATAATTTGTTTTTTATCCATTCTGTCCAATAATATCTTGTTTCCTTATCATGAAGGTTACCGATAATCTTACCTGTTGCAGTTTCAGGTCTATAGACATATCCTTTATATCCTTTTGTAAAATACCAGTTTATAAAAATATTACCCATAACATAGATAAGACATACAATGATACCAGTATAAACTAGATATCCATGAATCTGATCACAGACTAACTTATTGAATTGGTTTATTTCTATATTTTTCGGTTCAATTAAATTATAATTCGTAAAGTTTGTTATCATAATCCTTTAATTTTGATTATTTGTTTGGTATCATATAAATCAAAATAATCATTTCCGATAAAACTGTATGATACCTGATTATTGCTGAAAAGTTCCAGAATATCTACATCAACAAGTATTTTGATTTTTTTAGGTAAATTTTGATTATGTATTATTTCCTGAAATTTACCGTTTATCAAAGCATATTTTTTGCAGATATGTAAATAATCTTTTTCTTCTCTAAATCTTATATCAACCTTTCTTTCATATTGCGTCGATCCATAGACAACAAGATTTTTCTTTCTTACCATCGATAAGAAACCGTCACAAATTTCTTTATTAACTCTTGATAATGCTCTACGAGCAGGAAGAAGCAGATGTATCTCATCCAGTATTACTATACCATCTTGTAGTTTACAATTTATAATATCCTTATAGTTAAGTTGCATATATGGAAAATTAAGCTTAACATTCGAGTAAACAGCTTTCCCTGCCATATAATAATCATAGGCTTTCTTGACAAGATATAAGGTTTTTCCTGAGCCTTGTTTACCAATAACTAGATGTATCATCTTATCTTTCCATTATTTGTTTGGCTAAATTTTTTGTACATATATATAATACCGTAATATCCCATAATCTGAAACTCTAATAGGAGCATATCAACTATTGATATAGGTCTCAATATCAAATACTGGATAACCAAAAACATCAATAGTATTCCCTCAAATATCATGAGTTACTTTTGTTCTTTTCTTTTGCCTTTATGATTGCCTTTACTTTTTTCTTTTTAGCAATGATCTTATTTATTATATATCGCATTTTCTCAAGCTTATCTATGCTCATCGTCTTATAAGCTCCTACTATAATATGCTCTCCTACAAGACCTGTATTGAATGGTTCAGATTTCTTACTTTCAGTATCGATCTTATCTATGATATTAATAATATTATTTTTCTTTGCCATTTTTATTTATACCATAAACATATAAAACCCCATTTATATCACATAGCAATCCATAACCTCTTCGCCATACATCCCATCTGGCAAATATATGATTAATATGCTTCTTAGGAATATATAACCCATCTATTATCAATAATTCAGCCATTAAAGCAGCATCCCCAGCAACATCCCAAGCGGCATCCAAAGCAGCATTACGAGCAGCATCATAAGCAGTATCCCTAGCAGCACTCCAAGCAGCATCTCTAGCTGCACCTCGTGCAGCATCATAAGCAGCATTCCTAGCAGCATTCCTAGCAGCACTCCAAGCAGCATCACTAGCGGCATCCTTAGCGGCACTCCAAACAGCATCAAGAACAGCATCGTAAGCGGCATCCCTAGCAGCACCCCAGTCATCAGCTAAGAACAATTTCCACTCTTTTTTTGACTCTCCTTTCATTGAAAAAAAATCATTTTTAGGTATTGTCTCAATAAACTGTTTAACTAATTTAATAAATCTTGGCTGTTGAACTTTCTTAATAATTCTTGCAGAAGAACAGACTATTTTATCATCTTTAATATCAATTATTTTATCAGCTTCTGCTTCATAAACTTCACAATTTAAATTATTAAACCATTTATAAGGTTTAGTAGTCAAGTGATATCCCTTTTCGCAAATTTTAACATCATTTATCTTTGGAGTCCATTTACCCAGTTTCCAAGTACGATTACCACCATTATTACTTTTATTATTAAGCAACACCTTATATAGTTTTTTACCTTTATATTGTTTTACCATTATTGTTCACTTATAATTTTATTTTATCGAAACTTTATTTCAGTTGTGTTAATATCTGAGCTTTGATAGTCATAATTCTATCAAACTCATCAATAGACTCTTTTATCCATGGCATCTCAATATCATTATTCATAGTATTAAATTTAGCTAAATTTATTCTAGCATAATTTTGTGCTTGATTTAAACAATTATGTAATAACACTAAGTCATAATTATCCTTGATTCTTAATTTAATTTCTTTCATCTTTTTCCTTTTTAAAACCTATTCTTATTAAACATATTTCCGAATCTTCCTGCCATCCCGCCCATCATAGACGGAAATCTTCCGATTGCCTCGATGATTTCCCTTCTGCTTTTTCTTTTATGTGAGATCAATAATTTCATGTAGAGATCAAGTCCTTTATTATAGACATCCATCCTTTTTAATTCTGCGATCATCTTTATTCTTGTTATAAGTTTAATCTCATCCCTTGTCAATTCTGTAATAAGATGTATCTTATCGGTATTAAAAAGTTCTTTTAATACCTCAGCTATCTCATTATTGTTTTGTGATTGTGCAAATGCAGCCAGAAGATCTTCGTCTGGTATTTGCTGCTTTTTTGACGGTATTATATTAGATTTTTTCATATTAAAACCATTCCAGTATTTTACCGAGTATGGCTATCGATACGATAGTATTTATAGATCCGAGTATCAGAAGAAAAAACATAATACTTTTTTCTCCGTCAAGAGTCAATAATTTTGAGAACAGGTCATTTTCTTTGAGCAGTTCCATCTCTTTACTACTAAGATTTATACCTGATCTTTTAGGAGATACCTTAAAATCTATAGGAGATATATTGTTATAGAAATAATGGATCTCCATATATTTGCTAAATCTGTTCTTTATCGCATACTTATCGTTTAACAGGTATGTTCTGTTACCTGCCCGAAAGACAAGGTTTCCTTCCTTATTCTCCTTGACAAAAAAATCGTTCTGTTTTATTATGTTTTTATCATTATAATGATATATTTTTCCATCTATCCTTAGAATCTTATTGTCGGGAATAAGCCTATAATATACCTTATACATATTATTTGGGAAGTGTATAATTACCTTGATAAGCTTTTCAGGATGTCTTATCTTATAATATGTTCTTCTTATCTTTTCCTTGAAAAATATGATAAGTACTACAATGAACAGAAGGACAGAAAACAAAAGATATAACAATATCCATAATCTTACTCCGAATATAATTTTATTTAACATCATGAAATCAGAAAATCAATATATTATATATATTTTTCTATTCATTCCTTTTTACCTGACCCATAGATATCATTATGTTTATAAATATAAATGCTAATGTCAGGAAACCATGTACAGATATAAGGACAAATCCTATGGCTATACCTATAAAGAAACCTAAAGAGACAAAAGAGGAGTTATTAAAAAATAATCCTATAAACATGACACCTATATATAGAAACGAAAGTATAAACAGGATAAGCACCCCTTCTAATGAAGATATATCAACCATAAAAGGTAATGTTTTCTCTTTTACATCTATCTTCTGCACTTGTGTATTTGTATTTACTATCCCTAGTGAATTAAAAAAGATATTGTCTTTTTCAGTAGTAATATAGACCTCATAGGTTTTTTTATTTACCCTATAGACATCTATATGGACAGGATCAGAAACAGTATTAAAATCAATCCAATATTTATTATCAACAACAAACCACCCATTATATAGTTTGTTATTGATAAATTCTACTGAATGATTTCCTCTTATAATCACTGATATTCTTTTCTTGACATTTTTCTTGTCATTACCTTTTATCTTAAAAGTTGTATTGAAGCTTATTCTATCATCATAAAATATAAGGTCGAATTTCTTTATATCTATACTGTTGTTCGTAAATTCAAGAATATCAAGGTCAGGAATTTTAAGCTTATTATCCTTGAATCTTGTATTTACCTTATTAAGCTTATCCTTGATATAGTTTTTTGTATGAGCATCAGTAGTGATAAAGGTGCATGTAGTAGTACTGTTCAATGGACCAGTTTCATTGATAAAATTAAAACTTGTTTGATTTATGTTCATTCTGAAAAATTTAAAATTACTGCCGCCTGTACAGCTTACATTCAAGGAATATAGGTTTATATCATCTATACAGGTTATATTCCAATTGAATGAAAAGTTTTTTTCTATCGTCTGATGAGAAAGACCGAAACAGTACGGATGGATAATATCAAATGATATATTAAATGTTTTGCTGGTATTTATCAGATTTCCATCGGTACAGGTTATCTTTACTGTAATGTTCGTACTTTCATTTCCTGTATAGATATAAGACCAATTATATGGATTATTTGATGTCAGGTTAAACCTGCTATCATTGATAAATACTGCTGATACATCATCATCATCCCTGCAAGTGCCACTTATATTTTCAGCAGTCCAATAATTCGTTTTTGATGTAGGAAATGTAAGGTTGATTTTCATAGGATTATCTGATGATTCAGCCATGATGATAACATCATCAATTTCCCAAGACGTGTCACTTGTTGAGTCATGAGTGGTTATGCTGAACCTGTTAAGACCTTCCCGTGAATCATAAAAAGGAACATCTGACGATTTAAGGACATCGTTGATGTATATATCATAAGTTCTCGCTGATAGGTTGATCTTTAAACTTGCATCATACCATACCCCGATCGTATAACTCATAAATTTTGTTCCTGCATCATCTTGTAAGGTCTGGTCTGTCCGCGTTCCGAATCCTGCGATAGAATCGGTTACATCAGTAACAAATTCTGCAGAAATATTAGATAAACCGAATTTGTTTATTTCGTTTAATGCTGGATTGACATGTTTAAATGAAAAATTAATTAAAACATAATCTATGAATGTTAATGGTTTAGTAGTTACCATGTATATGCCATTATTAGGATCTGTGATATTAAGGACATTGTTTGTTATTCGTATATTATTCGAATTGCTTACATTCCAATCGTCGCCAAGATCTGCACGGTTGAAATTATCAGAAAAGATTACCTGCATAGAAGCTTCTACTGATAAGGCTGCTAAAATTGGCAGTATTGTACAAAATATAAGAGCATATCTTTTTATCATTATCCATCCCATATACTTGATATTACAAATCCCACAGTAAATACAGTTATCATAGTTTGCCACAATGCAAATACAAACTTAAAACCTGATGGTGTATCATCAGGTAAACCGATACCAAAACCAACAAATTTTATGAATCTCCCTAAATCTATACCTGTAGAAAACAAACCGCCTGTGTCTATCTCATCATCACTTATATCAGAATCATTTAGGTCTATAGTAATATTATAACCTGTCGATTCATTAAATATAGGATTATCGAAACTGAAAAATCCTATTATTATTGAATAATAGATAAGCAATATCAATAAAATCTTTAGGTTCATTTTATTCGTTACCTTTAAGCAATACCCATCCTACAAACATCATGAATATAAAAAAGAACAGCAGACTAAATAGTATCCATGCACTTAACCAGCCGACAATAGTAAAGAATATTACAGAAGTCATGAAAACTATAACACCTATAATGACACCTACAACAGACCTAGTAAGATATATAATGGTTCCTGTCAGGAATAATGTTAATGTTATAGCTATGAATAAGTTTGTTTTTGAATCATCTCCGAATTGTTGATTTTTCGATGCTTCTATCTTATTCCAATATGTAGGTTTTGTACATTTGCCTTCATTGCAGCTTCCGCTTAAACATTGTGTATCATCTATGCAGGATAATCCTTCTGTTCTAAGTGTACATATTCCATATTCGCATAGATTTGATTTACAATCAGCATTTTCTGTGCATGGTTCGTTTACATCTGAGCCATTAAGTTCAATTACAGGTTCAATATATGGGTTACAGTCAACATAACAGGATAACATAGTCTCTGAGCCTTCGCAAATACCATCTCCGCAAACCGTCACATCTGAATAGTTGGATATGATAGTTAAACTATCATCTTTGAACATTACTATATCTTTTGAAAAACTAGACCTTGACATGACAGAAACAGGTATAGTGATATAATCAGGATCATATAATACAGAAAAATTTTTATTGAGGGATATTATCGAGGTATCATTAAAGCTTATGATACCGTCTGCTGTGACAACTTCTGCATAATCGTTATCATGGATAAAATCTGACATTGATATATAATTTCCTATATTGTATGATGTAATCGGTAAAGCCAAAATATTGTTATAATTATGATTTATGCATCTAAATCTATCTTTTAGTTTAAAACAAAAATCATTATAACCATTAGCATCTATATCCCCAACTACAATATTGGATATAACATCAGTACTTGAATCATCTCTGAAATATTTTTGTACACCTGTTGAATCATATACAGCTATCATAGAAGTTTCAAGACTTGTGGCAGGTTGAAGCATTATAGCTATCTCTTTTAATGAAGAATCCTGACCGATCTGTACAGGAGAAACAGCTACTCTGTTACACCATTTATCGATAGATCCATACTCAACTATGCCGACATTATCTATCTCTACATCTCCTGTAACCGTATCGAATACTGTCATATTATAACTTACAAAGGATTTGGCGGAATTCTGATAGACCATAATAATTTCATAAGCATTATCGTAGTCAATATTACCTATAGATAAAGGATGGTTATAATAAGGTATTTCTGCTTTTACGCAATCGTTAAGGATTATACCATCAGGTATAATATAACTATTATACATTATTTTCAGTTCTAAGTCATAAGCAAATATATCTATACCATCGGGTGTTTGATTATAAGTATATACAAGCGGTATAGGATTAAGGATATTACATACAGCATCAGGAGATACACTATCTGGTATATCGATTGTATCTGATTCTATCAATCCTGACGACGTATATTTCATTATTCTATATTCAAGATCCCCGCCATCATCTACAGGTACGATAATATCAATAATGCTATCTCCTTCAATATCAAGGGTACAAGAAGAACCAGCAATATTTGCCGTAGTAAATGTATAGGTATCCAATACCTCAAGATTTTTGTCATATACGATGATCGCGTTATTCGAAAAAGTAAAAATAAGATTATCTGTTTCATTTAAGTTTGGTCTGATCACTAAAGGCTGATATGTATTAGTAGTACTTATTGTATTTTCTGACATATAAATAGTCCCATTAGGATAGTTTGACGAAAAAAGTAAATATAGGTTGCCTGATCCGAAATTATTAGCTTCATTTCCATAAGTATCGAATGAAGATAAACCTACTACAGAAAAAGATATTGATACGAATATTAATAATGATACAAAAAATAAAATAGTATTTTTCATTGTCATTCTTTCTTTATAGTGTTCTTGATTATAGAATATACCAGGGATATAACCAATATTAATACTATCAAACCTGTAAGTGTAATCTCAACAGGAGAAAGTCCTATATATGCCGCATCATCAGACTCTAAAGCACTAAAATTTTCTGCTCCTACTATTCCTTCTAAAGATTGATTCCAACATTTAGTGCCATTCAGCACAGGTAAGCTGTCATTGATACAGATATAATTATTGCCGGATGTACCAGCATTAGATATGAATAGTAAAAGTGCCGGTATCAATGACACTAGAACGATGACGCTTATAGCTATCCCTGATATATTGCTCGTCCCTTTTTTACTCATATAGTACAACCTCTTAATCAAAAGTTACCTTTTGACAGCCTACTCTGAGGCTGATCAAAAGGATTTTTATGCAAAAGAATTACTTCTTATGCATAAGCCCTGATTGCTTAACAATGCTAAAAACCAGTGCCATGACTATAAACAGAGTCGTTAGCCCTAAAAGTGTTGACTCTGTAGTTGACAGGTTCTTAGCATTAGAGATAAAGGTCACAATCACGGGGATCAATGCAGTTACAAGTGCTACATCGACGATAACGTTAGTTATCGAGATCGCTCCCTTTACCGATCTAAGCAGTTTTGCTTTAACCATGATAAACTAATTGATTTTGAAATATATAAAGTTTTATATATTTCATGATATAAATTATACATTATGCTATATTATGAGCTATTTTTGAAATCATCATATAATATATTAAGAAATTATATACTAAAAAAATATAGAAATTATTGAATATAGGAATAAAATATAAAAAATTTGGAGAGAAAAAAATAACGGTAGCTGCAAATATAGTAAAAGGACCTATATCAATATCCTGTCTTTTTGCTGTCGAAACATCGTCTTCTTTCATATTTGAGTACCTCATTCAGTAATACTCTAAAATCTATAGGCTGATCGTCTAAAATTCTGCTTTGTTATCTTCATTTTATATTTTAAAAATAAAAATAATATATAGTTTCAGATCTATTCTTTATAAAATACATCGAACAGCTTAGTATCATTCCTTCCTGATTTGGAAGGTTTTGACCCTGTCATGACTATTTTTACCTTCGTTCCCACATCAATTGTCTTAAGCTTCGTCTCCAGAACCTTCGTAGTAAAGAAGGTAATTATCTCATCAGTATCTTCTTCTTTAATCTTACAGACAAAGTTATCGTAGTCTGAATTGCTGTTTTTCTCTTTGCTTAACAATACACCTTTAAGTGTATCTCCTTCATTTTCAAATTTGAAGATTACATCTTCTACTTTTTTATAGCCTTTTTCTTCAGACATTTTTTCCCTCCTATTATCTGACTAAGAGCCATATCAACGCTCTTAAGTCTTTTTTTATATTTTATATCCATAAGAATCTTATAGTTTTGTTCGGAGATGCTTATAGATCTAAAAAGTTTAGTTTTTGATTTCATAATTTAATGGTAAAATCATATAATATTTATAGTTTTCGATAGATAGGTTTTGATTCCTGTACTTTTAATTTAAATTTATCAAACCATTCTCTTTTATCATCTTCAAGGTTCAATGTCTTATTTATCTTATAAACCTGATTTACCCATTTATCCTGTCTTCCTATTGCACTTCTAAGCTTTCTAAAATTTACAACATCTACAGAAAAACCTTTTTTGATAAGATTCTTAAAATGTTCATAATCCTTTATGCTCCTATGGATTCCCTTAACCTTTAAGATACATTTTCCATTATCAAGTATTCCACTGTAAACTTTGGGTTTGACTATAATAAGCTCCTTGAATTTCTTTTCTAACTTCATACCCCCTAGAGAGTTACTTGTTTCTATGTTTTTTGTTGTAAATACACTATCTGTATCAGTATATAATACATTATCAAACCCGATTTTCTTGAAATATCTGTACATCGTCATACGAGCATAAGATGTTACATAAAGAGGTATTATAGGAAATACATAGGAAGGTTTACGGTTATCTGTCTGGATAACTCTGTATATCCTCTTATCTGGTGTAGGTATTATAGAGTCATTCTCCTTTACATACTTAAGATTATTTATATCTGTTAAATATTCCTTATCAAAAAATCTATATGCAAACTTACCATAAAAACTGTTCATATTCAGCTTAACTACAATCTCAGCATTATTCTTTTCTTTCTTAAACTTAATCCTAAGCTTATATAGATTATCTATCATCTCAGTAAAAGGAGAAAATTTGTTATAGAATATCACACCTTCACCTGTATTCAATATTTCATATCCTTCATTGACAGCTAACCTCAAACTATTAAAATCGTAGTATCCTTTAACATATCCCGTAGGAAACCTTAATTTATCTTCTTTTACTGGTAATACTGGTATATCCATATCATTTGTTCTCATTTCTGCGTAACATATACCTTCATAGCTATATATATCATCAGTAGTTGCCTTTTTCTTATAAGTATAGCTATTTATGTCAGGATAAGAAAAATTTCTAAGACAATAAGGATATAAACTATTGACATCATAGACATTTATCTTATCATAATTATACTCATTGAACAAACCTCTTTTAAAAGCCTCTGTTCTACCGCCATAATACGCTTTAAAACATAGTTTATCTGCATCATCATCAAGACTATGCCATCTTCTTTTAAGGTATCTTCTTCTAAACATATCCATAGATGTTGAGGATATGGTAGCTTTGAGATTTCCACCCAGCATATTATAGTTTTCCTGTAGAAATTCCATAAACTTATAGCTGATTTCCGCGTCTCTTATATTATATCTTACCATATAATTCCATTCTTTATCATCACTAGGTTTATTCCCTAGACATTCAGGAGCTTCCATCTTTTCAAGTCCTATTATCTTCCCTAAGTTCTTTACAGATGTCTTAAGATGATTTGCAGTATCAATAAACCTAACAGGATATAGATCATTTGATTCAAGTTTATGTAGTTTCATAAATTCTTTTTTCTTTACTGGATGGATAAAACATTTTAGGTTAATATCATAGGGAATATATGTAGTTGCCATTATAACATCTCCCTGTCTTTCTATGATAGAGAAATCCTTAATTGCCTCTACTATATCGAAAGTACCGAAAAAATCAAACATCAGATTTGTCGCACAGATATAAGAATTCCTGAATATCCTGTTATTTTGTATCTCTTTCTTGACCTCATCCTTACTATAAAATGTTTTACAATATCCATCCCCCACAATAGAACCGCACAGGAAAGATTTATTGTTATCGTATGTCTCTATATCATACCCGAAAAGTTTTATCTTCCTTACCTTCCCACGCAATACTGATATACCTTTCTTTATCTTCTTTTTCTTATTATTGTTTTCCAAAATTTAAACCTCTTAGTAATTATTTCAACATGTATCTGTGACGAATCAGAAACACCCCCATATATATTACAAAATTTAGCTATTGCCATATTAATACATTCATGTTCTGCCCTGCTTATTATCCTATCGTTGATATATTCTGGGTTCAGCTTTCTGGAATATCCGAGCAGATGCTCTGATAACTGCCTTTTTATATCTGTAACTGCAACAAGACATACCATTTGTGGATACAGATAACGGTTATCTTCTCTATATAATGAAGATTTCTTATGAATTTTGAGCTTTGTAAGATAATTTGTCTGTATGATGTCAAGCCTTCCATCATTGGTTCTTATAGATTCTATATTTTTAACTTTTAAATGTATTCTGTCTTCTCTGACAGCCGCTATGACTGCCTGAGGATTTT
>Ga0190344_1000940_pt1 | contig 11759 bp, 11 predicted proteins | sample 48721323_MG_FD_161662 | JGI IMG/M metagenome (GOLD analysis project Ga0190344, IMG submission 161662) | Hydrothermal vent microbial mat bacterial communities from Southern Trench, Guaymas Basin, Mexico - 4872-13-2-3_MG | ecosystem: Environmental > Aquatic > Marine > Hydrothermal vents >... | reverse complement strand
GTCTTTGCTTTATGATTCCGGTTCACCGGAAGGGTTAAAAAGAAAGATAAGAATAAGCAGAATGGTTTATGCAAAAACAGAATTATTCGACGAACAGCTTCGGGAAACAGCCGGACTGTTCAAAGCCCGGCTCCATCCTGCCAGGCGGCGGATCATTCAATACCCGGCTGAAACCAGAACTTGCATCACAGGGGATATATCCGGTGAACCTTCGCTCAGACGCCACACGGGAAACCGGCACCTGAGTGAACTGAAAAAGGCCGGTCTGATCATGGGGCAAGTAAGCGGGATAAGGACCAATTACTGCCTGAATGGGAAGAAAATGGAATGCCTGAAAAAGGTATTCAACGTTTTATTTGGGAATGTATACCCCGTTGAAAATAATTGTTAAGTACAGAATTGAAAGGCATTTTAATAAACGTGGTTAACAATGAATGAATGATGAAAATATTGATTTTGTGTACCGGCAACAGCTGCCGCAGCCAGATGGCGCAAGGCTTTTTACAGTCATTCGACAGCAGGCTGGAAATAGCCTCTGCAGGTACAGAGCCTGCCGCACAGGTGAATCCGCGAGCCGTAAAGGTAATGGAGGAAGCAGGTATAGACATCAGCCGTCACAAACCCACCCCGGTGGATAAATACCTGAAGGATGAATGGGATTATGTCATCACCGTGTGCGACCACGCCAATGAGACCTGCCCCGCCTTTCCGGGAAAGGTGAAGCACCGGCTGCACATGGGCTTTGAAGATCCAACTCTTGTCACCGGAAGCGAAGAATACATATGGAATGAATTCCGAAGGGTGAGGGACGGGATCAGAGAGGCATTCCGCAAACTGTATGTTGAACAGATCAAGCCACGGTTATGAAAAATGATCTGAAATCACTCGTGAAGAAAAAATACGGGGAAATTGCCCGGAAGGCCAAAACGCAGAATCGGTCTTCCTGTTGCGGTGGAGCAGGGTGTTGCGACCAGCCGGATTACGTTGATTTCAGCGACGATTACACCGGCATCGAGGGATATCAGTCCGAAGCCGACCTGGGCCTGGGCTGTGGCTTGCCTGCAGAATATGCCGGTATAAGAAAAGGAGACCATGTACTCGACCTCGGACCGGGTGCCGGAAACGACTGTTTTGTAGCCCGGGCCCTGGTGGGGGAGGAAGGATGGGTTGCCGGACTGGATTTTACAGAGGCCATGATTGAAATAGCAAGGAACCATCTTGAAAAGACCGGATACCGGAATATTGATTTTATTCAGGGTGATATTGAAGCAATTCCCCTGAGAGACAGTGTGTTTGATGTGGTGATCAGCAACTGAGTTCTGAACCTGGTACCCGACAAGAAAAAAGCCTTTCGTGAAATCTTCCGGGTGTTGAAGCCGGGCGGACATTTTTGTATTTCCGATGCGGTACTGGGCGGCCACCTTCCTGAGGGATTGAAAGAAGCTGCTGAAATGTATGCAGGGTGTGTTTCAGGAGCTTTACGGAAGGAGGAGTACCTTGATATAATCAGGTCGCAGGGTTTTACACGTATTTCCGTATTGAAGGAGAAAGAGATCCGTATTCCGAACCCTGTTCTTCTGAAGTACATTTCACTCGATGAATTGAGGGCTTTCAGAAGAGAAAAGACAGGAATTTTCAGTATAACAGTGAAAGCATTTAAATAAAGTATGAGCCATGTCCGGAGAAAGAAAGCGAATCGGTTTTTTTGAAAAATACCTTAGCCTGTGGGTGGCCCTTTGTATTGCTGTGGGCATCGCCATCGGACATCTTGCAGGCGACAGCATACAGGTAGTGAGCGACCTGGAAATATTCAGGGTCAACCTTCCGGTTGCCATTCTGATCTGGTTCATGATCTACCCCATGATGCTGCAGGTGGATTTTTCCAGTATCAGGAACGTGGGTAAACGGCCGAAAGGCCTGATCCTGACCCTGGTAGTTAACTGGCTGATCAAACCCTTTACCATGGCCTTTTTCGCCTGGGTATTCTTTTCAAAGGTCTATGCGGCTATCATTTCCCCCGAAGAGGCAGGCGAATACATTGCGGGTGCTATCCTGCTGGGAGCGGCCCCCTGCACGGCCATGGTGTTCGTATGGAGTTACCTTACCGACGGCGATCCCAATTATACCCTGGTGCAGGTTTCTGTAAACGACCTCATCATTCTGGTGGCTTTTGTCCCTATTGTGGGCCTGCTGCTCGGTATTACCAATATCACCATTCCTTACGAAACCCTGGTGACCAGTGTGGTGATTTTTGTGGTTGTGCCCCTGGTGGCAGGGGTTTTGACCCAGAAAATACTGATAAATCGAAAAGGGAAGGATTGGTTCAGGCAAGATTTCCTGCCCGGGCTGAAGCCCGTGAGTATCGGCGCTCTTTTGATTACCCTTATTCTGCTCTTTGCCTTTCAGGGCCAGAACATTCTGAACAACCCGCTGATTATTCTGCTTGTTGCCATTCCGCTGGTCATCCAGACCTATTTTATCTTTTTCATTGCCTGGTTCGGAGGCCGGAAACTGAAACTTCCCCATGCCGTCTGTTCGCCGGCGGCCATGATCGGGGCCAGCAACTTTTTTGAACTGGCGGTAGCTGTAGCCATTGCCCTGTTCGGATTACAATCTCCTGCTGCCCTGGTCACCGTGGTTGGGGTGCTGGTTGAAGTCCCCGTCATGTTATCGCTGGTGAGTCTGGCCAACCGGTGGAAATATTGATTTCCTGTAAGGAATTCCGTAAAGGGAATTAGCACTTGTCATTTGTTTGGCGTACCTTTGACAGGTTACACTATTTCAACGTATTCCAAGAGGTTAATATTATGAGGGAATTAAAAATCGGGAGCCTGCAGATTGCCGTACCGGTGATCCAGGGCGGCATGGGGGTAGGTATCTCCCTGTCGGGTCTCGCCGCAGCCGTGGCCAATGAGGGAGGAGTGGGGGTGATCTCCAGCGCCGGACTCGGACTGCTTTACAGGAATCTTTCCTCCGATTTCCTGGAAGCCAGCATCAGGGGACTGAAGGAAGAGATCAGAAAAGTACGTGAAAAAACCCGGGGAGTGATCGGGGTGAACGTGATGGTGGCCATGACGAATTTTGCCGATATGGTCCGGACCTCTATTGCCGGGAAGGTGGATATGATCTTTGCCGGGGCCGGACTGCCACTCGATCTGCCTTCATTCCTGAAAAAGGACAGCGTGACCAGACTGGTTCCCATCGTATCATCCGCAAGGGCAACCCGCATTATCTGCGACAAGTGGAAGGCCAATTATGATTACCTGCCCGATGCGGTGGTGGTAGAAGGACCGAAAGCGGGAGGACATCTGGGTTTCAAACAGGAACAGATAGAAAATGCGGATTTTTCGCTTGAGAAACTGGTGCCGGAAATCAGGAACGAGCTTAATATTTATGAAGAAAAGTACCGGAAGCCCATCCCCCTGATTGCTGCCGGCGGGATCTTTACAGGGCAGGATATACGTCATATTATCCGGCTGGGAGCTTCGGGGGTACAGATGGGCACCCGGTTTGTTACCACCCATGAATGCGATGCTTCGGAGGGTTTCAAAAAGGCTTACCTGGATGCGGAAGAAAAGGATATTATAATCATCAAAAGTCCGGTTGGCATGCCGGGAAGGGCCATTTTCAGCAATTTCATTAAAAAGGTGACGGAAGGGAAAAAACGGCCGTTGAAATGTCCCTTCAAATGCATCCGCACCTGCGACATATCCAGCAGTCCCTATTGCATTATCACGGCGCTGATCAATGCGTTGAAAGGTAATTTCGAGAACGGATATGCCTTTGCTGGATCCAATGCCTTCCGGGCAACAAGGATCCTGTCGGTGAAAGAAACCTTTCGGGATATTTTAAGGGAATTCAGGGAAAGCAAATAACGCAGGCCGGTCCGGTTGGTGGCAGCATGGCCGGAGCGGGAGGGGTGACTGTTTTATAAAGGAAGCGCTTTGTCCGGAATCAATCTATGCCGGTTTCATGATTCCGTGATCGTTAAGGAATATTCTGCCGTGGTGTTATTTAAAACCGGAGCACCGGGGAGCTCAGGTCCCGTTTTTTCGCAACTACGTAGACAACTACGTAGTTGTCTACGTAGTTGTCTACGTAGCAATCTCTGCACACAGGGAATTATGTAAGCACAGGAATATATATTTCTCATAAAATCATCGAAAACCTGTGGAAGAAAAACGCGGCGGTTCAGGTAAGGCTTTTTCCTTGAAGCCGGTATAAGGTCATGTTACAGGATCCTGGTTAAGAGTCTGATATTTAAAGTATTTCTTTTGTTGTCATGTTCTTTCAATGCCGTTTCGCGAAATTACGCCCAACGGTTTAAATATGGTGCGTTTGGCATTTCAATACTCCGGTTTTTCAGTTCGCCGCTATGTTTATTTTATGCGATTAATTTCAGTTTTGGAATTATCTGCCAAATGCACTGTATTTTTGTTGTGTTTATATGTTTAATGACTTGCTTTAACAATTTCTTTTATTAATCCTTTTGTAAAATAGTCAACGCTATTTGTGGGAAAAGCATTCACCATAACAACTACTGATGCATGATATTCCGGCAAGTAAACCATGTATGTTGCTGAACCAATATTCCCACCACCGTGACCAATTGCTTTTTCCCCGCCTGATACAACATTGCGAAACACTTGCACCCCGAGGCCGTATCCCTTCATGTTGGATTGTGGTCTGAACCTGATAAAAGTAAGCATCTCATTCATTGATTCTTCGCTCAAAACATTTCCTTCAAATAATTCCTGACACCATTTTGCCAAATCTGACGCAGTAGTTACAATACCGGAAGAACCGTAGGTAATGGATTCATGCGAAGCTCTTGGAAGAAATGTTACGTCCGTTTCTGACTGACCAAATTGAAAATTATCCCCAAAAACATGTGCCTGATTTTCAGGAATGCTGTCAGCAAGCCAGATATAGTAATTATTTAATTTACAGGGTTTAAGGAGTTTTTCCTTAATCTCTGACGAAAGCGTTGATCCTGTAGCTTTTTCAATAATCATTCCCATTAAAAGATAATTGGTATTGGAATATCTCCAACCCTCACCTGCCGGAAAGTGCGGTTCTTTTATATACTCCAATACTTCTTCCGGAGTCCAGATCCTGTTTCTGTCCTTCTTAAGAGCATCCCAAAGGTCATCATTGTTCCAGAACATATAAATTCCACTTGTATGATTTAGTAACTGACGAATGGTAATGTTGGGATCGATATAAGGATAAGCAGGTAACCATTTTGATAATTTGTCTTCCAGTGATAATATTCCTTCTTCAACCAGTTTGAGCGTAAGAGCTGCAACAAAATTCTTCGTAATACTGCCAATACTAAATAACATATCAGGCCTCATTGATACCGTGTCATGAGAAATTCCGCTTGTGCCAACCCATACACTATCTGTATCAAAAACAATTGCGGCAGATACACCTCTTATTTTATATCTTTTTATTCCTTTATCAAGAACCTTTTGAAGTCTTTGGTCTGATGATTTATTTCCGAAATCCGAACATGAAACGAATAAAAGTCCGGAAATAATCACTAAAAATATGGTCCTTATCATCGTATTGATTTCTTTTATACTATTCACATCTTAATGTCTTAATTGAGTGAGCGTTTCTTTTATTGTAATTTTATTGGAATTACTGCAACAGGAAGCCCAACGGCAAATTGTATGAGTAGTGGCAGATTGCGTGGCGCTTCCCTGTCAAACCGTGATGAAGTTTGAACGGGCTACAAACCTTGGTATTTTGCACTTCATGTGATATCACTTATGCAAAAAGTTACCTGCCGGGCTTACTGTTATTACTTTTTTCCTTTCCGGTTAACACAGTATTCTAATTATTAAGGATTGTTTCAGCCGGAGATAATTTTTTCATTTCATAAATCACTGTAAAATGAGTTGAACAACAGTGATACTTCCATCTGAGATTCCATGTGCGATGACAGGGCCCAGCAAACTACCGGATTTTTCGCGCATTATTGCATAAAACATCCCTAACCCAAAGGTATACATTAGCTGTATGTAGTTAATGCTTTCAATGGAGAAATTGTTATAATTAATACCAATATGTGCTAAAGAAAAGAGCAGAGTTGAAATTAAGGCACTTTTTGAAACTGTAAGTTTTCCAGCCTGGAAGTTTCCCGGAATATAGAACAGGATAAAACTAAAAATTAATCCCCGGAACAAAATTTCTTCAGAAAATCCTGTAACCACAAAATCAAAGAATAAATCGGTTACAATATTGCTGAAATTCCGTTCATAGTTTATAGTGCCTGGGTTTGTAAAAACCAGATTTATTAGTAAGACAATAAAAATCCACCCTGCTGCAAATTTCATTGCTACGGAAATTGACCATTTCCGGTTTTTGAGTGTAAATCCAAATGATGCGAAGGATTCCTTATTAATCAGTACAAACAGAGAGATTGTAAGTAAAGCTAAAATCATTTGTACAATATGATGTACATACATCCAACCTATTCCAAATAGTTTACAACAGGAATTGGCTATCCTGCATCCAATTTCCGGATAAATTAAGGTGAAAGCCAAACTCAGTAAAATCACAATCAGTTTTTTCATTGGTGTATATGTCAGTTAGTTTTTCCGTGTGAAAATTTCATAATATTTTTTCACTGTTATCCGACTAAATTCTAAAGTCGGTATTTTTTCTTTTGTAATGCCCATAAACAGGGCATTGGTTTTTCATTTTTCAAATTGACCTCCCCCCATATCTGTAGTAAATAAGGCCAGTTGCAATGTTCCATCCGGTGATCCCCCGGCGATCTGGTAGCCACGGTTCGTACTTTTGAGCAGTTCACTCATATCCGGCATGCTGATCAAATGCATCCTCACAAGGGCTGCTACCACTGAGAACGCCTTCCTGGTTTGGGCTATCTTCTGAATGACCGTCAACAGTAGCCGGGGAATCAGGGTACACCAGACCCGGATTCTGATGGCACTCTCATTTCCTCCGTAAAAGTAGTGCAACTGGAAGTTCTGTTTCATTTTCTTAAACAGCAGCTCAATGCCCCACCTCTTGCTGTATAGGAAGGCAACTTCCTCTGCAGCTATATCAAAACTGTTGGCCGGGAACTCATAATAGCGATTCTGTTTATCCTGGTAGCAGGCCTTTCTTAAACGAATCGGTTTGGTGACCTTCATTTGTCTTTTGTTTTTGAAGGTCAGACCAAAGGTCCGGCTGTCCGACAAACTTTATTTCCGTATTTTTACTCATGTTTAAGTGTTTCGCAAAAACAAATCTACAACACGAAGGGGAAACCTTACGGGAGTACCCGTCTCTTTATTTTTTCAGTCGGACACTATTGATTTGATTATTATAGAAAATATATGGAGGCAACGATTATTATGACAACTCCAATTATTGTTATGTATGGAAATGGACTTGCAAAATTAAAAGTCATTCCCATATTTGAATAAAGCTTTGGAACCATTAATCTTGGGTCTTTTCGGTTAAAATAGAATGGTCCTTTCCAGTTCCCCGGGTCTTTTCTCATTGCTTCGAGAATCTGTTCGTCAAGTTTTGTTTTCATTTATAATCGTTTTATTGTAATAGTGTACATCAGTTTCAATTGGCCATAAAACGGTTTTGAGTATGGCTTCGTTGCGGAAAAATACGCAGGGTTCTTTCCTGCGTAACCGAAATAGCGAATAGGCGATGAATTCCCATAATAAAGTCACCCGCAATGAGTTATACACGCTGTTGAACTAAATCCCGCCAGGACGGGCTGGTATTTTATTCAAATTTACAAAGTTCCGTAACTTACACATGATTATTATCTCAAAAAAAGGTTAAAACCCTGCAATTTCATTGCAGCTGCTTTAATTTTTATAAACTTATTACTTTTCCTGTATGGTCGAATACAGGAAGGGTAGTCATAGCGTGAGTAATTTGACAGCCCTTATAGTATGGGTGACGAAATACCGCTATCCTGTTTTGCAAGGCGATATCCAGCAACGTACACGGAATTTCGTTCAACCGGGGCTTCGTAGTTTGGCCGTACCGGCCACATGAAGCCTTATTTATTGTAGCCAGTTATTCTATTATTGTTCTGTATAATTCATCTCTAAAATCTTCTTTTTCCATTTGGCTTCTTATTTGCTCTGCTTTCTTTTTAAAGGAACCATTATTCATTAATTCAATAATTTTTGGTTCAAGATTTTCTGTGTTGATTTTGCTTATTTTAATTCCTTTAGGTCCGACTCCAATATTATAGATTATTTTATTCCATACAAATTGGTCAATAATATGCGGAATAATCATTGTTGCACATCCATATTTCAGTGCCAAATGGGTTGTCCCTGAACCACCATGATGTATGACTCCATAAATCTTTGGTAAAATCCAATCATAGGGAATTTGAGAAACAAAGTGTATTAGTTTTGAATCAAACTTGTCAGGTTTGACAAGTCCGCCAGACGCTATATTAATTATTGCAGGAATTTTATTTCGTTCAAGTATGTCAATAATTATTTCAGTATTTCTTTCTGGTTCAGGGTTGATCATTGAGCCAAAAGTGATAAAAAGTATTTTATTATGCTTTCCTATAAATGCAGTTAAGGTATTTTCAGGTTGCCAGTTTGCTGTTCTCTTTCGCTCGTGATATCCCAAAACCTTAATGTTATCATTCCAGTAATCTGGTCGTGGGAAAAGGGTGGGTGAAATAGTATAAATTGATTTTCTGTTACGAATAACATTGTTAATTTGTTTCCTGCTGATATTTTCACTGATTTTCAACCATTTTTTAACAATCATTGTTGTCGTAACTACTCCAAAGTCAAAAAGTTTAAATGTCAGCTTATTTAAAAACTTTCCATAATTATTACTAAATCCAATAAATGCATGATTTTTTACATAGTGCAAATAAGGTAAAGGAGTTACGAAAGTAGTTTTGCCACTATTCTTAAGTTCCCAAATTATTGGATAAACAGTTTTCGAATTATATATGATTCTATCGGGATTTTCTCGTTTTATAAGTTCATACAATTTGAAGACAAACTCTTTGTTAGGGGCTGTTTGATTAAGTGCCAGTTTTATGTAAGCTAAGAACCTCTTAATTCCTGAACCACCACCCATAGCAGCTTTTCCCGTATCGCTTTCCAGCAGTTCAATATATTTTGACCCTATAGAAGCAAATTCTAAATCTGAATCATCGGCCAGTTTTCTAAATTGCTCGGAGAACGCACAAATAACTTGATGTCCTTTTTCTTTCAATATTTGCCCTATTGCGAGAAAAGGTTCGATATCTCCATGGGTTCCAATTGATGTCAGAATTATCTTCATCAGCTATTCTGGCTACAACGGTCAGCGGTATGATTAGTTGGCTGTGCTGGCCATCAGGCCAGTATGGCGCACTTTTTGCAAGACCGCCGGAGCTATAGCGGAGGTGGGCTGTAAGCCACGGGGGTTGGGCAATCATACCGGTATCTGTTCATATTATTGTTTTGTTTATAATATAAAGTTAAGAATCTTTTGGCAATATGGGGGTTGGCTTTCGTGCTCATGAACCACTTACATTTTTTGCTGGCTGTCATTCAGGAAACACCTGCAAAAAGTGTGACATAACCCAATGAATTATACCGCTTGTTATAATTTGGTGCCCGCATTATCAAAATGTTAATGCCCGGGCATGAGAGCCGGCCGTTAAAGCTTGCCCTGTCTCGCCCCGTTTATGTAATTTGTTATTAAACATAAACGGGTAAAGGGGAGGGGGAGGGGCAAGCTGTGTGCAGGAAAGCCGGTCATTTTCCCCGGTACTTTCCCGAATTGTACCAGGGCGCGTTGTGGCCCTTTTTTGCCGGTGGGCGGGCATACGCAACCTTCCTATTGGCATACTGGCAATGAAATATCAGAATGATATTTTGGTTGCCTTTTATTATCTTAAAAAAAGGTTATAACCCTGCAATTTTATTGCAGCTGCTTAAGTTTAACTTAGAAACCCACATTCTTTGGGCGTGGTTATGTTCGTGAGGGGCTCTGCCCGAAAGGCCCGGGCGGTTGAAAATAATTTGCGGTGTGAAGCAAAAATCGGGGTTAAAGCCACTTCCTGTGGTGGCGGATAGTCTGATTTTAGCAAATATTTTACTCTTACTCTTGTTCTGCCAATATTTATCTGTAGTTTCAATAAGATGAAATTGAAAATAACCAGCACATAATTAATTGACGGCAATAAAAATCAAAAAAACTGCTCAAAGCACAACTTTTACCTGCAAATAAAACAAAGTATAAAGTACCGACCATCCGATTTGGCAAAACAACAAATACAGGTAATTCAGTTTGTTTTGCCCATAATATTTTACAATTAAGAAAGTGCCAACCGGAATAGATAATAAAACATGTGTAAGCACTACAATGCCGGGCAAGCCATATTTTCTTTTAAAAGTTACCAGCCTGCGGTTGCGCTTTGTGAATTTTCTCTTAGGTTTTTTCTTAAATTTCAGTTTTTCGGGCCAGAACCTCTCATACAAAACAACCAGGCTTTTTGATAAAAAACCTGAAACAATAATTCCCAGCAAGCCACCCATATTGGTATAAAGAACCGTTTGAAAAAACGACATGTTAAAAACATAAACTGCCACGGGGAAAGTTGCCGCGAATTTCCATGTGCTCGACAGAATAGTTATTACTTTATCCATATTTTGAAAAAATACTTATACGCCTTAGTTTTGAGTGTAAATATATTTTTTTGCTTCAGGCAACCAAAAATTCATGTTCAAAAAAAGTAATTCCGGTTATAGTAATAAATCATTGTTCTGGTTTCCGCTCGACAATGCTGCAAAGATTTTTCCGGCTATTAGATCGAAGGAACATACTACCGTGATGCGATGTACTACCGTTTTGCGGGAGAGAATAACCATTAAGTACCTCATAGAGGCCATTTCGCTGGCCGAAAAACGGTTTCCATATTACCGGGTGAGCTTACACCATGGGATTTTCTGGTACTACCTCGAAGAAAACCCGAAACCTTTCAGCATACTGCCTGACACCGGGTTCCCTTGCCAGGCATTCAGCAAGAGTAATGACAATCAGCATTTGATAAGAATCCTTGTATTTAAAAACCGGCTAAGCGTTGAGGCTTCACATATTCTTACCGACGGATACGGCGCTTTCCAATTCCTGATTTGGATACTCGAAAAATATTTCTTGTTAAAGGGTTCCGAATCCGTTGACGATAATGCTTTTGTTCCCGATGCCGAATTGTTTCAGGCTGAAACCGAAGATGCCTATTCGAAATATTTTAAAAATAATATCCCATTTACTGCCCGCCTTTCAAAAGCATTTCATGTGCCGTATAAATTGAATAAGAAGCCAAGGTTCGATGTTTTGGTGGCATTGCTGAATTTGAGTGAAATAAAAAATAAAGCATCAGAAAAAGGAATAAGCATTACCGAATACCTTATTGCCGTGCACTTATTTGTGCTGCAACAAATAGCTGCTGAAAAAAACAGCCGGCAAAAAAAAGTGATACGAATTCAGGTGCCGGTAAACCTGCGGAATATATACCCGTCGAAAACCATGCGTAATTTTTCACTGTTTGTTATGCCCGAGATTGATACCCGCCTGGGGATGTATTCGTTTGACGAGATTGTAAAAACCGTGCATCATAAAATGCGGCTGGAAACCGACGAGAAATTAATAAGTAAAATCATTTCCCGAAACGTGGGAAGCGAAAAAAAACTGTTTGTGCGTGGAATCCCGCTTCTTATAAAAAACCTTGTTTTGCGTTACAAATATTA
>Ga0190344_1000936_pt1 | contig 11788 bp, 11 predicted proteins | sample 48721323_MG_FD_161662 | JGI IMG/M metagenome (GOLD analysis project Ga0190344, IMG submission 161662) | Hydrothermal vent microbial mat bacterial communities from Southern Trench, Guaymas Basin, Mexico - 4872-13-2-3_MG | ecosystem: Environmental > Aquatic > Marine > Hydrothermal vents >... | reverse complement strand
TCATCATTGGAGACAGAGCATGGATACTAACAAAACGGCAGTCGTTTTTATTGGCTATCAAAACGACTATTTTGCAAAAAATGGTGTGCTTCATGAAATCATTGAAGAATCATCCAGAATCACTGGTGTTCTTGATAACACAGTTGCTCTGATTGAGCATTTAAAGTCTACCCCGGTTTTAATGCTGTCTACCCCTATTGCCTTTACACATGATTACAGTGAATTGGTGGAGCCGGTAGGCATATTGCAAACCATCAAAGAAAAAAAGGCGTTCCAAGCGAATACCGAAGGTGTACAAACCATTACAGAATTACGTCAATTTGGTGATCGTATTACAGAAATAGTGGGTAAACGAGGGCTTAACGCCTTTTCTAATACGACACTTGACGAAGTGCTTCAACAACAGGGTATCACTGAGCTTGTCTTAGCGGGTGTGGTAGTTTCTCTTTGTATTGATTCTACTGGGCGGGCTGCTGCTGAAAAGGGATATAAGGTGTCAATTCTTTCTGATTGTACATCGGGGCGTACTGTTTTTGAACACGACTTCTATTGTGACAATATTTTCTCAATTTATGGCAAAGTGATGGATCATCATCCGTTTTTGGAGGCTTTGAAGGTGAATTGAGTTTTGATATCGATTCCCCAAGTTGATCTCGCGCTGCGAATTACTGCGTATCACCTGGGGCTATTCACATTCAACAACTGAAGGGTTGGCATATTAATAAAATATGTTATTAATCAATAATATAGAATGATTTTGACAAATAATGTAGTGTTCAAAAAGATGTTAAACAGAAAATGAGGGTTTGAACAACAGACAAAACCTGATAGAACGCTGATATGTGAATTTCACGCAAAAGTTGCACGCAACTTTTCACGCTAAAGTTTCGCGGAGCGAAACTTTAGCGTGAAAGCGTGAACCGGAGGTGGGCTACGCTAAATACAGTTTTTGCGCGCAAAAACTTTTGCGTGAACCGAAGGTCAGCGAAGCTAAATACATTTTGATTGATTTTTAAAAATGGTGGGCAACAAAAACACGTTACCGGCCCCCTACATTTTGATTGATTTTTAAATTTAAATGGTGGGCAACAAAAACACGTTACCCACCCTACATTTTGATTTATGATTTATGTCTAACGATGAGGGTTTTAGCTGGGGTTATTCATATTCATATTCATATTCAATACCTTCGGTATTGGCGTATTAATAATCAATAGGAAATCCTTTATTAATCAATAATCTAGTCTCAAAAGGACCCGTTTATTGCTATCAGTATGACCGATTCTGGACAGGGTATTCCTGATGACATCAAGTCGCGCATTTTTGAACCCTTTTTTACCACAAAAATAGCTGGGGAAGGGAGTGGTTTGGGACTTGATATTGTGAAAAAGGTGATTGACAAACATCACGGTCGTATTGAAATAGACAGCCAACCAGGCAGAACCACATTTACCGTTTTGCTACCAATAGAACAACAGGAACACTAACTTATGCAGAGCAAAGCAATATTATGTGTTGATGATGAAGAGATAGTCCTCATGAGTCTTAAAGAGCAAATTGAGGATCATTTTGGTGATAATTTTATGTATGAAGTGGCTGAAAGTGCTGAAAAAGCATGGGAAGTCATTGAGGATTTGAACGAGGAAGAGGTGGAAATATTGCTTATTGTCTCCGATTGGCTGATGCCAGGTATTAAAGGCGATGAATTTCTGATTGCTGTCCACCAAAGGTTTCCTCAAATTGTTAAAGTCATATTAACTGGACAAGCCGATGAGAAGGCGATTGAACGTGCCATAAAAGAAGCCAATCTCCATCGTTGTTTGCGTAAACCTTGGAAAGTCGACGAACTTATCGAAACAATCCAGTCAGGATTAGGCATGTATGAATGAAAATAAAGTTGTGATTCTATGTGTTGACGATGAGAAAATCATTCTGGATAGTCTTAAAGAACAATTAATAGATCACTTTGAAAACCAATATGAAATTGAAACGGCGGAAGGGGGAGTTGAAGCGATAGCGTTATTTAAGGAGTTACTAGAGGAAGGGTATGAAATACCCTTGATTATTTCCGACTGCCTCATGCCGGATATGAAAGGTGATGAGCTTTTAATGCACATCCATAGCCTTTCACCAAAAACGCTTAAAATTATGTTGACGGGCCAAAAGAGTACGGATGCAGTAGTGAATGTGGTCAATCATGCCAATTTGTACCGTTATATAGGCAAGCCGTGGGAAAAAGAAGATTTGCTTTTGACGGTTTCAGAGGCCGTTAAAAGCTATTTTAAAGATCAGCAGATTGAAGAACAAAATCAAGTGCTTAAAAATATGAATACGACACTAACAGAACGCAGCGAAGCACTTTCACAAGCACTTGAGCATCTCAAAGCGACGCAACAAGAACTGATTCAGACGGAAAAAATGGCCGCCTTGGGACAATTGATAGCTGGAATCGCACATGAAATCAATACCCCATTGGGCTCCATTCGTTCAGCTGTGAGAAGTATTAGCAATTTATTAACTCAAACACTAGAAGAATTACCGGTCGTTTTTCAATTACTCACACAAGAACATCACCCGACGTTTTTTGCCTTACTCCAAAAGTCCATCGAACAAAACATCATTTTATCTTCTCAAGAAAGACGTAAAATCAGAAGGGGTTTAGTACGTCAATTGGAACAACACGCCATTATGCAGGCTGATACCCTAGCCGATACCTTAGTTGATATAGGGATTTATGAAGAGAAGGATGCTTTTTTACCGCTGTTAAAAACCCATAACTATTTAAAGGTTTTTAATTTGGCTTATCAGTTAGCCAGTTTAACTTCAAGCGTCCAAACTCTCACGACGGCTTCTGATCGTGTGACAAAAATTGTATTTGCTCTGAAACATTTTGCCCATTACGACCATACTGGTGAAAAGCTCAAAGCAAACCTCATTGACGACATTGAAACGGTTTTAACCCTTTATAACAGTCAACTCAAACAGGGTGTCAAAGTCATTAAAAACTATGCGAATTTACCCTTGATACTCTGTTATCCTGATGATTTAAATCAGGTTTGGACTAATCTCATTCACAATGCATTACAAGCTATGAAGAACAAAGGGACTTTACAGATTGATGTTTTTATGCAAAATTGTTATGCTATATTCAGTATCACTGATAGTGGTGATGGTATTCCAGCAGATATTCAAAGCAAAATCTTTGAGCCCTTTTTTACCACCAAAGCGCCTGGGGAAGGTAGCGGTTTGGGATTGGATATTGTTAAAAAAATTATTAACAAGCACAATGGATCGATAAAAGTAGACAGTATACCGGGTAAAACGACATTTACCGTAAGCCTTCCTATCAATTCAAATGGGTAAATACCTTATATCAATCTTGATGAAAAATGATCATGATTTTACGAAGCACAGGTTTATGTTGATTTGTTTAGGAGGGAAGGATGAAGGGGAAGATGGGCATTGTGAATTTTGAAGCGAAACGGTTTGATGAAAGGGCAACCACAATATTGTAGGGGCAATCCGTAGGGTTGCCCTTTTTTTATGATATCCCTTAATCTTAAAATCAAGAATTAACAATTTCACGCAAAAGTTTTGCGCGCAAAACTTTTGCGTGAAAAACAATTAACATTTGTTCACCTTTCATCAGTAAATGACTATTTAATTAATTATTAATGGCTATTCCATAAGAACCATTCCTAATGAATTATTCCCATTTCCATTTAAAATGAGTTTTGCAAGAGGGTTATAATTTAAATTAAAACACTCTGTTATAATTAATAGCGTTTACCTTTTGCGTGAAATACAATTATTTGTAGGGGCAAGCCCTTGTGGTTGCCCTTTTCACGCAAAAACTTTTGGGTGTTGTGTATTTAACCCAATCGAAAAATGCTATAACACAATAAGTAGAATTAGCTTGATTGATTTTCGGTGACTCATTATGTGTTATCAACTGATGTTACGCACCCAGATTCTTTTTTTGATAAAAAACGGGCCCAAAAGTTAATCTGCCAGTAGAGACGCGATGCATCGCGTCTCTACATCGCTGATTTTAAATAACTTATTGATTTAAAAAAATTAAAATAGAAATTCAGATTTTTAAGTGTTTGAATAGACACAGAAGTTGAGTGCGTAACATCAGTTATCAATTAAAAAAATGACCTAATAGAATTGATACTATGACCAAAATATTTGGAGAATTTAAGGCTCTCCCACGGAACAGTCAAGAATACTTGATAATGGGATTTTCGCCCAGCTTTGTTCCCATCCAGCAGCGATGGCGAAACAATGGTTTATCTGCGGATTTTTTAGCAGACTATTTGGCTACTTTCTTTCCTGTTAGTGATAACGAGTCAATAAACTTGGAACAACGAAAGGAAATCAGAGGGGCCGTGAGCTATATTGCTAACGAATTGTTAGAAAATGCTATGAAGTTCAATGACGAGAGTACTCAATATCCCATTAGTCTTCAATTCCAGTTATATAGCGATCATTTGATGTTAAGCGCCACTAACAGCACACCTCAAGAAAATGTAGAACACTTTCAGTCATTTATACAAGAATTGCTTCACTGTGATCTACAAGAATTTTATATTCGTCAGATAAAACGCGCACAAGAAAATGAGAACACGACGAATAATAACACGACAGGCTTAGGTTTGTTGACAATGCTGGATGATTACAATGCTAAACTGGGCTGGAAATTTGAAACGCTCCAAGAAGACTCTCAAAAAATAGAGGTTGTTACTACGATGGTGCATTTACCCATTTAATCCGTTATCCGTATGCTGGGCAACACAAAGCCCACCCTACAACATCGACAAGGGCGCATTTCTAAAATTGAAGGCCCGATTGGAGATTTTCAAACCAATTGAAATCAGGCCCCTTTGCCCATGCCCAGAGTGTGTCAGCATGGAAAGACAATCCTTCGATTTCATCAAAGCCGGTATAACCTAAATTGAGTACAACGAATTACGGGGATAAACGAATAAACCCAATTCATCCCAAGATTAATCCGTTTATTTAGCGTAGCGCAACGAAGTTTCGCTAATTCGTTGTACTATAGAGAAGTTGTACAAGAGTTTTTCTAATGCTTGGGCATTGGATACCATCTTTATGAAAGGCTTAATTTTTGTAGGGTGGGTAGCGTGGCTGCCCACCATTTGATCTTTAACGATAGCATCATCAGAAAATGGCAATTCATTGAGTTCCAAATGCCCGTTTTTGATGTGAGCCTCTCTAGTGTAGGATAGCGAAAGTTTCCATACCATTGGAAAACCTGGCCCAGAATTAGGGTTGCTAGGTGGTTTGGATATTTTCGCTGCACAAGTGAATTGATAATTAGGACTGATTCCTTTTTGATTTCAAGCACTTGACGTGAAACGACTGGCACCATTCCTATTAATCCGTGTAATCCTGTTCAAACCACTAAGGGCGTTTACCCCTTTCTAACCCTTGCTTAAGCAACCGCGCTGGAGAGTAACGAATCGAGTTTTTTGTCGGCTACGCATCGCGGATCGGAGGGCTGCTTCTATTAAAATACCTGAAAATTTATGGTTCAGTACTTAGCCAAATACCATAATTAAATAATAAAATGCTACAAGGTATCAAAACGACTAAACGACTAAGACAAACACTCCCAAAATAATACTACCCAATCCATAACAAAACCGTGCCAATACTAAGCTCATTAATATCAGCAAAATGACATAAGTCGAGACATTTAGCCAATTGGGTAATGGTTTAATCTCTCCATACTCTAACAAAGTACGAATCGCATTAATAATGATCAAAGCCCCCGGCATTTCACCCAAGGGTGTCAAATTGGCATAATCATGCCCTTCACGGTAACTGCCTCCGATGACAACCACGCTATGTAATGAAGAGTTTATTAACTCATTTTCGGGAGACTGAAGTAATTTCTTTAATTCATCAAGGTTCATTTTTATTGTTTAAGTAATTACAAAATCAATGATTTATTTTGCTGTTGCAAATTATCATTTCGTCATATCGAAATAAATGAGTCAGGTAGGGTGGGGAAACTTACCTCGTTCCCAACCTCAGGTTCAATACCATTAAGTTAAAGGCAACCATAAAGGATTTATCCCTACATAATATAATGATTTGTAGAGATAATTCCGAATTCCGCAGTTACCCCAATTAATTTTGTAGGGGCGAACCTGCGTGTTCGCCCTCCCCAAAATCGGTTATAACGAGAATCAATGATTTATTTTGCTGTTGCAAATTATCATTTCGTCATATCGAAATAAATGAGTCAGGTAGGGTGGGGAAACTTACCTCGTTCCCAACCTCAGGTTCAATACCATTAAGTTAAAGGCAACCATAAAGGATTTATCCCTACATAATATAATTATTTTGAGAGGTAATTCCGAATTCCGCAGTTACCCCAATTAATTTTGTAGGGGCGAACCTGCGTGTTCGCCCTCCCCTCCCCAAAATCGGTTATAACGAGAATAAATGATTTATTTTGCTGTTGCAAATTATAAATAAGTTATAAAGTCGATATGTCTTTGTTGGTGCGAATGGCACTGGCAAAACCGAATTACGGCTAAATACCCATACAGTAAGTCAATAAAATAAATAAGCTTGGGCTAAGGCGCAAAAGCATTTTGAATACTCTTGCGTCTTTAGCGTCTTTAGCGTCAAAGCGCGTTTATTTTCTTTTATTGAAATGAGTGTTATGGCGACAATCTAAATTCTAATTGCCGCCAAGCTTCATAAAGAATCACAACAACCGCATTAGCTAAATTCATACTCCGATTCCCCGGCCGCATCGGAATCCGTATCACCTGTTCATGCGGTAAATTATCAAGAACAGTCTCTGGTAAACCGCGCGTTTCAGGGCCAAATAAAAACGCATCACCTGCCTGATAACGTTGCTCAGCGTAACAGGTTTTTCCTTTAGTTGAACAAGCAAATAAACGGGCTGGTTGCACACTTTCTAAAAACGCGCTAAGAGACTCATGCTCTTGAACACGCGCCAAGTCATGATAATCTAATCCAGCACGCCTCAGTTTTTTATCCTCTAATTCAAAACCCAACGGATGAATCAAATGCAATAAGACACCCGTATTCGCACATTGGCGAATGATATTACCCGTATTGGGTGGAATTTCCGGTTCGTAAAGTACACAATGAAACATGATTTTGTTTATGAAATTGTAGTTATTTTGTAACGTGTTTTTGTTGCCCACCATTTGAATTAAATCAAAATATAGCACCACACAATTAAGCTGGATGCTGGATGATATATCAATAGCGTCTTTTGCCGACTGAAGCGTCTTTTGCGTTTATTTTTTTAATCACGCTTCGCGCTTCGAGCTAAGAATACATACTGATCAGCGTTAATCAGTTCAATCATGAGAATCAAAACCCTAACTACAAGGATTGTATATAATAAAGGATTAGAGCGTGGGCCCGGTTTAAATCCGCCTATTTAATGAGATAATCACATTGAACTTATAGGTTTTAATCCCTTCTTATATACAATCCTTGTCGTTATGGTTTTAATCTTTTTTTATATTTGAAATTAATAAGATGCTTGAACACAACAATCACGGTTTAATCAATCATCAGCGTGAAAAACTGATTAATGTCATGGTTTATTTTGCTCAAAATACACAAAAATGCGGCAAGGTTAAACTATTTAAACTAATGTATTTCCTTGATTTTGAACATTATAAACAAATTGGGCGCTGTGTAACTGGCTTGAATTACTACGCCTGGCCCATGGGCCCTGTGCCGGTAGATTTATACGCCGAATTTGACGTACCGGCACCTGATATGCTCAATTGCGTTCAATTTAAGCCCATTCCAATCAAAAATGGTTTGATGCTTTTTATCCAACCCATTGCCGAATTTGACAACCGTTATTTTAGCAAACGCGAATTGCGTCTGATGGCAGATTTAGCGACTCAATACTTTGAAACTTCCGCTGAAGAAATCATAGAAGCCAGTCATTTAGAACATCAACCTTGGCAACGTGTCTATATTCAAGAAGGTAAAAAACAACAGTTAATTCCTTATGAATATGTCTTAACTTCGGGGGAAAAAGAAGTTATCAGCGAACTGAGCCAAGCACATCAAGAAGGTGAATTTTTTATGATTCCCGGTACTTTGTTAGTTTATGATAATTTTAGGTTTTCTGACGGCACGAAGGGTAAAAAAATCTGAGTCATTCTCAATGATGGCAGTGTGGGATATTATATTGTTGTTAAAACAACCTCCAAAAATACCCATAAAAGTTCAAATGAAGGCTGTCAAACACAAGATCGATATTCTAATTTGTGTTCTATAAATTGCTTTAATTCACCAATATCCGTCTGCCTTTTTCTTTTTTAGAAGAATCAATCTCTCCTTGTAAATTCGCAATGCCAATATGTTCGCCCTGTGCATTAAAAACTTCATAATGATCTTTATGCAGATTATCTAAATACCAATAACGGCTAGTTGAAACTTCTTTATAGACGGTTTTACCTTGTTCAACTAGGTGAGTTCTGCTAAATCTTTGTCTATTTAATAAACTAAAATGACTTTTCCCCTCCTGTTTTTGATAAACATCCCACCAAAGTTGAAAGGCTTTCTCATCAGCAATCAATTCAATATGCACAAACTGAGGTAAACCTTTTATATGTTTACAGTCTTTGAAGACGGGCAAAAATTGACGATTAATACGAATGCTTTGCTGTAGATTGAGCAGCAAGTATTTTTCCGTCGTTTGACTTAAAATTCTTTCCGCCATTTCAGCTAAGGTACTATTACTCACCGCTTTGACTTCAAATTGTTCTAAAAACCACAAAACATAACTACATTCTGCTTGTTGCACCGCACTCGTGCGCCAATCAGTGGCGCTTTGTAAACTGATTTTCAGTTGCGTACTCGGTTTTTGCAAATATTCATTCTCAAAAAGAACCGCTATTTTTTGTAAAAAGGTTTTGATATTTTGGCTATCATAAAACAGTTCAATGTCATGAGAGTATTGACGTATGGTTTGACGTAATTTGATAGCCGTTTGAATAATCTCTTGAGCGATTTGTGGGTTGTCAATAACAAGAATGTCATCATCTTCTTGTGGAAATAAAACAAAGAGTTTAATCGCCATTTTAAAAGCCCATTAATGTTTCCAAATCAGTTTCAATCTGATCAAAAAACCCCAAAGGCGGATTTTTGATTCGGCCTCCTTCGAAAACCGGTACCTTGATAACCTCTGTCGTGTGTTGAGTTTCGGCGCGCTGGAAATAGTGGATGCTCACTTTGTCATGAGCTATGCCTTGCTGTGTTTCAAAGTTTTTCACTGCCACAAGTGTGCCATTAATAATATGATCGCTATGTGTTTCAAGGAAGATTTGCACACCATTTTGGGCCGCTAATGCGATCAATTGGGCCAGTTTAGATTGGCTTTTGGGATGCAAATGGGATTCTGGATTCTCTATCATAATCAGGCTATCCGACTTTGCTGATAGGATAGCTACAATAATAGGTAAGGTATAAGAAATACCAAAACCGACATTTTCCGCTTTAAATTCATTGGTATACAACCTATCGGGCCGTGTCTCTGTAAATTGATAGCGAATCTCAAAAGCGTTTAAGCCTTGATTTTCACGGACGATAACGTTTACCTGCGGTATAATCTCTTGCAACCAAATATTCGTTTGTTCGAGTAATGCTTCAGAATCGCTTAACGGGTGTTTGAGGTTGGGAAAAGCGATTTTTTCGTGCGCGTAATGCTGTAAAAAATGGCCTACCAATTCACCTAAACCTTTTTGAACAGAAATCTGACGCAAGACTTCCACCTGATAAGTATCTTTAATATAGCTCTTTTGAGGCGCTAAGCGTGCGGCACTCAGATATTGAAAATGGTTACCAAAAAGACTGAGATCATCAATAGGTTCTGGCGGGTTTAATCGGTGTAGAAATGTGGCTGTGGGTTCTTGATATTCAAATTGCCACTGATAGTTTTTTTGATCTATCGAAAAGACGAATTCAATCAAATTATTCGTGGCATATTGATACCTCGCATCGAAAGCGACACCAATATCGCATAAAAAACCGTTGAGATCGAGTCCCGATGCCAGTAAGTTATTTTTGAAGTAGGATTGTCTGAGCAATAACAAGGCTTGAAATACCGACGATTTTCCCATGCCATTACTCCCTGTCAGGATATTCAAATTAGACAAGGACAGTTTTGTATTCTCGTGAGATTTAAAATTTTTAAGACAGAGTTGTGTCATCATAATCTGTTTGATTGAATGGTTGAAGATTATTCAAGATAGCACACAGATTTGACTGATGAAACTGATTTCCACGCTAAAGTTTTTGCACGCAAAAACTTTAGCGTGGAACACTGATTAATGATCAGCGTAAATCAGTCCGATCAGGCCATAATCAGCGTTCTATCCCTCATTTAAGATAGTTTATCAGATACATAAGTTCGCCAGAGGCATCCTTAAATTCGTATTGATAACTGATTTCCACGCAAAAGTTGAGGCAAACAAAAACTTTTGCCTGAAACTGATAACTGATTAAAGTGATAATTAATAATTGATAATTGTTCATTGATATAAATCGTAAAGAGCAGAATCAATGTGACAATATTAATTATGCAATCTGCGAAACCCGCATCATTCGTGACTCAAAACCGTCAATGAGCAACAACTTCGACCTGACCTATTAAAAAAAGGTAGACCTCAATTTTATGATGTGGTATAAATGCGCGGGTCTGTAGGGGTGCAATAAAAAGTTTTGTAGTTTTGTCGGGTGGGTAGAGTTTCGCAGAGCGGAGCGAGCCGAAGGCTAGCAGAGTTAAACCCACCATTTACGACGATTTGGTGGGTTTTGCGAAGCGTAACGAAGTATCACGCAGCGAGCCGAAGGCCAGCCTCTACCCACCCTACAACTATCACTTTTAATTACACCCATGTTATTTGCCTTTGCGTCAATCACAGATTGACGGTTAAGTTCTTTAAGTTATTGATTTTTAATACTATTAAGTTTTTAAGGTCTAAAATTAAAATCAATAGTATTAGGACTTACGCATTGACAAGTTTATAAAAATATATTCTTAATAAAAATGAATTGGTTGAAAATAATATTACACAATATAAAAAGGGTTAACAATCTGATTTTAAGTTATCAGTCACAATATGAAACCCTTGGTATTTAAGCGAGAGCATAAAAGTTAAAATCTGTCAATGCGTAAGTCCTATATGATTTACAAAAAACTTGAAGATCGAGTTAAAAAAACGTAAAAAGTTATTTAATTCGTTGTTTTTTAAATGGGTGTTCTAGCACTGCATTGTCCAATATTCTTTCAATATTCAAATCAATTTGTAATTTGGGTCTAATTCCTTCAAATTAACAGAAATTGACACCTTTTTGTAATGCACATTATTTTTAATTTGTCAACCAAAAGGAGGTATAATAAATAATCAATAGCCAAGAAATCACTCATGGCTAAAAGCTAAAGTACCATCAATGGCACTTTTTAAATTCACTTCTACCGTAAGGAGATAAGATCAATGATTAGAACAATAATGCTAAGTGCATTCTTTTCTATAACTTTAGCCACTGTGGAAGTCTCTGCAATGTCGATAAGTGCAGGCGGTACTCATACTTGTAGTATAAAAAACGATGCTAGTGTGGCTTGTTGGGGAGATGATGCTGCTGGTCGAACTAGCCCCCCCAGTGGAATTTTCACACAGATTAGTGTGGGCTATTCGCATACCTGTGGTATAAAAAAAGAGGGTAGTGTGAATTGTTGGGGATATGA
>Ga0190344_1000935_pt1 | contig 11793 bp, 10 predicted proteins | sample 48721323_MG_FD_161662 | JGI IMG/M metagenome (GOLD analysis project Ga0190344, IMG submission 161662) | Hydrothermal vent microbial mat bacterial communities from Southern Trench, Guaymas Basin, Mexico - 4872-13-2-3_MG | ecosystem: Environmental > Aquatic > Marine > Hydrothermal vents >... | reverse complement strand
CTGGATGGACTACCACCTCTACCTCCACTACTCCGACTCCAGCGGTTCCGTAGCAATCGGTCAGACCCGCTTTCTGCTGAAGAACAACGGTGAGGACGGCTGGCAGATTGAACAGTGGGAAGACTTCTACAACACACCGGGGGATATCTCCTGGGGCTATTTGAAGGCGTGGTATAGAAAAGACTGAGTACCTGTATCGTAGGGGCGTATTGCAATACGCCCCTACAAAATCATAACTTACCCTACTGACGAGGTAAACCGTGCCGGAGACCCGCCTGACAGACCCCCACGAGCTGCCCGAAGACGACTACGACCAGAGCCTGCGCCCCCGCAGCCTGAGCGAGTTTGTCGGTCAGGAATCGATCAAGGAGCCGCTGAGCATCTTTATCGAGGCGGCGAAGCGACGGGGCGAGGCCCTCGACCATGTCCTGCTCTCCGGACCTCCGGGGCTGGGCAAGACCACCCTGGCGCACATCCTCTCTCACGAACTGGAGGTAAAGCTGCAAAGCACCTCCGGCCCTGCGTTGGAGCGACCGGGCGACCTTGCCGGAGTCCTGACCAGTCAGGGAAAGCGCGACCTCCTCTTCGTGGACGAAATCCACCGTCTCTCGACGCTGGTTGAGGAGTACCTCTACCCGGCGATGGAGGACTATCGGCTGGACATCGTGATCGACTCCGGCCCTGCGGCACGGACGGTGAAGCTGGAACTGGCTCAGTTCACCCTGGTCGGCGCGACGACGCGAGCCGGACTGCTCTCCTCACCGCTGCGCTCCCGCTTTGGGGTCATCCTGCGGCTCAACTACTACCCGACGGAGGAGCTGGCACAGATTGTCCGCCGCTCCGCCGGACTGCTAAAGGTAGAAATAGATGACGAGGGCGTTACCGAGCTGGCACGGCGCAGTCGGGGAACCCCCCGGGTGGCGAATCGCCTCTTGCGGCGGGTACGGGACTACGCCGAGGTGCGGGCAGAGGGCAGAATCACCGGGGCGGTAGCCGACGACGCCCTGAAGATGCTGATGATCGACTCGGCAGGTCTTGACGAAATGGATCGGCGGATGCTCACCGTGCTGTGCCAGAACTTTGGTGGTGGACCAACCGGGGTGAAGACCATCGCCGTAGCAGTGGGCGAGGAGCCGGACACCATCGAAGAGGTTCATGAACCGTTCCTCATCCAGCAGGGCTTCCTCCAGCGCACCCCCCAAGGACGGATGGCGACGCTGCGCGCCTGGGAGCATCTGGGACTGAATCAGCCTCAGGTTGGACAACGAAAACTAAAACTCTGAGAGAGAGATTCACCATGAGACACCTTCTCTTGCTGTTGGTGCTGCTGGTTCTCGCGCTCACCATTCTGACCGCCTGTAAAGACCCGGAAACCGGCGATGAATTGATCTGCCCTGAGTGCGGCTCTGCCGATATTGTGCCGATTGCCTATGGTAAACCGGGGACGGAGCTTATCGAAGCAGCAGATCGAGGTGAGGTCGTCCTCGGCGGTTGTATGATCTCCGAGGATTCGCCGAACTGGCACTGCAAAGTCTGCGGCGCGCAGTGGAAGTAAGCCACGCCGGATAACAAAAAAGAGACCGCCCAGGCGGTCTCTTGGTTACTAAGGCTTTACACCCCTACGGTGTCCAGGCTTCAACGGAGCGGCGCAGGGAGTTCTTCACCAGCCCGCCGTCTTTAATCTTGAACTCGCCGTACCAGTCGCCCAGCTTCAGGTGAACGGTAACGCTGCCGCTGGACTCAATCCGCACGGTCAGACCGTCAACCTTGCCATCGGTACTGGAACGCCAGGTGATGAAATCGGGACCGTCCACGGTTACCGCATCGGCGCGGCCCTCTTTGTAGTCGCCACCGGTGTCGAATCCGCGCACATCCACCAGAGAGATGCTGCCCTCTTCGGGGTCAACAAAGCCGTCAAAAGCGTAGAAGCTGAGTCCCGGGGAATCGCCGAGATTGCCCCACTCAATGTAAAGCGTCGTCGCCGAACCACCGTCGGTGTCGGCAACGGCTCGCTCCTCGATCCTGACCGAGTTGCCGGCGGCATCGAGCTGCGCCGTGGCAGCAAAGGCTGTTCCAACGAGGAGCAGAGAAATAAGCGTTATCAGGAAGCGTTTCATCACGACCTCCCTTTCGTTTCAATCCGACAACAGCTACAATGACCAGGTCGCCTGTCGGTGATTTTCGATTGCCAAAGGTGAATTGGTGAAATATAGCAGGTTTCGGGAACTTTTTCAATCTGTGGCAAAATTAAATTAGAGTCCTCTGATATTTCATGATCCTCGTTTCTTATGATAAACGCATGATTTTGACCTCAAGACAAGGGGTTTAAACCCCTTGTGAAAAGTAAGATACGATGTGGTTCGCAAGGGGCTAAAGCCCCTTGTCCCAGACAAGAGAAGTCAGCAAAAATCTCTGCAGCTCTCGCCCCTCTGACCAACGGAGTTCGACCTTGAGCAAAACCTCCTTGAACAAAATCTCTCTGATAAAACAACTGGTGGATAAACACCGCCACGACCCCGCCACGATTACCAAAACCGTGGCGACCGCTCTGGCACAGGCAGAGCAGGCACAACAGAAGCACAACGCCTGGCTGGCTATCTTTGCGGAGCAGGCGCAGCAGCGAGCAGCGTCATTGGCGGAACTCTCCCCGGAGGAACGGGGCAAGCTGCCGCTCTACGGCGTTCCTCTGGCGGTGAAGGACAACCTCTGTTGGACTGGAGAACCGACCACCTGTGGCAGTAAGCTGCTGGAGGGCTACGTCCCCAGCTACACCGCCACCGTGGTGGAGCGGTTGGAGCAGGCGGGAGCCGTGGTCATCGGCAAGACCAACCTCGACGAGTTCGCCTACGGCTCCTCCAACGAGACCAGTGCCTTCGGCGCGGTAACCAATCCCTTCGATGAAACCCGCACCCCCGGCGGCTCTTCCGGTGGTAGTGCCGTGGCGGCAGGAGGCGTTCTCCTCGCCCTCGGCTCGGACACCGGAGGCAGCGTCCGGCAGCCCGCCGCCTTTTGTGGAGTTTACGGTCTCAAGCCAACCTACGGGCGGCTCTCCCGCTACGGACTGGTGGCATTTGCCAGCTCGATGGACCAGATCGGTCTCTTTTCCAACCACCCCACCGACCTCCGTCTGGCACTGGCGGTTTCTTCGGGTGCCGACTCCCACGATGCCACCAGTGCTGAGATACCGGAGAAACTTCCCGCTGGCTTTGACCCGAAGAACGCCACCATCGGCGTGATTAAGGAGTTCCAGCAGGAGGAGGGGCTTCAGCCAAAGGTAGCCGAGGCGTTTACCAAACTTTGCGATACGCTGGAAAAACTCGGCTGCCGGATTAAGGAAATCTCCCTCCCCGCCATCGTCCACTCCACCGCCGTCTATATGCTCACTGCTATGGCAGAGGCATCGACCAACCTCTCTCGCTTCGACGGGGTGAACTACGGCAACCGCCGGATGTCCTTGCCCAATGATACCGATGCGGTCTTTACCGAGGATGACGACGCCCTGCTGCGAATGTACGCCGGAACCCGTGGGGCAGGCTTTGGCGATGAGGTCAAGCGGCGGATCATGCTCGGCACCTTCGCCCTCGCCGAGGGCTACTACGATGCCTACTACCTCCGGGCGCAGAAGGTGCGTACCCTCATCCGGCAACAGTTCGACGCAGCCTTTGAAGAGGTTGACCTGATTATCTCGCCGACCACGCCGACGACAGCCTTCAGGCTCGGTGAGAAGAGCGACGATCCGGTGGCGATGTACCTCGCCGATATGTTCACCAATCCGGCGAACGAGGCGGGTATCTGCGCCCTGAACATCCCCTGGGGTTCGGACGATGCCGAGCTGCCGATTGGAATGCAGCTCATGGCTCCGGCATTTGCCGAGGAGCGGCTGATCCAGGCGGCGGAGCAGCTGCATGAGGTTCACGGTTCGTTCTTCTACGATGCCGTTCTTGGTCTCTACCTGTAAACAAAACAGCTTTGCAGAAGCACTGGAGCAACCAGCCAGCTTTGACGTGTTAAGACAAGGGGTTTCAACCCCTTGCGAGAATTGAAAGACGCTACAGATTCACAAGGGGCTAAAGCCCCTTGCCCCTGACAAACGAGAATAGAGACTTACTCAAAAGATCTCTACCTATAAAAACCCCCGCTGGAATGGACAAATCAGCTGAGACCCTGCTATACTTCGTGAATGCTATGGGTGTGAAAGACTCACACCCTTGCTCTCCTGTACAATTAGCTCTCCCTCAACAAAAGGATAAACTATGAAGAGGTTACTCCCCCTGATTTTGATCCTGCTGCTGGTGACTACAGGCTTTGCCAACAAGCCCGCTGGTGGTAACGTGGCTGGCACGCTGGTTCAGCCGATGTCCACCACCGTTACCAGTACCAGTAGTGGCAAGGTCAGCGATATGTGCGGCTTCTACGACTCCGCGCTGGACGACTACATCATCTACTCCATCGAGAACAACGGTCAGCTCTGGATGGCATCCGGCGATGCCTGGGTTGCCGACGGTACACCCTGCCCCGGTTCCGCTCCCTACTCCCTTACCGGCTTCTACGATCCCGCAGCCGACGAGTGGCTCGTCCTGACCATCGACAATAACGGGCGGCTCTATCGCTCCGGGGCTGAGGAATGGTTTGACCTTGAGATGAAGGTTCCCGGACGCGCGCCGTACTCCCTCGGCGGCTTCTACGATTCCGAACTCGACGACTATATCATCTACGCCGTTGACGGCGGCGGTCAGCTCTGGGTGGTCTCTGGCGATGTCTGGGAAAAGGACGGCAAGCCCTGCACCGGTAGCGGTCCATACAACCTCGCCGCCTTCTACGATGTCATTGACGACAACTGGCTCGTCCTCGCTGTGGACAACGGTGGCAAGGTCTTCGTCAGCGGTGCCGAGGAGTGGTTCGACTACGGCGTTAAGGTTCCCGGCTCCGGACCGTACCACCTCGACGGCTTCCTCGATCCAGCACTAAACAGCTACATCATCTTCGCGATGAACGGCAGTGGAGCAATCTACCTCGACCAGAACGGTGAGTCCTGGGCAGAGGCGGGGGTTAACCTCTCCGTGGGTGGCTTCACCTTCGACAGCTTCTACGATTCCGAAGCCGACGACTGGATTGTTTACGCCGTCAGCTCCGATGGCACGCTCTACACCAGCAACGCCGAGGAATGGTTCATGATGGTCGGCGGTATGTAGCACAACCGCATTTGACAAGAAGGTGTTCTTTTGTAGGGGCAACCCCTGTGGTTGCCCTTCTTCATTACTGGGCAGGCACGGGGACGTACCCCTACAACTGGCAGATACTCCAAATCCCCCGAAGAAAACACCCCTTTGACTCTTTCACTCAAAGGGGAGTAAGATACACTTGTAGGAAAGGGACAGTGGTCTCATCATGAAAACAGGCAACCGCCAACCCGGTTCAACCTCACCTACCCTGAACTCATCTGGTTCAAGCACACTGAGCCTGAGTACACCCTGGCAGATTCGCTACTGGAGTCGTACTATGAAGCTATCAGTCATCTCCGACGGACACTTTCGCCTTGACGGCGGAGCAATGTTCGGCGTCGTACCGAAGGTCATCTGGGAGCGCAAAGCCCCCGCCGATGAGCAGAACCGCATCCGTCTTGCCGCTGCATCAATCCTTGTGGAGATCAAAGGGAAGAAGATTCTGATCGACACCGGCATGGGCGACAAGTGGAGTAAGAAGGAACGGACGATCTTCGCCGTCGAGCAGCCGCCGACCCTGGTGGAGTCCCTCGCCCGGCGAGGTATTACTCCCGACGAGATTGACTACGTCATCCTCACCCACCTGCACTTCGACCACTCCGGCGGCGGTACTCGTCGGAATGAAGCTGGCAACCTCGTCCCCACCTTCCCCAACGCCCGCTACGTGGTGCAGAAGAAGGAGTGGTACGCCGCTACTCACCCTCACGACCGCAACCGGGCGAGCTATCGCGAAGAGAACTTCCGCCCCCTCGAAGCTGCCGGACTCCTGGACATCATCGATGGCGATGTCGAGGTGATGAAGGGTATCCGCTGCCGACTCAGCGGCGGACACAGCGTGGGGCATCAGATCATTCTGCTGGAAGGTCGCGAGGGCGTAGCCTGTCATCTGGGCGATGAATGCCCGACCCGGGCGCACCTGCCCGGTCCCTGGGTGATGGGCTATGACCTTGACCCCCTGCGGGCGATGCAGCAGAAAACCCGCTACTCCGAAGAAGGTCAGGATCTGGGCTGGGTGATGATTGCCGCCCACGACCCGGAGCAGCCGTTCTTCCGCCTGAGCCGGAACGAGAAGGACCGCCTGGTTGGAACGGCTCTGGGGGAAGACACAATCGAGCTGTAGTTCCGCCCTCTCCCTCTCCCCTTTGGGGAGAGGGATTAAGGGTGAGGGGCTATTGGTAAATATTTTACGAACCGACTTCTTCACCAATCCCATTTATTGCATCTCCGCTCCAAAGGAACCCCATGCGCCCATTCAGGCAAGCTACTCTCGTTACTCTACTGGTGCTGCTCCTCTCCTCGGCTGCTCTTGCCACAGAGCTGGAGGAGCGTTTCCTCTGTTACGTCGCTGTCGATCGAACCCGGGAAGGCTCCACGGTGATGCTCCTCGACCTCGGTGAACCTCTGCTGCCCCGACCGCTGACTCGTTCCCATGATGCCGACGGCAACCCGATCCTGGCGACCAATGTTACCGTGGCACCGGATGGTCAGCGGCTTGCCTTCGAGGCGCAGGCGGGCTACTACGGTGATTATGAAATCTACCTCGCCGACCTGCAAAACCCCGGCATCTACCGCAATTTTACGCGGAACGACGCCGACGACTCTTTCCCGGCGTGGAGCCCCGACGGGACGATGATTGCTCTCTTCCGCGGTGTCGAAAGCGGAGAGGGACACGAGCTTTATGTGATTGATGCCGCCGAGGGTGAGATCTCTCGAAAGCTGACCAGCTCCGGTACGCTGAAGTCCCACGCCGCCTGGCATCCCGACTCCGTCCGTCTGGTCTATACCGGAGTTGATGAAAACGGCGATGATGAAATCTACCTCACCGACGCGCTGGGCAGCTTCAGCGAGAAGCTGACCGATAACGACTGGCCGGACTACGACCCTACCTGGCATCCCGATGGTCGCCGCCTGGCAATCTGCACGGCGGTTCCCGACGACGAAGCAGGGAACGAGAACTACGACATCATCCTTCTCGATACCGTGGACGGCTCGCTGGAGTATCTGGTGCAGTCGCCGGGGCTGGACATCAACCCCAGCTTCTCCGCCGACGGCGAATACATGGTCTTTGCTTCGGATCGCTTCGGCAACTTCGAGCTTTTCGTCTATGAACTCGACAGCGGCTTCGTCCGCCAGGTTACCTACAACGATGCCAGCGACGACCTCTTTCCCGTCTGGATTGATTAACAATGAAAATTACAAAAACAACCCCTTTCGTTCTGCTGGTGGTTCTGTTACTAACTGGATTGCTCACCGCCTGCGGACCCCGCAAGAACACCGCTCCGGCACTGGTCTTTAGTCGGGCGGAAAGTGTCGGTGCGAATCTGGTTCTGGTAAGCACCGGGGAGCCGCGCCTGGTCAAGACCGTTCTGCCAAAGATTGGAGTGGAGTGGTATCCCCGGGTTGCCACCTCGCCCAATGGTCGCTATCTGACGTTTGTCAGCGACAACCCAATTCAGGGTGTCGGTGGTGAATGGGACTTTACCGAGGAGTTTGGCAACGGCTCTCAGCTGTTCCTTTATGATATGAAGGAAGAAGAGCTGCGCCTGCTCTCTCAGGATGGCTACGCCGTTGACCGTCCCGCTTTCTCACCGGACGGTAAGCTGATCGCCTTTGACCAATACGGGGTCGATGGAGACTGGGACATCGCCGTCGTCGAGATATCTTCCGGTGAGGTCAGCCTCGCAGCGAGCAGCGACTTCGTGGAGGAAGCCGCCAGCTTCACCCCGGATGGAGAAAGCATCGTTTACTCCTCCAGTCGGGTTGACGATGCCCCTCACCTCTTCCTTACCAACCTTGCCAGCGGGGAAACCCGCCAGCTTACCGAGCAGGGAAACTACAACGGCGACCCCGATATCTCCGCCTTCGGACAGCTTGTTTACGCAAGCGAACGGAACGGTGAGGTTGACCTCTACCTGATGAACCTCTCCGGCGACCGCAACGCTGTGTTGGTTGCCGAGCTTCCCGGTGAGCAGTACTTTCCTCGCTTCTCTCCCGACGGCGACTTCATCGCCTTTACCACTTACGACGAAACCGGCAGCTCGGATATTTACCTGATCGACAGCAACGGCTGGGGACCGCCGGTTCGCGTTACCAATACCCACTCGCTGGAGACCTGCGCCGACTGGATAACCTATAAGTAACCGAGCAAAACCTTCTCTTACTGTACTGGAGGATTACCAATGTCGAAGAAACTTGTTCTGGTCAGCATCGCTGTTCTGCTGTTCGTCGTCGGCTGTGGACCGAGGAACAGCGACCATATCTACTTTACCTCAGATCGCGACGGTCTGGGCTACAACCTCTACTCGATGAAAGCCGAAGGCGGTGAGCTTGCCCAGTTGACCACCGACCTTTCCCTGGGATGGTATTCTCACTGCTCGCTCTCTCTGGATGGTAGCCAGCTGGTCTTCGTTGCTGAGCTGGACGGCGACAGCGAGCTTTACCTGATGGATAGCGACGGGAGTAATCGGGTCAAGCTGACCGACAACGAGGTTTACGAAGACCGCCCGACCTTCACCCCGGATGGTCGAATCTCCTACGATTCCGAGGTTGACGGCGATTGGGAGATCTGGGTAATGGATGCCGACGGTGGCAATCCCACCCGGCTCACCTACTCCACCGGCGTGGATGAAGGCTCTGCCTGGAGTCCCGATGGTAAGCAAATCGCCTTTGCCAGTGAACGTGATGGCTGGTACGGTATATATGTGATGAACGCCGACGGCTCCGTTGTGGAGAAGCTCTTCGGTGAGGAGTACGTCTGGGCAAACGACCCGGCCTGGAGTCCCGACGGAACAAAGCTGGCGTTTTCAACAAATGCCAACGGCAGTGAAGACATTGTGATTTTTGAGCTTGCCAGCGGAGAGTTCATCGGTCTCACCGGTAGTGGCGATGAGGGGTACTCTGCGGAACGCTATCCGGTCTGGTCGATGGATGGCAAGCGGATTGCCTACGCCGGAACCGAGGGCTACGATTGGGAGATCTACACCATCAACGCCGACGGTACAGAGCGGAAAGCCCTGACAACCAACGAGGATGTGGTGGATTTTCTCCCCTACTGGTAAAAGCTGGGTTCACAAACAGCCTGTCGTAAACTACCAGAGGAAGATAGAAAGAAAAAGAGACCGAACGGGTCTCTTTTTCTCTTTACCGACAACTTAATTGCGGGAATTACACAAACTTCGGCTTGCGTTTCTCCACAAAGGCACCCATGCCCTCTTTGCTCTCTTTTTCGTCAAAGAGCAGTGAGAAGCCGTGAACCTCCGCCTCGTAGGCATCCTCATCATCACCCCAGGCAGCGGACTGAATCGTCTTCTTCGCGGCGGCAACGGCAGCGGGACCGCCCTTGGCAATCATCTTCGCCCAATCCCTCGCCAGAATCAGCAGCTCTTCGCCGTCCACAATCTCGTCAACCAGACCGTACTCAAAGGCGGTCTCCGCGTCAATGTTCTCGCCGAGGAGGATCATCCTCTTCGCCCGCGAGATACCTACCGTCCGGGTCAGGCGAACGCAACCACCAAAGCCTGGAATCAATCCCAGATTCACCTCTGGCTGACCAAAGAGAGCCTTGTCCGAGGCAATCCGCAGATCACAGGCAAGGGCAAGCTCGCAACCTCCACCCAACGCGAAGCCATTTACCGCCGCGATGGTAACGCAGTCCAGCTCCTCAAGCTGTTTGAAGACCGACTGACCGAGACGACTAAAGCCAGCGGCCTCTGACTTGCACATCTCACTCATCGCCTTGATGTCTGCTCCGGCGACGAAGGCACGCCCGGCTCCGGTGATAATCAGCGATGACAACTTCTTCTTTTCTAGTGAGTTAAGGAACTCATCCAGCTCACCCAATAACTCCCGGTTGAGGGCGTTCATCTTTGGGCGATCGAGGGTGAGAGTTACCGACGGGTGGGCGTTTTCGTACTGCTGTTCTTCGATCTTCAGGAACTTAAAGCTCATCACAACTCCTGGGAATGGTTGTTATTGTTGTGTTTGCTGGTTAGTTTTACTTGTGTCCGGAGATTTGGCTAATCGTGAAGGTGGTAATCACTCAACGATGAACCGATCTGTTCGGTTATCGTATTGTCATATTTGTGGTTAGGAGGTAACCTGCTGCGATTCAAAGACAACTAATAGTGGCAGAGACACCGACGGCACGCTTTCTTATAAACTACGAAGTGAGCGGACAAACTCAAGATTTTCTGGGCGAAGCCCAGCTCTGTGATGCAACGCACCGCGTTGCCAGCTTCAAGCTGCCGCTACTACCTCTCCTTTAGCTGGATTACAGACTATGCGTAATTTTTGTTGGTCCAGTTTTGAGTGATTATCTGATTTTTAGGGAAGAGATTTGGAATCTTAAGCCAGCAAAGTTAAAGTTAAATTCTTGCTTAGAAAAAAGCAGTAGGTGTGTTGACTGTTGAAAAACGATTTTTTCGAACGCCTATCAATCTATTTTTTAAGATGTTAGGGAATGCTTATATGGAAAGGATAAGTCATCAGTGTGGAATTAGCTCGCAGAGCCGTTCTAGATTACTCCCTACCTGTAGCCGCCTGTTTTTTAGTTTGTTACTGGTTTTTGGTAAATGTTGATAACTTGTTAAGAATTGTGGAGAAGGCGGTTTTTGCTGAAGTTCAGCATTCTGTAAACAAAGTGTTGGGCTTGATTAACACCTTGTCAAGAGGTTTTCCACAAAACGGTTAAGGAACATAGCAATCTGTTAACTTGTTGACTGCTACCCGGTTGGATGGGGGTGAGATTCCGTAACTCCGGCACAGTGCCGTAACTCGTTGAAAAAGAGATGTTGAGATGTTGGTAAGATTGTAACTTATTGTTTGGTAGTATGTTAGTCGTGTTGTTTATTCGAGGTACGCGTTGAGTCTGGCAGGGACACAGTACGCCACAGCGTGTCCCTGCCAACAATCTCAATAGAAGGAGCTAACGCTTAGTGGTGCTTCTTCGCACTCTCGCGGATCAGGCTGGTGGCGATGACCAGACGCTGGATCTGGTTGGTGCCTTCGTAGATCTGGGTGATCTTGGCATCACGCATCAGCTTCTCGGCGGGGTAGTCCTTCATATAGCCATAGCCGCCGAGGACCTGCACCGCGTCGGTGGTAACCTTCATCGCCATGTCCGAGGCAAAGAGCTTGGACATCGCGCTGTATTTGTTGATGTCCTTGTTACCAGCATCGATGTAGCGGGCGGCCTGGTAGATCATTGCCCGTGCTGCCTCGATCTGGGTTCCCATGTCGGCGAGCATGAACTGAATCGCCTGGAAGCTGGAGATCGGTTTGCCGAACTGTACTCGTTCGCGAGAATAATCGACCGCAAGCTCGAAGGCTGCCTGGGCGATACCAACCGCCTGGGCGGCGACCCCGGGGCGGGTGCGATCGAGGGTGCGCATCGCTACAGCAAAGCCCGCCCCGTCCCGACCGAGAAGATTCTCTTCGGGAACGAAGAAGTCGTTGAAGGATAGCTCGCGAGTGGAGGAGGCGCGGATGCCCATCTTATCTTCTTTTTTACCGTAGCCAAAGCCCTCGTAGCCCTCCTCGACGATGAAGGCGGAGATTCCGCGAGAACCCCGCG
>Ga0190344_1000931_pt1 | contig 11819 bp, 10 predicted proteins | sample 48721323_MG_FD_161662 | JGI IMG/M metagenome (GOLD analysis project Ga0190344, IMG submission 161662) | Hydrothermal vent microbial mat bacterial communities from Southern Trench, Guaymas Basin, Mexico - 4872-13-2-3_MG | ecosystem: Environmental > Aquatic > Marine > Hydrothermal vents >... | reverse complement strand
GCTGAAGGAGCAGGGGAACAATCTGATTCTTTCCGCCTCCGGGCTGACTCCCGCCTTTGCTGATCACACCCTTGCCCTTAACGGGGTTGCCAGCGAGTACAGCTGGCGGATGAGTACCGGCGGGACGCTCAAGGTGGAGTTCCCGCTGGAGTCCCTGCGTCTGGGAGCCGGGCTGGGGGCGATGGTACAGTACCTCTCCTCGAAGGATTCAAGCTCGGTGGTTGACATTGCCTTCCATCTGATTGGCACCCTGGGCTGGAACTTGGTCGAGGGCAAGGTGATGAAAGTCGGCGTTCGATTGATGGCTGGTGGCGCGTATCATCTGCCGATATTCTCCACCGGGCTTCTCGGCAATGTAACCGTGGAAGGCTCTCTGGGCTACTACCTCGCCGCCTCCTTCCCCATCATCGAGTTGAGGCTGATTCCGATGATCGGGCTGGAGTTTGGAGCCGGAGTCGTTTACGCACCCTACGAATTCACCGTAGAGGATTCGGGAACGGAGTACCGCTTCACCGCCGGTCCGGCGTACGGACTGCACATCGCTGGCAATATATACCTGTAGGATAGCAAGCAGGCGGCACATCTCTGTATTAATGGGGGGCAGACCGATCATTGAGATTGGTGTCTGCCCCTTGTTGTATGCCTCTCCAATAAATAACGAAGGGCGCAGCACGCTGCGCCCCTACTTTTATACGAGTGTTCATCTATCAATCGCGCTTGGTGCTGTTGCTGGCGGCAAGTTGTCCGCAGGCGGCGGCGATGTCCGCACCACGAGAATCCCGCAGTGTGGCGGCGTAGGCTCCCTTTCGCGCGGTGGCAAGAAACGCCTGCACAGCCTCCGGCTTCGGAGCCTGATAGGGCAGCCCCTCAATCGGATTCCAGACGATGAGGTTCAGCTTGTGAGGAACGCCGTGGAGCAGCCGGGTAAGCTGCTTCGCGTCGGTTTGAGAATCGTTAAAGCCGCCGATGAGGACGTATTCAAAGGTAATCCGCTGCCCGGTCTTGTCGTAGTATTTTCGGCAGGCGGCGAGGAGTTCCCCCAGCGACCAGCGGTTGATTCCCGGCATCAGCTCAACCCGCCGCTGGTCATCGGGGGCGTTGAGGCTTACCGCCAGCCTGACCTTCAGCTTCTCCCCGGCGAGGCGGAGGATTCCCGGTACCACCCCGCTGGTGGAGACGGTGAGCCGTCGCTCTCCCAGTCCCAGCGGTCCGGTGAGCAGGGCGATGGCTTCGCGGAGGGCTTCGTAGTTCAGCAGCGGCTCGCCCTGTCCCATAAAGACGACATTCCGCAGGCGGGCTTCACCGTTCTCGTTTGTGGAGGAATAGCGGCGGAGCAGCAGCGGCTGAACCGCAATCTCATGGGCGGCGAGCCTCCGCCACTGGGGGATCGTCGCCGTGGCGCAGAATCGGCAACCGATGGGGCAGCCGACCATCGTCGAGACGCAGGCGGAGTCATAGCCCTTCCCCGGCATCAGCACCGTCTCCACCAGCGCGCCGTCGTCGAGCTGCAGCAGCAGCTTGATCGAGCCATCGGTGGAGCGGGCCTCGTCAACCACCACAGGGAGGGCGGCGGTGTAATAGCCGGCAAGCTGCTCCCGTAAACCAGCGGGCAGATTCGTCATCTCGTCCAGAGAATCCGACCCTCGCTTCCAGAGCCAATCAAAAAGCTGCCGCCCTCGGTAAGGCGGCTCGCCATACTTGCTGACCAACTGTTCCAGCTTGCCTAAACTGAGCGCGCGAAGATTTTTCATTGTTTCCAAAAGAAGTGTAAGTAGGGACACGGCGTGTAGTTCAGCAGTTGTCGTCTGACGTTAAAACAAGGGGTTTCAACCCCTTGTAACAACGGTAATCCGTTGCACATTCGCAAGGGGCTGAAGCCCCTTGTCTCAGATATTGGTCTTAGCCCCTCACCCCAGCCCGTGGACGAGTTCCCTCCCCAGAGGGGAGCGGGAGAGTTGACGCTCATTCCCGCGTACACATTCGTTCCACTCTCTCCGTTACTCCATATTTAGCATAGAGTAGCGACCAGCGGGAGCGAACGATCTCAAGATTTTCTGGGCGAAGCCCAGCTCTGTGGTGCAGCGCACTGCGCTGCCAGCTTGAAGCTGGACACGCTTTCGCGACTATCCCCGCTGAACTAATAGCCCTCTTTCCCACGGATACGCTTGTGCTACTCGCTGCGCTGCTACGACCATTCTCTGTGGAGCTGGGAGAGCTTCTCACTAACCCGTTTGCCCTGGGCGATCAATCGCTTGATTGCCGCCGCGACCCGCCGGATGGTCTCCGGATCCTGGTGTGAATACAGCGGCAGGCAGAGGATGCTGTTGCTCAGCCGCTCGGTGATGGGCAGCTCGCCTGCCTGGCGTGCCAGCCCGTCGAAGCGACGCTGAAGGTGAAGCGGCGGACTGAAGTACCGCTTGGTGGCGATGTTCTCCGCCCGCAGTCCCTCGGCGAGGGCATCGCGGGAGAGTCCCAGCTTTTTCTCGTCCACCACGATGGCGAAGTCCTTGAAGGTCGAGCGGTTCTCCTCGGCAATCTGCTGGAACCCCAGCCCGTCAATATCGCCAAGCTCGCTCTTGTACAGAGCCACCAGCTCGTGGCGACGGCTCAGGTTTTCCTCGTTATGAGCCAGTGAAGCCCGCCCCAGGATGGCGTTGAGTTCGCTCATCCGCGAGTTGAGACCGTGGGAGATGTCGCTGGCGGAGTCGAGGATTCCCAGATTGCGCAGCAGGCGAAGCTGGCTGGCTCGTTCGGGATCGCGACAGACGACCAGTCCGCCCTCCCCGGCGGTAACCGGCTTGGTCGGTGAGAGGGAGAAGACCTCGACATCACCAAAGGTTCCGGAGGATCTGTCGCCGATTCGGGTTCCCAGACCGTGAGCAGCATCGAGGATCAACGGGATTCTCGCTTCGTCTGCCAAGGCGCGGAGTTCCCTTACCAGCGGAGGTGAACCGAAGATGTAAACCCCCATGATGGCACGGGTCTTTGGGGTGATCGCCTGGCGAGCCGCTTCCACACTGATGTTGAAGTCGCCGGGGTTCGCCTCTACCAGCACCGGAGTGAGCCGATTCCAGGTCGCCGCCAGCCCGGTGGCGAAGTAGGTGAAGGAGGGCATGATGACCTCGCCTTCGGTGGCAATGGTGCGCAGAGCCAGGGTCAGCCCGATGGTGCAGCTGGAGAGGGCGATGACCTGCTCCGGCGAAACGCCGATGTACGCCGCAGCGGCTTCTTCAAAGGCGGCAACCTGGGGACCGTTGGTGATCATCCCGCTCTCGATTGCCTCGCGCAGGTCGTCCTCCAGCTCCGCGAAGGGCGGCAGGGTTGGACGAGCCACTGGCAGCGGCTCCACAAAGAGAGGCTTGCCGCCGAGAATCGCTGGCAGGTCAGAGTCCGCGGCATCGCTCAGGGACAACAGGCTCATCGGTTTGCCATCCTTCAGAACCGGAACGCAGGCAACCCCCCGCCGCTCCATCTCCCGGCGCAGCTCCGCCGTCAGGGTCGCCGACTCCGTGATCAGCGGGTTACGATGATAGGCGATCTCGACGGGGTCATCCAGGCTACCTCCATTAAGGAGATGTCGCCGCACGTCGCCATCGGCAAGAGTACCGAGCAGCCTGCCAGCGTCGTCCACGACAAGGGCAAGCTGTTTGCCACCGGAATTAATCACCGTGAGGGCAGCCTTGAGATCATCAGTTACCGTAATAAATAGTTTATTCATACCTTCTCCTCTAAACACCGTCCCAGGGGCGAATCACCCGCGCCGGAACGCCGTAAGCCATCACACCGTCGGGGATGTCTTTAGTAACCATCGAGCCGCTGCCGACCATCGAGTGTGCGCCGATGCTGAGGTAGGGATTCACGGCGGCGTTGGTACCGATGTAGGTAAACTCGCCGATTTGCACCCCACCTGCCAGGATTGCCGCCGGATGCAGATGAACGTGGGAGCCAATTCGATTGTCGTGGTCCGCCTGCGCTCCGGTGTTGAGGATTGCGTTCTCGCCGAGCTTCGTTCCGGGGTTGATCACAGAGTTCGCCAGCAGTTGAACTCCCGCAGGCAGGGAAACATCAGCAGCGACCACGGCAGAGGGATGGACGAGAGCGGGCAGGCTGTAACCATACTGACGAGCAAGCATAAAAAAACGCGCTCGAACCGAGTTACGCCCGATGCCGATTACACAGGCTTCGGCATTGCCGTGATGCTTCTTCAGCAGCGAAGCAGAGCCGAGGATAGGTACGCCATCGTATTCCTCACCCCAGCGGGCTTCATCGTCATCGAGAATCCCCACCGGTTTCAGCTCTCCCACCAGGCGCAGCAGGCTGATAAGCACCCGGGCGTGCCCCCCCGCACCGATCACAATGGCGGGAATGCTCATCTTGCGTCTAATCCCTTGTTGAGTAATCGATTGCCAGTTGGAGTCCCAAATAGCGTTTTGATAATCCGCTCCGCCGCTTTCCCACTTCCGTAGGGCGAGGGCGACTGCCTCAGCCGCTCCCGCAGGGTTTCGTCGGCTAGAATATTGCTCAGGGCGGAGCGGGCTTCGTCGGCGCAAGCGGCGTTAAAGACGTTCTCCCCCCGCTCTCGGTTTCCCTGACGATTACCAACGTTGACCACCGGTACCCCCAGAGCCGAACACTCGATGATTCCCGCCGAGGAGTTACCAATCAGAGCGCGACAGCGGCGCAGCAGACCGATGAAGCTACGGGGTGGCAGGTTCTTTACCACGGCTCGATTCGGTCCCGTTGCCCAGCTACTCAGGCGTTCGATGACCGCCCCTCCGCCGGCATCGGCGTTGGGATAGACCGCCAGGGTTGGCAAACCCGTTGAATCCACGGCGGTCAGGCAGGCATCCAGTCCGCCCAGGGTTGCTGCTGCCTCACCGGGAATCGGATGGTAGAGCAGGATCAAAAAATCACCGGAGAGGTCGAGTCCGATTTCATTTCCCAGCTGCGCCAGCTCCTTTTCACCGAGCGGTGGGTGGGAGAGGGCGTTGTCCACAGAGAGCGAGCCAACCTGCTTCACCCGCCACGGTTCCTCACCCCAGCTGAGGAGCCTCTCCTCCGCCGCAGTCGTTGCGGGAAAGAGAAGGCTTGCCAGACGGCTGGTGGCATGACGGGGACCGTTATCCACCAGGGAGAGGTCGCCGGGCTGAAGCTGCGCCAGAGGAACCCGGGCGTACCAGGCGGCTATCGCTGCGGCAAGTACCTCAACCCGGTCGCCCAGTACGACGAGCCAGTCCGGTTTATCCTGCCGCCAGAGCCTTGCCAGGGACTCGGTAACCCGTCCCGCCAGAGCCGCCATTCCCGTCGGGGAGTCGTCGGCATCGTCCAGCGGTGCCAGGTGAATCGGCGCGAAGCCGTCGGCTTCCACCTGCTGCACGGTCATGCCCATTTTTACCGAGAGATGCCCGGCGGCGGCGTAAACGGTCAGCTCGCAGCGCGGTTCGTCCCTCAACACCCGCAACAGCGGCAGCAACAGACCGTAATCGGAGCGACAACCTGTCAGCACAGCAATCTGGATTGGCATGGTAACCATTTGAGCTACTTATAGTACACCGCGCCGACCAGACGGCGGGTAACGGTGAAGCTGCCCTGCTGCATAATCCGGTCTTCAGCGGCGTGGAAGATGAGGTCGAGGAGGTTGTCCCTGGCATCGCTATCCACCGCCAGCAGTCCATAGAGCTTGCCGGTTGCGTAGAACTCCATTACCTCCAGCGGGCGGTTGAAGCGTAGCTCGTTGGTGAAGCTGACCCGCTCCCCAGCACCAAAGACCTCGTCGAGGGAGGGCAGAATCTCCGAGACCATGTCGTGACCGTAGGCGATCAGCTCAGCGGTGGGGTGTTCCCCGGCAAGCTCCAGATGGAGTTTTCTAAAGTCTGCCTGGTCGTCGGGAGCCGAACCGACCACCATCGCCCGTCCTCCCGGGCGCAGCACCCGCTGCAGCTCGCGGAGAGCCAGCTCCTGATCGGGCATGGTCGCGATAGAGAAGTGAGCGACTACGGCGTCTACCGAGTGGTTGGACCAGGGCCAGTCCAGCGAAAAATCCTGCCGAATAAAGTGCAACGGTAGATTGCTGGTTTCGCTGATCGCCTCCCAGATCGGCTTGAGGTCATCGTCGTCATCACTTGCCATGATGCGCCCGTCCGGGGCGACCTTCTTTGCCAGAGGAACGGAGAGCATACCGACACCACAACCGAGGTCAATGATTCGTTCGCCGGGCTGCGGGTCAAGATGTTCTATGTACCAGGCGGTGAGGTCGGCATTGCCGAACTGCTCATGGATATCATCAAGAGACTTCCGGCGCAGGGCCTCCAGGGGCAGGGTTTCCGGCGCGGTGTCGTATTCTCGGTAGTTCATAAGCATTCCTCTTTTTTTCAGTTGAGAACTTCTCCAGTCAAAACAGATTGTACAATAGATACTGATGTTTGTCAGTTGCCGAGGTCGAATGAGGTTACTGGCGTTCTTTCGCGGACGGAGGGATAGATTCTTTGAATATTCACGACTACTCTCTTGCATCACAGCGTTTTTTGAAGTAACCTTACATGGTTAAACAGTGTCAAGGGGAGATTCTAGTTTTTGGTTTCTTGAAAAAACTGATTCTGGAGGAACCAAAAGTTCTTTGTGAAGCGCGTAATACTATTGGTGGCTGGTGGTTACAAGCGTTGAGTTTTGTTTTTGCCCGCGGGCGACCGATTGCTCAACCACCAATAACCTGTTACACTGTAGTTCTGGGGCTTGCTGCTGAAGAGAGCTTCGCACCATTGAGTTCCCACCCCTGAGTTCCCACCCCTCGTCCTGAGCGTTATGAAGAAAAACTCCGCAGACTTTCTGAAGGAACGACAACGCCTCAACGAGCAGCTTCTCGCCGAGGGCGGTCTGGTAACGAAGCGTTTCTTCAACCTGGACGAGAAGGCCTATCAGTCCGGTGAACTCAGCTCCAAACAGAAGGAACTCCTCGGACTGGTTGCTTCCCTGGTGCTGCGCTGTGATGACTGCGTTTCGTATCATCTGATTCGCTGTTCCCAGGAAGCGGTAACCACCGCCGAGCTGCTCGAGACCCTGGAGATCGGTTTGATCGCCGGCGGCTCCATTGTGATTCCCCACTACCGTCGCGCGCTGGACTTTTGGTTAAGCTCTTTTGAGTAGCCAAGTTGACCTTTTCGACGATCACGGAGGCGACGGTCTCATTGTCAGAAGTGTTGTATCTGTTCGATCAGGGTCGGACGAGTCCGACCAAAGAGAAGTAAGAAAACAGCCAACGGCAACAATACCATTCACTGAACGTAACTCATGCTCCTGAGAGGATAATTATGCCGATTCAAACCACTGGTGCTCCCGGCTGGGCCGTAACCCCGGTTGGACGAACCTCGCTGGAAAACTCCCTTGCTCGTGAGCTTTCCTCCTCGATCGCGATCGATGACATTTCCTTTTCCAAGCCTGAATACTACTCTACCACCGCTTTTAACGGACGCAGCTTCGGTTTCGCGCCGCGAAAAGCCCGGATCAATGCTCGCATTGGCCGTCAGGGTCAACAGTTCATCAGTTTATTCGTAAAAATACCCCATGACAGAGAAATCGAAGCCTATGTACTGGGACGGCGACTCGGCCTGACCAGACAGCCCCGGGTGGTCGCTCCCGCCGTGGAGCTTTACGGTCCCAGGGGACTGCAAAAGGCTTTCTGTTACCTCTATACCACCGGAAACACCCTTGCCGGGCTTCCTCTGACAGAGCAGGAAGAGCCGAGCGAGAAGAACCCGGTCTGGTCATCCCGTGGTCTGCCCAACGATATTCTATCCGACCTGGCAACCCTCCACGCCGCCACCATTGGTCACGCTTCGGCGTACATCAAGCGCGGCTATCGGGAATCGAGCAGATTGCTGTGGGATAATCGTCTGACCGAGATGGAGCTGGAAGAGTTCTTTGAACTGCCCCAGATGGAGGAGAGGCGGAGCCGATTTGAGCCGCTGCTGACCTCCACGCTGGAGCGAAAGGACGAGCTGCTTGATCTGGTCTTTTCCTCCGGCCAGTGCCTGATCCACGGCGACCTGCGACCAGCCAACATCCTGCGGATGAGCGACGACGAGTTCCTGCTCCTCGACTGGGGCGATTTCTCCGTCGGTAGCCCGGTGTTCGATCTGGCTCCCTGTCTGGGATTCGACCAGTTGCGTGAGTATGGAGAGATTGCCCGGACGCGCAACAACTCCTTCCAGGTTCCCCAGGAGGATGCCCTGGCAGCGGGACAACTGGTTCATGCCCTGGCAAACCTCCATCGCCTGAACAAAAGCTATCTGGGCGGTGGCGAGGGGCTGTTCGACGAGGAACTCACCCCGGCGGTCTTCGACGGCTGGCTTGAGAGGATCGAAGCCGCCTTGGGGTATCTGTAGGCACAGAGATATTGCTTTACCTCCCGTCGTAGGGGCGAAGCTCATCTTCGCCCTTTTCGTATTTAGGGGCAGACACAGAAGTTTGTCCCTACGACGTTAAAACCTTGCGGATGTTATCCACTCTACCATTCGATGATTTTCTGGTATTGATATTGGTTGGCGATAGCCCCCCTTCCCAATCTTCTCCCCAAAGGGGGGAAGGGGAACATCCCGTAATCCTGCGGCAGGCATTAAAATGCCTGCCCTACATAATACCTTACGGATGTCCAGAATACGCTGATAGGGGCGGACCTGTGTGTCCGCCCTTTATTATTGCGCAATGAAGCATAGAATGAGGACACGGCATGCCGTGTCCCTACAGTACGGGAGCAAGATGGGCGTTGCCGTTGCAAAAGGAGAGCCGATTGGCTCTCCTTTTTTTATCTGGAGCGTTGCCGCTCCCTCCAACCATATCCGGGTATGAGTGCGTGCCGCACAGACCCGGTGGATGATTGAATATAACCGGGTGCTAGGACGGCTGGAGGACGAAGGGAACGCTGAGACTTACGGTTCCTTCGATTCCACCAATGCTCCACCCACGAACCGTGGAGAGAATCTCATTGGCTAATGCACCATTACCCGTGGTGTTTCCGGCGATACTGGCACTGGAGACCGAGCCGTTTGTAAACGTTACGTTAACAACGACACGTCCGGCGAGCATCGGGTTATCCGCCAGATAACGCTCGTAAATGCGCTTGATCTGACCACCGCGAGCGCGGATATAGTTGGATATCTTGCTGATCGCGTCCGATGAAACATCGGAGGAGGAGCTGCTGACCGAGGCAGTGGGTGCCACGGCGCGAGCCTTGGTAACTGTTGGTCCGCCACCAGAGCCAGCCTCTGTGCGCGAGATTCCGGGACCACCAGAGCCACCAGCGGCACTGGCAAAACCGTCGCCTTCACCGGTTCCACCGGCTCCGGCTCCACCGCCACCGGCTCCAACGGTACCGACTCCGGTACTCATTAGGGCAGCGGTTCCGGCTCCCATCGCGATTCCGGTGCTTCCTCCGGCTCCACCGACCACGTTACTCATGATCGACGCAATGGCGAATTCGGCTGCGCCGGATCCCATCGCCTGACCTTCGGAAACAACATCGGAAGAACCACCACCACCACCACCACCGGTTCCGGTTCCTTCTGAGGTAGCTTCAACAGCAACCTCTTCTACTACTTCGCCTTCTCCATCGCCTCCGGCATCGCCAATGTTGAGCGGCGCTGCATCTTCGGAGACCAGAAGTTTTTCCAGCGAAGGTGGAAGGTTGTCCAGCGCGGTTGTGGGGTCATGCACCGCGAAGGTGGTTAGGTAGCCATAGGCTCCGGCCAGTAATAGAGAACCGACCAGAAATCCTGTGAACACTTTTTGATCCGGGTCAAGGAACCCCCCGGAGGTTACCGCATCGGCAAGTCTTGGTTCGCCCAAAACCTGCTGGGTACTCGGCGTGAAGTAGCCAAAGTGGATCGTGATGTTCGCTACGCGGATCTGACCCTTTTTGCTCTTCGTTACCGTGAAGGTATAGCCCTGTGAACGTCTGCCGAGGAAGCCGCAGGTGCGGAGATCGCGCAGGGAGATTGTGGAGTCTCCAACGCTGATCTTTCCGTCCATCTGCTCGTTGATGCAGAACTCGTAATCTTCCCCGCGCCGGACTGCCATAACGTGCTTTTGCGGCACGCTGGAGTCATGCTGAAGAACAATGTCGCAGTCAGGCGATTGCCCGATTGTAACCTCGTCCCTCTCAGGGATCAGACGTTTGATGATGCGGTCGCCCCGAGAGATAACCAAGCCAAGAACCGGCTTGCCTGGATTGGAATCCATTTTATCTCCTTAGTTGGGGTTTTTTGCATAACTTAACGTTAATCTGTACACTCGGCTTTGGCTGAAACCACTGTAATTTTCTAACCGTCAGTATCCGTCATGGTTACAGACGATTGTGCAATTCAGCGGCAGCCTCCATTATCGGGTGAAAGGTTTAGCACGTTTAGTTATACAAAGTTATCGTGTTGCGTAACTAATCGTTAACTCGCGCCCGGCTTGGCTGATGCCATCTTCGCTCTGTAACGGTCGGTATCCGTAACAGTTACAACCGACCACACAGCTTGACGGCAGCCTCCCTACGGGACAGAAGTCTAACAGCTTGCTACACAAAGGGTTTGGGATTATTCCCACTTACGAAGGTCTTGCAGGGCGGCTAACGAAACATCCTGATAGCCCGCTTGTCCCGCCGTGGCAACGACGCCTTCAATCAGGCTGTAGAGGTGTTGCGTGTGCGCCAGAATAACGATCTTCGGTGGATCGGGGTTGTCTCGTCCGGCTCGTGCGTCCATCTCGATGATTTCCGCGATCCGAGCCTTCATCGGAGCCAACAGAGTCGGAATGAAGTAGTTCCGAGTCTTCTCGGCGATGGCATCCGGGGTACTCATAACCTCGGTCTCCAGGTAGTAGATCAGATCCTGACCGACGGCAACGCGATCGACCATTCCTGGTCGGTCCTTAACGTTACTCTTTGGCAGAACCAGACTTGCCTGAGACGACGAGAGATCTCCCTGGGTCGAGAAGGTCTTGAGGAGGAAGACCAGGATGATGACCATCATGTCCATCAGTGAAGTAATTTTTACTCCACCTTCTTCCTCATGCTGCGGTCGCCTAATTTTCGATGGTGCTGGTGCGCCAGGCATTTATACCTCCTTTCTTTAGTTAGAGGGCGATAGCCGCGCCGAAGATGATATTTGGGAAGAGGCTGTAAACGTTCACCTTTGTCCCGACCGCGCTGTCGTAAAGAGCGGCCTGTTCTTCGGACTCAATCGTCAACGAGTTTGTCTCTCCGCGAACGATGTCCATCGTGTTGATGACATCGGCATAGAGAACATCGGGCTGAACTCCCAGGTAGATCTCGTTGTGGTCCTCGTAGTAGAGGGTTTTGATCTCGTCGAGCTTGGTGGACAAGCCCTCGAAGTCGAAGACCTTGTTACCGTTGGAGTCGGTAACCTTGGGATACTCCAGGATCGCACCCTCGTTGATGATGGCAAAACCGCTCTCGTTGTTGACAGAGACCATCAGCACTCGATTGTCTCCACCACCAGAATCGCCACTGCCACCAGCGGAACTCGCTGGCAGGGTAACCTGCAGCGCGACGGTTGTTACGAAAACCGCTGCCTTGAGGAGGAAAGGAATCAGGATAACCATCAGATTCATGATCGGAATCAGGTTATCATCGTTCGATGCAGCCTCTTTTCCACCTCGTCGTGACTTGCTTGGAGGAAAAGCCATGGTGTTTATCCCTTCATCCGGGTGATCTGCGTGGAGATCTGAACCGTGTACATGTCAATCTCGTTGGTGATTTTCTTCGTCTTCGCCTTGATAATCGAAGCGACAACGATACACGGCACAGCAACGACCAGACC
>Ga0190344_1000927_pt1 | contig 11842 bp, 17 predicted proteins | sample 48721323_MG_FD_161662 | JGI IMG/M metagenome (GOLD analysis project Ga0190344, IMG submission 161662) | Hydrothermal vent microbial mat bacterial communities from Southern Trench, Guaymas Basin, Mexico - 4872-13-2-3_MG | ecosystem: Environmental > Aquatic > Marine > Hydrothermal vents >... | reverse complement strand
GTCGTCGTTAAGGTCTTTGTCTTGGGCGAAACAAGCGGCTCGTGGAGAGCGTGGAGTTCTAAATGTCTTAGGCCGACCTGTTATAAAGGGAAAGAAAACATTAGCCCGTGCAGAGAGTGTGGCTAATAAGATAAGAACAGGGGCGATTGGTAAGAAGTTCTTGCCAGCTACCGCCAGGACAACGATTGAGCATGGTAAGCTTCACGACATTTTCAATGTAAACAAGTCCGCACAACAGTATGCACACGGACATCGGCTTGGAAAACTCACGAAGTCGCAGGCATTGCAGTCTAAAATAGCAAAGTCGGCAGGACTGTCAACCGAAGATGTTGGATTGTTGGGAACGCGACTTGCCGAATTAGGTGACGCACCACAGAGATACAAGGCGATTGTTGATGAAGCACAACGCACTCGAAGTTTCAATAATATAGAATTTCTCACCGCATCGCGGGATAGGTATGTTGGCGAGTTGATGGACATATCGAAACAGGTCGGCGACAAGAACATGGCAGATCTCTACAACTTGGCTGGTGTTCGTTCAATGGCTGACGACTGGCTCAAGGAGGGTGCTAAGTACGGAATAAACCTTAAAGACGTAGGCGGCGATTTACAGTATGTCCCCCGTATTGTAACAAAAGATTATTGGAAAAAGACAAAGGGTAAGATATTCCGTGTTACTTCACCAGAACCAAGCGGGATTGGTGTGTTCAAGGGCAAGGGTGGAAAGACCCGTGAAGCAACCGCAGATATGCTGCGTAAAGATGTTGACCGTAGAATGGCTGCCCCGATGGGCGCAAAACAGATGTTTGAGGGCGACCTTGCTACATCGTTAGCTGAAGGGTCTCGTCAGCACATGAGCAGAATGACCCAAGCAACGACTATCAACGATGCGATTAAGCAGTTTGGGAAACCAATAAGTGGTAAGATTGACGATGGATATGTGTCGATTAGCAATGTCTTAAAGAAGATGGATGACGCAAAGCTTCCAACGCTTAAAAACCTTCCAGCTAACAAACAGATACCAATGGATGTAGCTGATTCTCTATTTAATAGTTTCAATCAGGTCATTAGATCACAAGAGGACATTGCTTTTACTGGACTCGTAGAGGGCGCACAAAGACTGATGAAGGGTGCGTATACAGTTCCGTTTCCTGCTTTTCACGGACGAAACGCGGTGTCGAATAAAATACTAAATTGGCTTGAGGGTACTTGGCGACCCGGAGCATATGTTGATTCATTCAATCTCCAAAAAGCAGCCGCTCAGACCCGTCGTGTTATGAAGAAAGAGAACATCGAGTTTATGGATGCTGCCAAAAAAGTAAAATGGCCGGACATAACAGTGAACGGTGTGAAGCGAAAAGGGTATGAGGTGTTTGACCTTGCCGACCGAGAGGGCGTTCTTGGTAGGACAATAGGTATCTTTGATCCAGAAGAAGTTGCCGGTGGAACATTCCACGCACAGACGAAGGGTGTTAAGAAATGGGCTGGTGGACAAGATCCAATTACAAAAACAGGTCGTATGGTTGGTTCAACGATTGAAGATCACGACCGACTTGCTCATTTCATTGATAAGTTATCAGATGGGATGAGTTCTGCTGATGCCGCAAAAAGCACAAAAACTGCACTATTTGATTATGGCGATCTCAGTGATTTTGAGAAGAAGTGGATGCGAGATAGACTGTTTTTCTTCTACACTTTCGCACGCAAAAATATAACCCAGCAGTCCCGTAAGTTATTACAGCAACCGGCAAAGCAATCACTGTTCGCTCACTTAGCTGGAGGAACTCCAAGGGTTAACGCCCCTCGCCCAGACTGGCAACAAGAAAGATTAAACATCCCGCTTCCGTTCAGGAATAAAGAGGGGTTGCAGTATGAGATTAAAGGGTTAGGTTCACCGATCGAGGAAGCGTTCGGGTCTCTTGGCGCACCAGGTACAACAATGTGGAATAGGGCCAGTAAGGGCGTGAACCGCCAGGTGAGTCGGTTAAACCCTATGATTACCACCCCTATAGAATTAGCTACCAAGAAGAACCTTTTCTTTGATTCGGATATACAGAACGTCCCCGAATGGATGATTGGAAAGAGTCCTTTAGGCAGGGTTTATGGAACATACAAAGGGTTCAAAAAGGGCAGGGATTCGGTAGCAAGTAAAGCAACTGGGTTTACTACTGGTATCCGCTTCCACGCACCCGACCCCGTACAGCAAAAGACCTATAAGATGCGTCAGATTGCAAGGGACTATCTTGCAGCTAATAAGCAGACAAAAACCTATAAACGGTATTACACACCGACGGGTGTGGATGGAAGCCCTCTTGTTAATCGGGCAATGGAACTACAATAATGGCTAACGAAATCACATTTGGTTATTTACCAAACAAGAGCTTATTTGCGATTGTATTTAAGCCTGACGGTAGCGTCCGTACAATCAGAGGAGCTATGGTCGAACATAACGAGGGTCTGAACAGTTATTATCGTAAGGATGACGGTGGTATTCAGGCAGAAGATTTCGTAATGATTGACGACACTGTGCGAGTAGTCGGGCAAGGGCAGTACCAACCCGAAAGCACGGCTATCGGAGGTGGGTCAAGCGTTGCGAGTTCTAATGGGTATATAGGTGATGTAAAACTTGGCGAGACAGTTTATTTTATGTTCTCTACGGGTTCTACGATAACAGACGCTGGAACCCCTCGTATCTATAGGGATGATATTGAAACGCCTATCACGGGTGGGATTGCGGTTGATATTGATATAAACAGTGAAACAAATATGGTTGGTGTAACAATTGTATTGACAACTGAAAACGGTTATCTAAGCGACAGTGATTACACTATTGTACTAAGCGGTGCGACTATAGGTGGTGAAACGGTCACCACTACTATCGGAACTTTTTCGATTGAGAACCGTCATTATGAACCTTTACAGAGGTACACAGCAAAATGAGAAATAGAGATAGATATAGCGGAGACGACAAGGTGACTGAGCAGGAGGTCTTTGCTCGTGCCTTGATGTCTAAAATCGTATGTGAGTCTGGCAAGCTCTACTTTTGCGGCGACAAGAAACATCCCTTAAAAATGATGGCTAAAGGTGACATTGGTGTCCAAGGCGTTAAGGGTAAAAGCGGTAAGGATGGCGCAGACGGAAAAGACGGTAAGGATGGCGCAGACGGAAAAGACGGTAAGAATGGCAAAGATGGAATCAATGGTAAGGATGGGTTAACTCCTATTCTTGGCAAAGACTATACCAATGGTGTTAATGGTACTGATGGTAAAGATGGTGTTAATGGTACTAATGGTAAGGATGGAACCGATGGCGTTGACGGCAAAAATGGTACTGATGGTAAAAACGGAAGGACTGGGGTCAAGGGTGACATTCCGTCTCATAAATGGGATGGCACTAAAATTTGTTTCCAGAACCCTGACGGTTCGTTTGCTGGATCAGTTAATCTTCAAGGCAAAACCGGCGATCACGGTAAAAATGGAATTGATGGAAGGAATGGCAGGGACGGCGAGCGTGGTCTGATGGGACCGCAAGGCAAGACCGGACAGCCAGGTATCACACCAACAGAGGTTACTTATTTCGTAAGAGAGATTCAAGAATTAAAAGCTCGGCTTGACCAAGCAAAAATAAAACCAATCATTTAACCAAGGAGATGTTTATGAATTATCAAGAAACAAAACAATCAAAACCAAGACTCGTTTGTTCTACGGCAAACGCTTCTGAGGACACGACTCTTATCGGGTCTGGAAATCTTAATGAAGCGTATCGGGTTGCGAATCTTTCTGGCAACCAGATACAATTAGCTGAGTGGACGAACGGCGCGTTTGTTTCACTGCGATCTCAGGTTGACGGCGATACTGGAACATTCGAGATTTGGGGGTATCCAGAATCAGGCCCTGCTCAATTCTTTGGTGAGTATACATACACCACTGATGAAGCGGTTGATGATGATGGGTATTACTATGTTGATGCGTTTGTTGTAACGGCTAACGCAGCACAGCACACGACTACTATTCAGAATATGTCAGACGGTGTTGCGACAATCAAGTTTGACACCTTAGGGTGCAAGCATATTGTCATACTTATCACGGGTATAACATCAACTGATGCAGACGGAATAGCAAAGGCAACGCTGAGACCTTGGTAAATGAACATCAACCAGATAAACATCCCGTTACCTAACTTGGTATCCGAAGTCCTCACAGACGGGGACTTTGGTGCTGAGGACATATCTACTTCTGGGACTATGACATTGTCCGACCTGTCAACTGAGGGGGTGGTTATTAATTCAGCCGCAGGCGTATTATCTTCTTACAATGTTGACCTTGACGATTTAGTCTTGAAGGCTGATTACGCTTTCGGGGCTAACAACTTCACAGGCAGTGGTGGTTTTTCGGGTGGTGCGATACTCGGAACATCATTGGAAGCAGAGGGGGTTTTTGAAGCAACAAGCACAGCAATAGGGTGCTTTGGCGGAACACCAGTTACTCAACAAACCGCTTTAACAGCATCAGTAACAGATACTGTTGATAGCACTTATGGCAGTGAAGAATCGACTGTTATTAACAATCTTCGGACGCGACTCGATGAACTTGAAACAAAACTACAGGCGTATGGCTTACTGGCTTAGAACAGGAGTACACAAAATGAAATGGTTACTAATTATAGTATGTTTAAGTGTGTCGGTATTTGCTGACTTTAACACAGTCAAGATTGACACAGCCAAAGAAGAAGCGGCGATTGCTAAGATGGTCAAGGAGTTACCAGCTAAGGAAAAGGCACTGGCAGCCAAAGAGTACACGGGGACGATTGATGTGATTCTTAATACGCGTGTGGCCGATGTCAACGAGCTTACTTCCTTTACCGCAGAGATAAAGTACCGAGCCGATGCAGTGTGTGAGAAGCTGGATATAACACCCAAAGACAAGGCCTCTGTCAAAGCCATACTTGACCGAGAGGTCAAGAAGAAAGAGGCCCAGAAGCGGAATATCGAGTTCTTGGAAGCGGTTCATAAAGCAGTGGATGAATCAATGCTGCCGATTGAAGACCCTAACGCTGCCGCCCATAACTTAGCGATGGCTGACCTGTGGGCGTTTTGTGTGGAAGCCGTCGATCCAAAATGAAACAATTACTCATTACAATCTTGTTGCTTTGCCTATCCGCTACTGGGCTTGGTCTGATTCTTGGACCGGAATTAGTCACCAATGGCGTTTTCGACGGAAACGCTGACGGATGGGTAATGACGGGTGATTTTATCTATCTTGGTGGAAGAGTGTATCTGAGTTATAATGATACCGGAACCGTCTATCAGCCCATCAGCATTACCGCTGGAAAGACCTATTTTTTTTCGGTGAATATCAGTTCCGCGACAGGTGTGTTCACTGTCAAATTGGGCAACGGAACCGCGTCTGATTTGTCGACCGGATTAAACTCCGTTACTATTGTTGCCGGAAGCGGCGATGCGACTGTTTTAATAACAGGGACGACCTCAGACAGAATCGGGACGGTCGACAATGTATCTGTCCGCGAAGTATCCGCCAACTTCAACGGGGACTGTATCGTTAATTTAGTCGACTATGCAATCTTCGCAAACGACTGGCTGGCAGAAACACCGGATATTGACGATCCCAATGTTGATATGAACGGCGACGATGTGGTTGATATTAACGACTTGTTTCTGTTTGTTGACCAGTGGCTGGATATTGAGGATGATACGACTTCACCGAACAAAGCGATTGACCCCGTTCCAGCGAATCCTACGGCTAACATCCTTCTGCCACAGATACTAAGCTGGGACCCGAATATTCTGTGTGAAACGCCGACCTACGATGTGTGGTTTGGTGAGTCCGGTTCAATGTCTAAAGTTTCATCGGGGCAAGCTGGGACTTCGTACGACCCTGCTTTAGATGTCAGTACCGACTACGACTGGCGGATTGATACGGTTACTTCGCAGGGGACGACGACGGGTGATCTATGGGAGTTTTCTACCAAAGCCAATGTGAAACCCGACGCAAACGATACAGATGAAAACATAGTAACCTATCTGCTGGCAGAGATTGGATTATCAGCGACCGATACAGACGGGCAGGATTTGACCTACTATATTACTTCATTACCGGCTGTCGGTCATTTACGGGATACGGCTTGTTATCCGCATATCATTACCAGTGTACCCTACGAGCTTGACAGTGACTCGTTATGTTTTGAAACGGTTTCAGACTCGAACACTTCGTTTAACTGGAAAGCGTATGATGGATTAGAATACGGCGACCCTAACACTGTAACCCTGAACATCACTGCTCATCCCAAAGACCAGTTATCGATGGGTAAGGATGGGGTGATTACGATTTCCGATGCAGACTTATTTGACCTTACTGGCAACAGGGGCATTGCTTTGTATCTCAAAACCTTTGCTTCTGACTGCAATATCCTGAGCAAGCACGAATCGGGTGTGGGTGGGTACGATATGTTGTTGGTTGATGGCGAGGTTGCTGTTCGGCTGTACGACAGTGGTGGACTTGTTGACACGGTAACGATGGACGGGCAGATTAACGATGGCACTTGGTGGAATGTCGGTGTGGCTTACGACCCCAACGCTACGGATAATAAAATTTATATCACAGCGAAAACACTGGCTGATGAATACGCTTCGCTGGCCACCGGCTGGATTTCCGTATCAACCGAGGATTATACCAACGCCGAGGACTTAACGCTTGGCAACGGGTACTATTGGGATATGGATAATATCAGGACTTATACTTTTACAGCTTACGACGACCCTTATTATTCTTGGTATGGATTCATAACCCAAAACAGAACAACGGCGGGGAACTTAAACTCCGCATTTGGTATTACAATTAACCCTGCCTCTGTCGTCCGGTTCCACTGCGACTACGGTGGCAATAATACAATCTCACAGATATATGACGATAACTCGAACCATTACACAGGTTCATTAAACAGTAAGCGATATATCAGGTACTACCCGTACTTTATCGCTCCGTGTAATTAAAGGAGTAAGGAATGAAAAAGAAACAAAAGAAGATTGAGGACTACCCCAGCCCAGAGCTTGGATTATTGCTCGATGAAGTAAACAGCCGAATGGCACTGCTTAATCAGGATAGAATGTCTATCCGGGCAGAGCTTGAAAAGCGTAAAACCCTATAGCGAGAAACGACAATGGAACCAGAACTAACAGCAGCATTTGAGCGGGTACACGACAAATTGGACGAAAACAGGAACCATCTCAATGGTAAGATTGAGGGGTTAAACGCTGATGTGATTCAGCTTCAGACTAAGTTTGATATGACACCGACAGTCAGGCAGCCGTGCTGCTATTTTGAAGAACACAAGAAGCACTACGACGACCATATTGCTGAGCATGAGAAAATCCGTTTTATATGGGTCAAGGCCGTTGTTGGAGCGATTGTGTCTGCTGTTGCGGCGGCCATCGGGACGGTCCTGTTCTGGGGACAACACAATAAATGAGCGACATCCATATCCATATCGCTCAGATCAAGCAGGAGATCGCACTGATGACGCACCACGGCCACATCGCCGACTTTGGGATGATAACCTGCGTCGATGCCATTGAATACAATCTGGACCGCATAGCGGCCATTGACGACACATTAGAAAAAAGGCAAACATGAACGAACGAAACCTGAGCCTAATCGAGATATTCATTATCGTAGCCATCGGGATACTGATCGCCCTGTGGGTTACGGGCTGCCGAATGGTATCCATCAAGAACGGCTCTGTGTGGGCCTGTGGCGTGTTTGTTGATACCAGTGTGGATTATGTCCGGTGTGAGCCGAACTTGGTCATAGCGGGGCAGTATGTAAGCGACACAGACAGTATGACGGTGATAATACCATCAGCGATACTTAAAACGGAGTGAATCATGAGAATCAGAAGCTACAGTGCTATCAAGGCAAAGGAATCAGGGATTAAGATTGGGTGGGTGGGAAAGATAATCCTGCTCAGGTCGCCTGTCTATCTCCACACAGAATTGCAGTTCTCAGAACAGTTCAGAAATGTATCTGTATCGGCTACAATGCAGGATAAGTGTAAGTGTGTGAGGTTTAAGAATATATCCTATTCAACCCCAGTGTGGGATACGATCGATTTAGACATATCACACAGAGACGAACAGGACATCTTTCACTGGTGTCTGGACAAGGCTGGGCTTTGGAAGTATGATCTACTTGGTCTCTTGTCGCACGCTTCAGAGAAGGATATTATCAAACCACACAAGAAAAGCGTGTGGTGTTCGGAGTTTGTTGCTATGGCAATCCAAACGAAAAGGGATTACGGGATAATCCCAGACAAAACAACCCCTACATCGTTTCACGAGAAAGTATTAAATGTTCACCTTGACAAGTAAGTAGAGTTGCTGTATAGTGGGATACGCTATGGATTGTAAACAATCTAAAAATGTTCTTTTAATCGGCTTGGCGGGGATGGCACTTCTCCCGTTTGCTGTCCATAGCACCCGCCCTGCCGATTTTTCAAGGAGTACCACTATGGAACACGAGAAAGTAGTCGAGAAAATTATAAGCAAATCACTTATTGGTTCTGGTGGATGTCTATTTTTTGACGGTGCTAAACTAAGATGTGGATATGGAAGCATAAAAATCAATAGTAAGTCTATTCAAGTGCGCCGATTTTCATATCAGGTGTTTAATGGAGAAATACCCATAGGGACAGATGTGCTACACAAATGCGACAATCCGTCGTGTTGGAACCCGAACCATTTATTTCTTGGAACTGATATTGACAACGCAAGAGATAAGATGAGCAAGGGGAGGTCGCCCGATTTCAATGGGAGTAAAAACCCGAGAGCTAAGATAACCGAATCGCAAGCAAGACTAATACATGACAGTAGCGTGTTCACAATAAACGAATTAGCATCTATATATAATTTGTCAAGCACTGCTATAAGATATATCAAAACAGAAAAAAACTGGAAGTGCCTGTGGGAACAAAAGCGGGATCTTCCACTTCGACCCGCCTCGCTCACCCCAACAACCTTCCATAATATGATGCTAAACATTTAACATTCATCCCTCCTCAAAGGTCGGTGGGTTCTTGCTCCGGTTCCCACCGACCATCCTTATGCTTTCATCGCTTGTTTTAGCCCTGCTAAAGTGCAATTATTCCCGTTGGCAAGGTGGGCGTTGCCAGTGAGACATTGCTGGATAGCGGTTTTAAACCGCTCAATCTCAGCCTCTTTAGATTTCCTGCCCTCGTGTACTCCGTCCATATGGGCAATCGTCAAAGATTCATTCAGGTCTTCAATCTCTACGGCTTGCTCATTGTACGCCTCAATGTCATCTTTCCTTACTTCTTTTAGTTCTTTCAGTTCCGCTTTCAGTTTATCCCACGCCGCTGTATCAACAGCATCGAGGCGGGCTTGGAGTTCCGCATTGGCTGCCTCTGCTAAACTGAGCCGGTCTTGGAGTTCATCTCTCTGACACTCATAGCAAAGTAATGATGGATGGCTTAAATCGCCACATCTCTCAACTTCACCTTGCGAGTCAATCCAACATTTAGGGCATTTTTTAATTACCATCATTCTTTCCTTTCAGGGCTTTTTCTAAATCATTTATGCGCTCATAAATCCACTGTAAAGCATCTGTGTCAGAGTAAGAGCCATCAGAGTCTATCTGTTCTTCACCACAAGCCACTTTTCGGATTGTCGATAGTAGTTCCATAACCTTGAGCAGACCATCCATCAACCGCTCAATCTCTGCGGCTTGCTGTTTGTAGGTCAATGAGTACCCCTTTAATTCCATATCAGCTTTAACTTGTTCCAGTTCAGCTTGAAGTTGAATTATCTTTTTTTGTTCCTCGCATGTACAACCGCCAATATCTCCGTGACATTCTTTACATACACTCATCTTCTACCTCGCTTTCAAGTTTTGGTACTTCCGGTATCCTGTGGAACTTATTAGCTTCTTTCAGTAATTCAGATGTTCGATATTCAGGAGCGACCGAAAGCACATGATACAACAGTTGACGCTTCTGTTTCTCATCCAGCTTGACATCTAACGACCCACACCATAACGGCCAGCAGGAAAAATCAAGGTTAGCATTACACAGGTTAGTATTACACAGGTCAGCATCACACAGGTCAGCATCACGCAGGTTAGCATTACGTAGGTCAGCATAACGTAGGTTAGCATCACGCAGGTTAGCATTACGCAGGTTAGCATTACGTAGGTCAGCATCACGCAGGTTAGCATTACACAGGTCAACATTACACAGGTCAGCATCACGCAGGTTAGCATTACGTAGGTCAGCATTACACAGGTCAGCATTTTCTTTAACTGCAAGCTCTACGCACAATCTCAAATTACCAACCTCTGCTTCAAATAAAACCTTGCCAGTACATCTATGCTTAATTTTAATCTCCATCATTCACTCTCGCTTTCTTTGGCCAGCGTATGCAAATTGAGTATTTCATCTTTCTTCATTTTGCTCTCCTAATCTTGTTAAGCTCTACCAGTTTCTTGTAGAATGCTTTTGGTTTGATTCTGTGGTGATAAGATGGATTGTCGCAATCAAAACTCCTATCTACCAATTCCCCTGGACACTGGCGGCACATAGAGGGCCCTCCAGCATACTCGCAAAAGAAGCATCGGCACGCCACATCGAATCTTTCATATCCATTATCAAAAAGCCATTGCAACTTGGCTTCATTGATGTCCACATACTCATCATGGTGCTTAGCGACCCACTTCCACATCTTCAAACATTCAGTCCACGCTTTTTCAAGGGTTAGTTTCTTCTTCATTTCAACCTCCTGAACAGCACAGCTATGGGCAGGATTGTTTCACCAACCACCCTACGGGCTGGGTTGGGCCACTTCACACCATCCTCGTAAAGATACCACTCAAACTCGCACCCCTTTGGTGGTACGGCAGGGGCAAGGAGGTAGAGGTAGGCATTGCCATCTATGCGTGCCACCCTCTGCCCCATACTATCCTCAATCTCAACCCGAAGCACATCGGGTTCCTCGGAGTACGATTCTTTGAGTTTGAGACGGTTGCCGTTGTCGAATGCTGCATCGCTACACCTGCGCCATCCATCGCTATAGTAACACTCAAAATTAAGCCTACCAATCTCTCTGCACTTGTCCTGCAGCTCTTTATCGACCCATCCGAATACAAACTTCTGTTTTAATTGTTGGATTAAATTACTCACCATTCTTTCCTTTCATCTAAGATTTTTAATGCTTTAATAGAAGCATTATCCTTTCCCGTTTTCCAATTTTCTCATATCATTCATTCGATTACTGACCTTAAACCCTCTGTTATCGAGCCATACCAACGCACGCAAGAGCTTGGTTTGTTTTTGGGGTGTCCATTTATAGATGTAGTTAGATTTACAAGTGCTAATCTTCATCAGTATCCACTTTCGTCAAAACGACAATACTCTTTTACAAATGTCATAGGTATTGTCTCAGTAATCCCCCTACGGCTCTTAGCGATAATCGCCTCTGCCACTGTGCTGTCAACGCTGGTATCATAATAGCCGGGGCGATGCAGCAACAGTACGATATCAGCATCATTCTCAATCCCACCCGATTCTCTCAGGTCTGACAACACAGGTCGCTTATCTGACCTCATCTCGTTCTTGCGGTTTAGCTGACACCCCACGATGATAGGTATATCCAACTGCAAAGCAATCAACTTTATCGACCTGCTTATGTCCGACACGACCTGTTGCCGGTTATCACCATCACCCGTCATAAGCTGGATATAGTCTAAGTACACCGCTTTAACCCCGTGCTGGTGCTTTAATGAGTATATCCTTGATCTTAATGTGGAAGCCGTCACCG
>Ga0190344_1000926_pt1 | contig 11842 bp, 12 predicted proteins | sample 48721323_MG_FD_161662 | JGI IMG/M metagenome (GOLD analysis project Ga0190344, IMG submission 161662) | Hydrothermal vent microbial mat bacterial communities from Southern Trench, Guaymas Basin, Mexico - 4872-13-2-3_MG | ecosystem: Environmental > Aquatic > Marine > Hydrothermal vents >... | reverse complement strand
ATTTACTATTATTCGCCTTATGAAAAAACACAATGGAAAAAATTACAAGGAAAATATCCGGAAGTAATGTCCGAAGACGATATAGAAGAGATTTTTTATTCCGATTATACAGTTGACCTCTACCTTGATGTGGTCAAGAAAAAGACAGAATGGCCGACCAATGATTATTCAATAAAAACTTTGGCTTACTATTTAGGATTTCGTTGGCGCGATGAAAGTCCGTCCGGTGCTGAGTCTATCGAATGGTATCATCGGTGGGTAGAAACCGGTGATGTAAATATAAAGAAAAGAATTCTCAAATACAATGAAGATGACTGTATTGCCACCCGGGTCTTATTGGACGGCATTTGTTCGTTACCTTTATTTCAATCTTATTGATTAGTAATTTGTAAAAAACGACCAATATCCCTCTTCCTGAGCAATTATTATCTCCTTCATAAATCTGTCGATGCGAAAGATGAGCAGTATCGATAGAGCAGTAGGGAATCCTTGATTAGCGATTAGATCCAACAAGATTTTTATATCCATTGAATTTTCTCCTTTGTCGAAAGTAGTTACATAAATTTCCCCAAAAAAGAGGATTTTTGAAACTTTTGTCGTATATATAAATATGTAAATATGCAAGGATGGCCAAAGCATTCGGACAATTTAATTTAGCCTTAAAAGTGACTAAACTATACTAAGAAAATATTCAAAATACTGCAGATATTCTGCCATTTTGGTAGGATAAACGCAGTATTAAGTCTATTAGTTATACGCAATAGCAGCCTGAATTTTGGAGGGGAGTTATATGTCGGATATTAATTTTCATATGACAGGCTCAGGTAACTGGCGAAAATTCTTTCCTATTAAAGATTTTTATTTGTTATACGAAAGAATTTATCCTGAGGGAATCAATTTGAATAAATTGGATGAATCAGACCGTGATATTATTTACAAGTGGGATAAAGTTGCTTTTGTTGAAGTTAAAGATAATTTTGTTAATCCTAAATACCTCTTTTTACAGAACTAGATTATAAAAAAAATGAAAAATGGTTAAACAAGATTGAAAAATTATATTCTTCTACTTCAGAAGAATTGGCTCAAGCGTTTAGTTCAAGCATAGAAAAGATTAAACTGAATGAATTAAGTTTTGTAAATTGTTCATTGAAAGATGTATTCTGTATGTTATTTCATATTGGTTATTCTTATGTAACAGATTCTTTAATTGAGCAAGGAATACTTTCTGATTTTCCCAAAGAAATTACCGATTCATGGGGAATGTGGATATGTTAATGCTCAGTAATTAACTAACTTATTTGGCGTAATTATACCAACAAAGGAGGATGTAACGATGAAGGTAATTGCTATAAATGGCAGCCCTCGAATGGAAAAGGGGTATACCGCTTTGATCCTTACTCCCTTCATTAAGGGAATGAAGGATGCCGGTTCCGAGGTCGAGCTATTCTATCCCAGACGTCTTAAGGTGAAGCCCTGCACTTGTGGTGAGATGTACTGCTGGTATAAGAAGGCTGGAGAATGCTGTATCAAGGATGATATGCAGTTGCTTTATCCTCAACTTAGAGAAGCAGATATCCTTGTCTTAGCTACTCCTGTTTATATCCCACTACCGGGTGAGATGCAAAATTTCATCAACAGACTTTGTCCCTTAATTGAGCCCTCTCTTGAGACTCACCAGGGACGTACACGAGCCAGATTCCATAAACAGGTTAAGATACAAAAAATCGTGCTCGTCTCTACCGGTGGATGGTGGGAGAAGAAAAACTTTGAAACAGTAGTACGCATCACCGAAGAGCTTGCTAAAGTTGTGAGCGTGGAATTCGCCGGTACAGTGCTCAGACCACACGCCTTTTTAATGAAGAAGAAGGGGAAATTGACCAAAGATGGGGAAGCTGTACTGAATGGAGTGAAAAGAGTAGGCTATGAACTCATTAGAGAAGGTAGGATGAATAAGGAGACTCTCGAGGCAATAAGCCGTCCGCTCATCTCCGAGGAGGAGCTCAGGCGCCTAATTAACGATTGGTTGTGAAAAAGCTTTCTCCGCCCTTCCGAACATGACAGAGTAGGTTCCTTACTAAGAAAAAAATATAAAAGAGTTGTTGGGATATGTGTGTTTAATAAATTAATAAATAAGGACAACGCATCCCATTTTCAATTAAATATTTAATCTGGTGTACAATTTTAATATAATAAGAAGGTTAAAATTATGAAAAAATTAAAAGTAGACCTAGAAATGATTGCTAATGCTATGGAAGATGTGGCTCGAGTTGATATGGAATATTATCTTGATGAAGAAACAGGAGAGGTTATTTTTATCCCAGAGGAAGTATCTAGATACGTTGAAGAAGAGGATAAAAATTTAAGAAAAGAATTACCTGATTGGCAGAAAGAGATAGTTAAATTAGCCCAGGAGATATTATTAAAAAAACCCGATCGTTATATCTATATTCCTGAAGGTCCAACATGGAACGGATATGATTTAATGGTTGAATTTGCCGAGATGATTGAGGATGAATTATTAAGGGAAAAATTGGATATAGCTTTAGATGGAAAGGGAGCTTTCAGGCGTTTTAAAAATGTAATAGCAGATTATCCGGATTATAGAGAAAAATGGTTCAAATTTAGAGATGAAAGGATAAATAAAAAAGTTGTTGAATGGTTAAATAGTATAGGGATTGAACCCGTATAGAGAACGGTCACTATTGGAGTTAAACCCTTGATATTTTATTTCATTTTATGCTCTACAGACCCATTATTAAAGTGTGATATTTTACGACTTGAACGATTGAAACATTTAGCAAGGAGGACAAAGATATGAAACTACTGATGATTTATGCAGATAAATTTGCTTATAAAACGAGCAAGAAAACTTTGGAAACAGTTGAGACATACGAAGAAGAAAAGCAAATAGAAGACGTATTGGCAGGGTTTATCCAAGTTGAAAAAGAAGATGAAGAGAAAATTGACAAAGTTGGAACTAAATTAATTAAAAATTTAAAATGGGCAGCTAAAAAGAATGACACAAACAATATTATATTACATTCTTTTGCCCACCTATCTTTAAGTAAAGCCGAACCGGAGATAACCAAGTTAATATTTGATAATGCTGAAAAGCGATTAGAAAATGCAGGTTATAAGACATGGCAAACTCCCTTTGGTTATTTTTTGGATTTGGATTTAAAAGCGCCCGGTAAATCTTTGGCCAGGGTCTTTAAGGAATTTTAGCTAAGAAAATAAAAAAGAACATATCATGGAGATAGTTGTGCAGGCTCAATAATTCTATAACTTTTAATAATTTTTCATATGAGGTCTAATAATTAAACCTCTCCGACACCGATAAGAATGAGCGTATGTGTTACTAAGATTTTAAATTAGAATTGAAAGAGGGTATTACTATGTCTGAAAAATTTAGAGACTTTCTTAAAAGCAGTATCTGGAAAACGATTGATTTTTCAACCACAGACCAGAGCAGAGGTATCAAACCACCGCCGGCAGAAAAGCCTTGCAATCCTGAAGATAGGAAAATAAACCTTGTTAAACCGGGGGATTGGAAATCAATTCCCGAAGTAAGTGTTGAGGCTGCAATTGCCAACAGGAGATCGAGAAGGTCTTATACTGAAGATATAATAAAACTCGAAGAACTTTCTTTTCTTCTATGGGCAACTCAAGGTCTTCGAGGGAAAAAATCTGCAGTTAGAAATTACCGAACCGTGCCCTCAGCCGGGTGCAGACATGCTCTGGAAACCTACCTTGCGGCTTTCAGGGTGGAGGGGATTCCCAAGGCGATTTATCGTTATTTACCGATGAGTCATCAACTGGTTGAAGTGGTTAAACACGAAAATCTTGAAGGTTTGCTAACCCAGGCCGCCCTCGGTCAATCATTTGCCGGCAAAAGCGCAGTGACCTTCATTTGGACTACTATACCGGCACGCATGGAATGGCGATACAGCAGAGCATCTTATAAGGTGATAGCCCTGGATGCCGGCCATGTTGGTCAAAACCTCTATCTAGCATGTGAAGCAATTGGTGCTGGTACTTGTGCTATCGCCGCTTATGATCAAGAATTTGCAGATAAGATTCTAGGAATTGATGGTGTTGAGGAATTTACCATTTATATGGCACCGGTTGGGAAAGTTCAATAAAAGATCTAAAAGATTGCACCAGGGGACGATTCTCTGGTGCATTACGCAAACAGGTATGAATACACCGAGAAGAGGTGCCAGGCTTAAGATATTACTATAGTTAGAGATAATAATATTTTTTGCTTTTTTAAAAAAAAGATGATTTTTTAAATTCCATATAGTATTATAATATTAGTTTTAGTTGTACGAAGTACAAATTTTATAAAATCCATCATAATTTTTTCAAAGGTCGATAATAGATATACGATGGAAAAAAATAAACAGAATGAAAAGAGGTGAAGAATGAAGAATAAACAGAATCTTAATTTAAGGGAACGAAGAATTTCTAAATCGTTATGAAGTAAATTTTTTAAAAATACAGAAAGTTTAAGCTAGAAAGAATTGAGTAATGTTTTTACCTTAAGGTAAAAACAAAAAGAATTATAAAAAAATTTTTGGAGGATTAAAATGAAGAAAAGATTATTTTCAATAATTTTTTTAATTTCAATTTTTTTAATGTTTACAACAATTATTGCGTTAGCTGACATTAATTGGCTTCAATTTGAAGGAGTAGAAATTCGTTTATTGATGAATAAACATCCCTTTACTACATTTATTGAACCGAAACTTCCTGAATTTGAAGAAAAGACAGGCATTAAAGTGGTTATGGAAGTTTTTCCGGAAGACCAATTCCGCGATAAACGTCTTATTGAGTTGAATGCAGGAGGAAAAGTTGATGGCTATATGATTATGCCTGGACAGGCTAAGCTTCACTATTGGAAAGCAGGATGGCTGGCTCCTATTGAGGGGTATATGACTGACCCTGATTTAACCAATATAAAAGAGTGGGATTTAGGCGATTTTTTTGCTGGCCCAATGAAAGGTGCAAGAATAGAAGGGCATCAGATTGGGGTAGTTATCAATGCTGAAGCTTCTTTACTCGCATATCGTAAGGATCTATTTGAAAGATTTAATGTAAAAGTTCCAGAGACAATGGAAGAATTAGAAGAAGCTGCAAAATTTTTCAACAAGAAAGTTGTAGATGAAAAAGAGATGATAGGGATTACTTTAAGAGGTAAAAAAGCTGCAGCAACTTCTCAATTTGTAGATTTCCTCTATAGTTTTGGAGGTTCGTGGACAGATAAAAAAGGAAATGCTAATATTGCCTCACCCGAAAGCATAGAAGCTTTTAAGTTTTATGGCAAACTACTAAGAGAATATGGGCCAAAAGGTGCAACTATGTATCACTGGGCAGAGAGCACTTCTACTTTTATGGATGGTACAGCAGCTATGATTTTTGATGCCAATGTATTTAAATCTCTTTATGAAAACCCAAAGGAATCAAAAGTTGCGGGCAAAGTAGGATATACTACTATTCCAGCAGGACCGGGGGGTAAACTTCCTCATGTTTCTAACTGGAGTCTTGCAGTTTCCGGAACAGCTACAAGCGAATGTCAGAAAGCGACCTGGCTCTTTATTCAATGGGCAACCAGTAAAGAAAATGTATTAGGAGCCTTTTTATCTGGAGTACCAGCAGGACGTGAATCATCCTGGAACGATCCTGCTTTTGTTTCCACAGACAAGACTCCGGATTGGACAAAAGGTTCTCTCGATTCCTTTGCAATCGGACAACCTCAGTGGAATCCGCCCGTTTTAAATGTTTCTGAAATTAGAGATATTGTTGGACAGGTTATTGTAGATAGTATTGATGGTAAAGATGTAGTAGATTCCGCTAAGAAGGCCGCAGAATTAATGAATAAGAAGATGGAAAAATAGTCTCAAAGAAAGAGAATAGACATAAAATACATTAGTAAAAAAAATTGAAAAAAATTTAAGAGGGCAGGTTTAAAGCCTGCCCTCGTAAATAGGAAAGAGAATTTATACTTATGGGGAAACTTAAAGAAAATATTATAAGTTTTTTAGACAGACATATGCACATTGCTTATCCTGCTCCAGCGATGATTACTTTATTTATTGTTGTAATATTTCCTATTATATATAATATCTATATGTCTATTAATAAGTGGAAGATCGGATTAGGCTCACCAAAGTATATAGGTTTGCAAAATTATATCGAAGCTTTTTCTGACCCTCGCTTTTGGAATGGTTTAAAAGTTATGTTTTACTTTAGTGGCTTATCTTTGTCTTTAGAAATAATTTTGGGTTTACTCATTGCGGTATATTTTAATAAGGAATTTAAGGGAAGCAATTTTGTTCAAACTATTTATATATTTCCCTTTGCTGCCACCCCAGTGGCTATTGCTTTAATCTGGCGAATTATGCTAAATCCACAAATAGGAGTGTTAAACTACTTTTTGGGACTCGTTGGCCTTCCCGGGAGTCTCTGGGTTAGTGACACAAGGACGGTAATAATTTCTTTAGTGTTGGTAGATGTGTGGAAATGGACTCCTATGATCACTCTTATTGTCCTGGCAGGTTTAAAATCCCTTCCCAGAGATCCTTACGAAGCAGCTGTTATTGATGGAGCAAATGCTTTCCATATTTTTTCTTATATTACTGTGCCCTTGATTCGACCGGTACTTATTACTGCTCTCACTCTAAGGTCTCTGGATAATCTGAAAGAATTTGATATTATTTATACTATTACTCAAGGTGGTCCCGGTATTGCCTCGGAAACGCTTTATCTTTATTCTTATAAAACGGCTTTTAGTTTTTTCAAGGCAGGTTATGGGTCAACATTGATAATAATTGTTTTTTTATTGGTATTATTTTTTAATGTGGCCATGAATAAAATACGCTATAGAACGGAAGTGCTATAGATATGAATAAAGCCAAAATTTATAAAATATTATTTTATATCGGCATGATTATACTTATTATCCCTCCAATATTTGTTTTTGCCTGGATGATTATGATTGGCTTAAAGACGGGTGTACAGAATATTGAATATCCTCCACTTTTTATATTTAAGCCCACTTTAGAAAATTTTAAAGCTGTTTTTCAGCAGCATAATTTTTTAAAATATTTAACTAATAGTTTTATCATTGCTACCGGCGCCACTATTATTTCTCTTTTTATAGGCCTTCCGGCGGCTTATTCTATTGCTCGATACAAACAAAGAAACCTAAGCATCGGTATTCTTGTGGCCCGCATGACTCCTTTTGTAAGTTATCTATTGCCCTGGTATATAATTTTCCGCAAACTTAATCTTATTGACACCTTTACTGCCTTGATTACCACGCATCTAATAATTACCTTGCCTATGATTATCTGGCTTATGATTGCCTTTTTTGAGGGAGTACCCATCGAATTGGAGGAAGCGGCTCTTATAGACGGATGTGTTCGTTCAGAGACTTTTTTACGTATTGCTATACCACTTTCTAAAAATGGGATTATTACTTCAGCAATTATATCTTTTATTTTCTCCTGGAATCAATTCTTATTTTCTTTAATTTTATCCGGGCCAAAAACAAGAACTGTTCCGGTAGCAGTTTATAATTTTATGTCCTATGGTAAGATTGACTGGGCAGGGATTGGAGCGGCAGCAACAATAATTGTTTTTCCAGTACTAGTTTTTGCATTTTTTGTAAAAAATAGGATTGTAGAAGGCCTAACCAGGGGCGCTATTAAAGGATAAGTTATAAGTAAATAAGGAAATAAAGCATTTTATCACAAAAGGGTTTATTGATAATTTTTTCATTTTTTTTTAAAAAAAGAAGGATTTTTGAAATAAATGTAGTATAGTAAATGTAGATAAAGAAAATAATTAGTTTTAAAAAGTTGATAAAGGCAAACTATCCGAAAGGATAGGACGCAAAGTTATGGGTCTAAGGCACTTCAAGTGCTATGGCCGCCAGGCTGCCGGCTTTTTTTGTTTTTAGTTTTTGATAATTAGTTATTAAGGAAATATTATATAATATATCATGGGTATACTCCTGCTATCGTAATCAAACAACAGGGAAAACAGATAAACAATACTGTTTGAATAATCAAGCTCTTTGGTATTTTACCGGAGGGCTTTTTTATTTCGAAAAGCAGGATTTACCCAAACCTAAAAATAGGGATAGAGACTTATTTTTTTGACATCTTTTAGTGCGATGACATATAATCTACAGAGGGCAAGAATAGCACGAGTCGTTGCCATGGAACATCCGTACCATATAATATCAATCAAATAAGAAATTACAGGCAAAAGATATTTACTTTTGATACTGAACGAAGAAAATATCTTTCACTTCCAAAAGAGGCTTCTTTAAGTTAAAGCTGAAAGGAGGGCTAAAACATGAATAGATCTGTAGTTAGGTTACGGTGGATTACTCGAATCTGGAGCATTGTAATTATCGTATTTACCCTGATTATGCTTACCGGTTACGCAGTAAATTGGGTGCAAACCGGCACAGCAGACCCCCATGCCCTGAAGGATTATCCTCCGGTAGAAAACCTGATCCCTCTCACTTTAATCTTAAGTGTTCTGGGCTTGGGTATTGCCTGGCGTTGGGAAGGATTAGGCGGAGCGCTCAATATCGGCTTCTTCCTGATAAATTTAGCGGTGCACTTCTGGATGATCTCTCCCCGACCTTATCCTTATATAATAGCCATAGTGCTCCCCACCCCCGGGATATTGTTCCTGGTGTGTTGGTGGAAATCAAAAAAAGCCTAAAATTATTTAAAGTGGGGATTGTAAAGAGATGAACATAAGAAAAGTTGATACAGAGTTAATGCGTGAAGAGCCGGAAGAAGTAAAGAAGTTTTCTACATTATAACCAATAAATCAAATTATGAAATATTAGGTACTGTCAAAAATAATATGAAAGAATATGAAAAATAAATTCCACAGATTATAAAAAAAGTATTACTCGTTCTTTGAAAAAAGAAGATTTCGTTTGATGGATTTGCCATTTCTTTAGTCTAAATAGTCAGCTATCTACAAAAAGCATAAAGCTACTTAGTTAATTTACCCATTTGGTTAAAAAGGGTATTAACCCCCAAAAAACTTAACCACTAAGATAGCCAGCTTAATGATCTTAGCCCATTTACCCTGAAGGGTAGCTATTCCCTTTAAAGGCTCTAAAGGTATAGGTACTGAGTAATTAAGGCTAATATGGGGTCTAAGGAAGTTATAGAAGGTGACAAAGAGAGTAGTTAAAGCAATTGCCCCATTTACAGAATTAAAACCACCAGCCGCCCGGGTATGAAACTTGTAAGTACGATTCAGTCTTTCAATAAGCTCTTTAAAAGGACGGAACTCCTCTGATTCTTTATCCAGGTTCTGCAGTCCAACCACCTTCTTATGGGTTAGGTTAGGCTCATAGTTCTGGTTGATAAAATGGATCCCTGCTGGATAAGAGGGGTTACCATCGGTTACCAGAGTAATCTCTTGGCCAGGAGAAGCGGTACGGATAGACTCATTCATAGCGATAACAGCTGGTAGAGTATCTCTGCTCTTCTCGATATGATAAGCAGTGATCTTACGGTTACAAGAGGAGATAAAGAAAAAGACAAAATGGTTTTTGCCTCTCACTTTGATATAGGTTTCATCTCCAGCTTGAATATCATCTACTTCTCCCTTATAGGTCAGGTTGAACCTATGACAATAGGGGGCAACTATTTCGGTATAATTCAAGACACTCTGGTAGGAGAGGGGAAGAGAAAAGACATTACGCAGAATAAAGGCCGTCTTTCTGGCTGAAATACCTAAAGAGATGTGAAAGGTAAGGGCAAGGCAGAGAGTATTAAGAGAGTTGTGGATTTTAAAAAGGCAGGAAGCATCTTTTTCTTCTGGGGCAGAATGTCTTAACTGCTTTCCAGTGAAATGATATTCTCTAAACTGATATCTGAGTTTGAATTGAGAGGCCTTTACCCTGGTTAGGAGCCTTTCGGCAAAATTAAGTTTGGCCTTATTTTTTAAAAAGGATGGGCATCTGTCATTATCGCATTTATAGATAGAGACATCTTTTCGTTCTTTCCAAAGGTAAAGTGAATGGCTACAATGAGGGCAAAAATAGCGAGCCTTATTCCGATGACGAGGATGTACCTGTGATAAAGAAGAGCAGACCTTACACTTAAGCTGGGAGCGTTTTTTACCATCGTTAAAATAAAGATATTCTGCGGGAGCACCACAGACTCCACAGAGTGATCCTTTAGGTGCTTTAGTCTCAGGATCTTTATTATTAACCGGTAAAAGAGGATGACCCTTCTCCTTCTGGTAATTAGATAAAAGCTCTTTCCAATTTAACTTAGGGGCCTTTTGGGGAGGAGTTTTAAGTGGTGGTTCTGGATCAACAAAGAAGTTACGGTAATTAGGGTGTTTTTCTTTAAAATCATCTTTAGGCTTAACCTCAGGATTACGGTTGGCTAAAACCTCCATGAGACCTTGAATAATTTGCTCTATCTCCCTACGGGTGAACTTGGAGCAGATCCAGATAACAAAACGAGCAGTCTTTTTCACTTGGCTTGCCTCCTTTTTTTGAGGTAGTTCTCTTAAATCCTACTAAAAAAGTGGGGGGGAGGCAAGTCAATTTTACTAAAACATTTGAGAATAAAGAGTTTAAGAGAAAATTAGTAAATTATTTTTGACATTACTAAATATTATTCAAGGAGGTAAAAGATGGACAATAGAATAACGAAACATGCAGAGGTACTCTTAAAGTATTCACTTAATCTTAAAAAGGGAGAAAAAATAGTAATTGTGGGCGATGTAGTCACCCTGCCTTTAATAAAAGAAAGTTACCGCCTGGCAGTTGAGCTGGGAGCTCTCCCTCAGGTGATGATAAACAGTGAAGAATTAAAAGAGATATTATTAAAAGGCGGCAGTGAGGAACAGATAAAATATGTACCTGAAAGCGTAAAAAAGGCCTTCAAAACAGTGGATGTGCTGTTATCCTTTTTTGGCGGTACAAATACCAGAATGCTTAGTAATGTAGATCCCGAAAAACTGAAATTATCAGCTCAAGGTTCAAGTGAAATTACCAGGATATTCTTTGAAAGAGTCGCTAAAAAGGAACTAAGATGGTGTGGCACAATGTTCCCCAATCAGGCAAATGCCCAGGAAGCGAGCATGTCTGTTTCAGAATATGAAGATTTTGTTTATGGGGCCGGCTATATCGACAGCAAAGACCCGATAGCGGAATGGAAAAAAATAGAAAAGAAACAGGAAGGCATCTGCAATATTTTAAATGGTAAAAAACACCTTAGAATAGTTTCTAAAGATACTGATTTAAAGATGTCTATTGAGGGAAGAAAATGGATAAACTGTTGCGGAAGAGTGAATTTCCCTGATGGTGAAGTCTTTACCGGACCGGTAGAAGATAGTGTAGAAGGCCATATCAGATTCAGTTTCCCCGGTATATACGGCGGAAGAGAAATCGAGGATATTCAATTGACCTTTGAGAGAGGGAATGTAATAAAGGCCACGGCAGCCAAGGGGCAGGAGCTGTTGGAACAGCTTTTGGAAACAGATAAGGAGGCAAGGTATGTAGGGGAGATTGCCGCAGGCACAAATTATAATATAAAGAAATTTACCAGGCATATGTTGTTCGACGAGAAGATTGGAGGGACAGTCCATCTGGCCATCGGAAGGTCTATTCCTGAATCTTTAGGTAAAAATCAATCAGCCATACATTGGGATATGCTCTGTGATATGAAAAAGGGTGGCAAAATTTACGCAGATGGCGAGCTGGTCTATAAAAATGGTAAGTTTTTGATATAAGACTGTCAAGGGGACGGTTCTATTGACAATATAATGCCAAAGGGATAAGGCA
>Ga0190344_1000923_pt1 | contig 11855 bp, 8 predicted proteins | sample 48721323_MG_FD_161662 | JGI IMG/M metagenome (GOLD analysis project Ga0190344, IMG submission 161662) | Hydrothermal vent microbial mat bacterial communities from Southern Trench, Guaymas Basin, Mexico - 4872-13-2-3_MG | ecosystem: Environmental > Aquatic > Marine > Hydrothermal vents > Microbial... | reverse complement strand
CTAATGCTAATCTAGCTATGATTGCCACTAGTGGGAAACGTTTATCGTCTTTAGTTAATGATATTCTTGACTTTTCTAAGTTAAAACATCAGGGTATAGGTTTACAATTAAAACCGCTTGAATTACGTTCCATTATTGATATGGTGTTGGCTCTTAGTCAGCCATTGATAGCCCAGAAAGAGCTATATTTTGTCAATACAGTTGAATTTGATTTACCCGCTGTATTTGCAGATGAAAATCGCTTGCAACAGATTCTGCATAATTTGATTGGTAATGCAATTAAATTTACCGAACAAGGGCATATTACCATTTCAGCTCAAGCTATCAATGAACAGCAAGTACAAATCACTATTTCGGATAATGGTATTGGTATTCCAGCAGATAAATTAGACCGCATTTTCAAGTCTTTTGAACAAGCTGAAGGTTCTACATCTAGAGAATACGGAGGTACGGGCTTGGGTTTAGCCGTGACTAAACAATTAGTTCAACTACATGGTGGTGAGATTAGAGTTGAATCTACACCCAAAGTTGGCTCTAAATTTAGGTTTACATTACCTATTTCTGATGAATTGGTGTCTGAACATTCTTCTGTGATCACGTCCCCGTTATCCAAAGTGCAATCGGCCTCCAAGATTGAGGTAGACACATTACAACCGTCTTTAACCAAGAGCCAGACAATCACACCAAACGGTTTTAATATTTTAATTGTGGATGATGAATCGGTGAATTTACAGGTACTTTCCAATTACCTGTCCTTGCAAAACTATGGCATTATTCAAGCCTCCTCTGGTGAAGAGGCGTTAGCACTGATAGAAGAGGGCCTCAAACCCGACGCTATTTTATTGGATGTGATGATGCCGCGCATGACCGGTTATGAGGTGACTCAAAAACTGCGGAAAAAATGGCAAGCTGATCAATTGCCAATAGTGTTATTGACGGCGAAAAATCAAGTTGAGGACTTAGTGACGGGTTTCGGTGTGGGTGCGAATGATTATATCACCAAACCCTTTTCCAAAGATGAACTGATGGCTCGTATCCAAACGCATATTCGCATTTCTCAATTGAAAGCCGAAAGTTTGCAGTTAGAGATTGAAACAGAAGCCGCTAAAGTGGCAAGTCAAGCAAAAAGCGATTTTCTCTCCAACATGAGCCACGAATTGCGGACACCGCTCAATGGTATTTTGGGCTACGCCCAAATTCTCCGGCGGGGGAAGAATCTTGAAGAATCTCAAGTCAGTGGTCTGAATACCATTTATCAGAGTGGTAACCATCTGTTGACGCTTATCAACGATATCTTAGACTTGTCCAAAATTGAGGCGCGTAAATTAGAACTTTATCCAGACACCCTCCATTTTTCTAATTTTATAGAAAGCCTTTCAGGCATTATCCGCATGAGAGCCGAACAGAAAAATGTTTACTTTTCTTATGAAGCGGTGGGTGAGTTACCTACCGGCATCAAGGCAGATGAAAAACGGTTGCGGCAAGTCTTAATTAATCTACTGGGCAATGCCATTAAGTTTACAGATAAAGGCCAAGTCACGCTGCGCGTGTCAATCGCCAATGAAATGACTGACAATCAAGCACTCATCCGCTTTGAAGTAGAAGACAGTGGTGTCGGGATGACAGAAGAACAACTTGATAAGATATTCCTCCCATTTGAACAGGTAGGCGATACCAAACGTCGGGCCGCTGGTACCGGCTTAGGTTTAGCCATTAGCCGACAATTAGTCGAATTGATGGGCAGCGAAATCCTCGTTTCGAGCGAATTCGGTAAAGGCAGTCACTTTTGGTTTGAAATCGCATTGACAAAAGTTAATGTCAAAGAAGAAGCCATGCAAAAGACGCTGCAAGTCATTGGTTATCATGGAAAACGGCGAACCATTTTGATAGTTGATGACAACCCGCAAAACCTAAAAATTCTACTCAGTCTATTGAAATTACTGGATTTTAATGTCGTTGAAGCCAGTAATGGTCAAGAAAGCGTTGCGCTCGCTAAAGAAATTCAACCCGATATGATATTTATGGATTTGGTTATGCCAGTGATGACGGGTTTTGAGGCCGTTCAAATCTTACGGCAGATGCCAGAGTTCAAGAACACCCCAATCATTGCCAATTCCGCCAGTGTTTTTGAAGCGGCTCAAGAAAAAAGTCGGATAGCCGGGTGTAATGCCTTTCTACCCAAACCCGTCGAAGAGGAGAAACTCTCTAGCCTACTGGTTGAACATCTCAAACTGGAATGGATTTACAAAGAGATCGGGCTAGAAACATCAGAAGAAAGCCAGAAAGCCAAGTCTGCACCAATGATACCGCCACAGCAGGAAGAGTTAGAAGCTTTGCACAAGTTCGCGATGATGGGCAACATGCGACGAATTAAGGAACAGGCTTTGCTGCTTGATGCCGTCGAGCCGAAATATCGGCCGTTTGCCAACAAACTACAAGAACTCGCTAAAGGTTTTAAGAGAAAACAAATCTTGGCTTTAATTGAGGATTTCAAAAGGGACTAACAATGCATAATGGTGAATGACGAATGGTGAATAATCGATTTGTCCTTTGAAATGGAACCGACTTGGTTTTCAGATAAATCCCTTCAAATGGATTTTAAATCAAAGAGTTATCGGCATTTTTAACCCAAATCGTTTTCTTCAAAGCGATAAAAGTCATTTAAATCATTCACCATTCATCATTTTTGATTCAGACAACAGAGAAATAAAAATGAACACTGAAATATCGACTCAATCCCGTAATCAAGGATACACTCTCTTGATTGTGGATGACAACCCAACTAACTTAGGAGTCTTAAGCGATTATTTGGAGGAACAAGGCTTTGAAATTCTGTTAGCTGAGGATGGCTATGCAGGACTTGAAATCGCACAATTTGCCCAGCCTAATATGATCTTGCTGGATGTGATGATGCCGGGGATAGATGGTTTTGAAACCTGCCGTCGTTTGAAATCCGATGAAAAAACCCAAAACATCCCCGTGATTTTTATGACGGCGCTGGAAAGCACCAAAGATAAAGTTAACGGTTTTAAAGTAGGCGGTGTGGATTACATCACCAAGCCAGTACAGCAAGAAGAAGTCTTGGCGCGTATCAGCACCCATTTACGCATCCAAGCGTTAACCCAAGAATTAGTACAAAGCGAAAAAATGGCTTCGCTTGGGCGATTGGTTGCTGGCTTTGCCCATGAACTCAATACACCTCTCGGTGTTGCTATTGGCAGTGCCTCTATGTTACAAGAAGAATCTAAAAAAATCAATGGTTTAATGGAACAAGAAGAAGTTGATGTAGATGAATTGCTGTCGGCGTTAGACGTTATTAATAAAGGCTCCGATTTAACCTTATCCAACTTAGAACGAGCCGCCAACTTAGTTACCAGTTTCAAGCGCACCGCCGTGGATCAAACCTCTGAGGAAGTGCGCTCATTTCACCTCAAAGAAGTGATTAACGACACGATTAATACCTTGCATAGTCGCTTCAAACAAAGCGACATCTCAATTCAAGTGGATTGTCCCAATTTGTTAAAGGTAAAGAGTTTACCCGGTGCATTAGAACAAATTCTGACCAACTTGCTGATGAATAGCCTCATACACGGTTTTAATGAGGGGCAAAATGCAGGTGTTATTAAAATCAAAGTCCAACTTTTAAAAAAGCATTTACATTTAGAATATTCTGACAACGGCAAAGGTATTGCGGCAGAAAACTTGGAAAAAATATTTGAGCCCTTTTTTACCACCCACCGCGCTCATGGCGGCAGTGGGTTAGGGATGTATATTTGCTACAATCTCACTACTACCCAATTGCAAGGTACAATCAGTTGTGAAAGTACAGAAGGCTTTGGTGTTGTCTTTAAAATGGATTATCCTATTTCCTTGACAAGTACATAGCATCAGGGAAATCTTTAATAAAATGCCTTTTTCAACTTGAATAGAGATATTTCTCAAAAAGGGCAACTGGATTTCTCCAGCCCTAAATCTATTTAGGTAAAGGGCCAAGAGATTGCCCCTCTCACATCCAATGGTTTGTAGGGGCAATCCTTTGTCCCAACCATAAATGTTAATGTTTCAGGATGAATACAGACTTTCTAAAATAGAATAGAGAAAAATCATGTTAAGTTCTTATGATAAAGTGGTTTTGCAGAATTTTAGCAGCCATTATCCTAAACGCTGGGAAAAAGTCATTGTCATCACAATATGGTTATTACCCATCATGGTTCTGTTCACCTTATTTGATGCGGAACCAAAGGCCTTAAAATGGATCACAGAAGATTGGATGACAGGCTTGATTCGTGCATTGGAAAAAATTCAGGAAGAACCCTGGATACTGTTCAAGATTGCCTCGTTTCTCTTGTCTTTTTTGCCCCCGATCTATATGTATCGGGCACACTATCATGAACGTTTATTCCTCACACAGGTAGGTATGCGTTATCAATCTCCCTTACCTTTGTTTTTGCAGTGGATTAAGCCTGATTGGTTGATCAAGTGGTCACAAATTAAAATCGCTTATTTAAAGCCAGAGAAATTGGGACGTGGGCCACTTGCCATGACGTTGGTTATTGAAACCGCTTCACAGCGCCGACAAATCAAGCCTTGTGCTTGGGTTGATCCCAATGCGCCTGAAGATGTCCCATCCGTTTTTATATTGGCAAATGTTTACGCCGCTACAAACCAAGCATGTTTTGCCATTTTGTCCCGTGATGGCGTATTTCAACAAAATGAGCGTTACCGTTCAAATGGAACAAGTTGAACCCGTTTTACAACCCCAAGCTGCTGAGTTTGCATTAGAATCTAATCCACATAGCTTAGCCGCAATGGTTTTATTATTTACCTTTATAGGTTATGGTTTGCTTGACTTCTTGATTAATCAAGAAACTTATGCACAAAGAGCCTTGTATGAAATTTATCTAGGCGGCGGCGTTGTCATAGCCATCGTAGTAATGCTTTGGCTGCTTGCCGCGAAACTACCAAAGCTCGAAAGCATTATGATTGGTTGCTTTGTTGGCTGCGCCGTTGGCGCAGCCTTATATCCGGGATTGCTGCGAATCAACCAATTAACAGATACAACCTGCCTACAAACCTATCAATATGTCTTACAAAAAGATTATGCACTGAAACCGTTAAAGGATGAGACATTGCCAACGCTTTTTTTTAAAAGTGACTTAGATTCTTGGTCACATTTTGAGTTAAAATCCATCCATGATATTCAGTTACGCAAAGGCGGATTAGCCTTTTATCAGATCAACATGGCACCGATTTATGCCGATATGCGTCAATATTTTAAAAATGCCCGCAACTCTTGAAAAAGAGTGGCCTCATTGCGATTTTCGTTCCAAATTTTGCGTAGGCCTAATTTTCGTTCCAAATTTTGCGTAGGTTGGAATGCATGTTATTTTGCTTCGGTTGGAGTGCAAAATTTATTTTGCTTCTGCCTGATTGGAATGCATGTTATTTTGCTTCGGTTGGAGTGCAAAATTTATTTTGCTTCGGTTGGAGTGCAAAATTTATTTTGCTTCGGTTGGAGTGCAAAATTTATTTTGCTTCTGCCTGATTGGAATGCCTGTTATTTTGCGTAGGTTGGAGCGCCCAAACAAAATGCCTCAACCCTGAAAATGTGAATAGCCCTAGGTTTCCACCTAGGGAAAACAAGGAAAAATCATCATGTCAACCCACTCACCAGAATCACTGGTTTTATGTAAATCAAAAAAGCAACAAAGGCCATTCATCTTGACCTTGCTTGTTTTTCCGATACTCTTACTCTTCGCCTTATACATTGGCTTAGTAGATGATTGGCCTGCACTTTGGCAGAAAATTCAAGCAGATTTACTGCTATTTGTTTTAATAACGCTCTTGATTTTAATGATTCCATTGCTGCCAGTTTTGATGCTGTTTTATCAATATCAGCTTTTGAAGCGTGAAAAACTGATCCTAGATGCCGACGGCATTCGTTATCAATCACACTTACCGACATTCTTGCAAGGCCTCCTGCCGATGATCTCCTATCGTGACTGGTCTGCAAAATGGTCAGAAATCACAGCGATTTATCTTAAACCTTATCGAATTGCACGGGGGCCTTTCCTGCTTATACTGGGTTTTCATTTAGGCTTGCGCTATCACGAATTGTTTCCCTGTCAATGGGTGAATCCAGATGCAGATGACGGGCCTTTGATCAAGTTACCTCGTGAAGAACAGTGGTATTCCCCAACACCAGAGCAAGTCAAAACCGCTTTACAACGTTGCCCGGTTATCAAGTTTCTCACCGAGCGCGGTATTGAGCTAGAAATTGATCCAAAAGTTTCCTTGAAAACGCCATTCTATCAGTTTGATTCTAATCAGGAAATGACTCAAAAAACGTTGAAAATATTAGGGCTATTAGCCCTATTGCTTGGGGCAGGTGTGTTGTATTGGATGTTTTATTTTTAATTTTTGGGCAATCCACAGCGAAAGCCCAGATTGTAGAGGGGGCAACCACAAGGATTGCCTCTACCATAAGAGGGTGATATGTAGGGGCAATCCCTTGTGGTTGCCCTTAGTATATTATTAATAATTTGGGACTTGCTTTATTATTTTGGAGTTCAACATGATAACATTAGTGACTCAATATAGTTTTGCATACAAAGTTGCTCTAATATTTTCTTTTCTACCATTTCTTGCCTTTGCAGATAATCCCGATATTCAGGAGAAAAATTTATCCAAACAGCTGATTGTCGGTAGTGAATTGGACTATTTTCCCTTCGCCATGCAAAACAAAAAAGGTGAAGCTGATGGTTTTAGTGTCGAACTGTTCAAAGCCGTTGCTCAAGTTATGGGATTTGAAGTGAAATTTCGGGTTGGGCCTTGGAATGAAGTGCGTCGCGCATTAGAAAATGGGGAAATTGATGCTCTGCCTCTTGTCTCTTATTCCGAGGAGAGAGAAAAGGTTTTTGATTTCACCACACCACACACGGTTTCTTATGCCGCTATTTTTGTTCGCAAAGGAAAAGAGACGATTCATTCAGAAGAAGAATTGCAGGGTAAAAAAATAATTGTCATGCAGGGCGATGCTACCCATGATTACTTGGTTGAACAGCATATCACTCAGCATATACATTTAGTCAAAACGGTGACAGACGCGCTCCGTTTGCTTGCTTCAGGACAGGAAGATTTTGCCCTAGTGCCAAGGCTAGTTGGCCTCATAACTGCAAAGGAGTTGAACTTGACCAATCTCGAAATGACCGGCCCTAAGATTAATGTCTATGGTCGTGGCTATGGTTTCGCCGTCACAGAAGGTAATGCTGTATTGCATGCCCACTTAAATCAAGGTCTTAGCATTGTTAAAGCCTCTGGTCAATATGATGAAATTTATGACAAGTGGTTTGGCATTGTGGATCCAAGAGGCATTTCTATGGAAACAATCTATCAATATGCCGCCATTGTTTTGAGCGTTTTTTTAGTTATTTTGAGTGTCGCCTTTTTATGGTCATGGAGTCTTAGGCGAGAGATCAAACAACGTAAACTGGCAAAAGAGAGTTTACAAGAAACGAACCATGAGTTGCAAAAAGCCAAATAAAAAGCTGAAACCGCTAATCAAGCTAAAAGCACTTTCCTCGCCAATATGAGCCACGAACTTCGCACCCCACTCCATGCGATTCTTGGTTTTACTGATTTGATAAAACGTGATTCGACAACAAGCCCCAGTCAATTAGAAAACCTAGACATTATTAGTCATAGTGGTGAGCATTTGTTAGCTTTGATTAATGATGTGTTAGAAATGTCTAAAATTGAGGCGGGACAGGTTACCTTTAATGAAGAAAGTGTTGATCTTCATCAACTTCTTAAGGATATTGCAGAAATGATGCGTATTCGGGCGAAGCATAAAGGGCTTCAGTTTATTTTAGAACATGAACCGACACTTGAACATTTCATTACGACTGATGCCGGTAAATTGCGTCAAATCTTAATTAACTTTATTGGTAATGCCATTAAGTTTACTGAAGACGGTGGTGTAAGCTTAGTGCGATCCGTTCTGTAACAAGTGCTAAAACGCACGTAATACAGGCTTAAAAGGTTTATTATACCTATTTATGATAACTCAGAGAATTGTGGGAATAATCCGCAAGGATGAGCTTTCCTTAGACAACCTATAGTCTATGGCCAATACCCTTATTGGGATGAATTGTTAAACTTCTGGTAAAGCAGGGTGTAATGCGACAACAATAGGATTAGCCTTATTAGTGGTTGCTAGGTAATTGGATATGATAACGAGAGAAACTATTGATATAATAAAACGTCGTCACACTAAGCAGGAACAAGCTAAGTAGTAACCTGTGTTTGACAAGAAAGCACATATCATGATGAGCTGATGATATGATAGGGGCTGGGTTCGCAAGAATCATTGTCACGGTGTAGAAATAGTATCTAAGTCCAAATATAGCCAATCTCTGGGAACGGGGTAATTATTCCAATCTTACTCAAGAAGGTATGGAGTTGAGTGTAACAAACTTTAATGGATTTGAATAATAAGATTGTGTAAGAAGCTAATGGCCGAATGTAATGTTTGGTATACGCTGACGTACACATTGTCAACTAAGAGTAATAATATTAACTAAATAATTCAGTACCTGAAATGAATATAGATAGCATATATCCAAGTTTATTTTGGAATAGCAATGAAGTCAAAGATGTAGAATGGCGAGACATCAATTGGATGTTAGTCAGGAAACATACGCGACGTTTAGAAAATAGTATTGCAAAGGCTGTAGAATATCATGATTTTGAACAAGTTAGAAAATTACGCAGAATATGGAATTCAAGTAAATTAGTCAAATTGTTAGCTGTTAGGAAAGTTACCCAAGATAATAGGGGTAGAAAAACAGCCGGTGTCGATGGAATAGTAGTCAAGGATGGAAAGCAGCGATTAGCGTTAGCTGACAAGTTGGAATTAGATGGTAAAACATTACCATTGAAGAGAATACACATACCTAAAGCTAATGGGAAAACCAGGGCACTAGGAATCCCAGTTATTGAGGATAGGGCCAAACAAGAGTTATGCAAAGGTAGTATTCAACCAATTTACGAAGTTATGGCTGAACCCAATGTATATGGGTTTAGACCAGCCCGCAGTACGCATGATGCCATTGAAGCAATATTCAGTAGTATAAAAGGGAAACCTAAATATGTGTTAGAGGGTGATTTAACGGCATTTTTTGACAACATTAAACCAGAAGCAATTTTGGAAAGTGAAGTCATACAAATGACGGATAAGAAAACCCAAAAACAGATACAAGCTTGGATAGAGGCTGGGGCAATCGACAAAGGAACGTTCAACAAAACAGAAAAAGGAACTCCGCAAGGTGGAGTTATATCCCCTTTACTAGCCAACATAGCCTTTATGGGGCTAGAAACAATGTTGAAAGAGTGGGCAAAAACATGGCCAGGCGGTAAAAGAAACAACATGGATAGTTTGAACGTGATAATATACGCTGACGATTTTGTCGTATTGCATAAAGAAGAGAAGATAATTAAAGAAGCCAAAGAAAGAATAGCCAAGTGGTGTAAAGATAAAGTGGGAGTCGAGCTAAATGATGCTAAGACGCACATATCACATACATCTACAGGTTTTGACTTTCTATGTTTCAATATCAGGCAGTACCCAGTAACAACCAACAAGCAAGGCTTCAAAACCCTGATAAAACCCAGTAAGAATAGTATTAAGAAACATACAGATACTATACACGATGTACTCAAGAGAAATAAATCAGCGAAACAAGAAGCAGTCATAAGTAAGCTAAATCCAATCATCACAGGATGGGCAAACTACTTTAGCCACGTCGTATCCAAAGAGATATACAAAAAAGTAGACCACATTATGTGGGAAAAAATATGGAGATGGGTTTGCAGAAGACACAACAGTGCGACCCGTTTCATGCAAAGTACATTAAAATGTGCGTAACATGAGCCCAATTTGGCAGTTTTAAAGCCTATTGTGATAATTCAAAGATTGTGAGATTAAAGCTATCTCAAGATGACCTAAAGTCTACGTCAATTCCCTTATTGGTTTCACTGATAAGAAACGGGTAAAGCAGGGAATAATGTGTTGTTTAATGAATTAGCTTATTAAACAGTGCTAGACAATCAGATATGATAACGCAAGAAATTATCGATGTACATAAAACGTCGTGACTACTAACGGAAACAAGCTAAGTCACAATCCGTGTTTGGTAAGAAAACACATACTACAATGGAGTAGTAGTATGATAGGTGTTGGATTCGTAAGAATCATTACCACGGCGTATAGATAATATCTAAGTCTGAATATAGCCAATCTTTGGAAACGGGGTAATTAAGTTTATCAGACTCATCCCAAAAACATTTTTATGGCGATGAGCTCCGTTTATCAAACTTTAATAGATAGGCTTAACAGGATTGTACAAAAAGCCAAAGCCTCTTTGTAATGAAGGGGATATGCTGACGTGTACATTGTCAACTAAGAACAATATTCATTAACTCAATAATTCAGTACCCAAAACATGAACAAGTTTCGGAATAGAAATGAAGCTTATGACGATATTGAATGGCAGGCTATAGATTGGAAAGCCGTCAGGAGATATACGAGGCGTTTAGAAAATAGTATTGCAAAGGCTGTCGAGTATCATGATTTCACGAAAGTTAAGAAGTTTCGTAGAATTTGGAACTCAAGCAAACTCGTTAAATTGTTAGCTGTTAGGAAAGTTACTCAAGATAATAGGGGTAAAAAGACAGCGGGTGTCGATAAAGTAGTAATCAAAACCAATAAACAACGGTTAGAATTAGCCAGTAAGTTGGAATTAGATGGTAAAGCAACTCCTTTAAAAAGGGTATACATACCCAAACCCAATGGAAAGATTAGGGGATTAGGGATACCAACCATTGAAGATAGGGCCAAGCAAGAACTTTGCAAAGGCAGTATCCAACCAATTTATGAAGTTATGGCAGAAGCCAACGTTTACGGTTTTAGACCGGCACGCAGCACTCACGATGCCATAGAAGCAATATTCAGTGGTATAAGCCATAAACAAAAGTATGTGTTAGAAGGGGATTTGACTGCGTTCTTTGACAATATCAAACCAGAAGCAATTTTGGGAAGTGAAGTCATTCAAAGAACGGATAAGGAAACTCAAAAACAAATACAAGCTTGGATTGAAGCTGGGGCAATAGATAAAGACGTATTCTGCGAAACAACTAGAGGTACACCTCAAGGTGGGGTAATATCACCTTTATTAGCTAAGTGCGACCCGTTTCATGCAAAGTACATTAAAATGTGCGTAACATGAGCTTAATTCGGCCGTTTCTAAGCCTTATTATGATAATTCAAAGATTGTGAGATTAAAGCTATCTCAAGACGACCTAAAGTCTACGTCAATTCCCTTATTGGTTTCACGATAAGATTCTGGTAAAGCAGGGAATAATGTGTTGTTTAATGAATTAGCTTATTAAACAATGCTAGATAATCAGATATGGTAACGCAAGAAATTATCGATGAACATAAAACGCCGAGATAAAGAGCGGAAACAAGCTAAGTTACAATCCGTGTTTGGCAAGAAAATACATATTACGTTTTGCTGGTAATATGATAGGTATTGGTTTCGTAAGAAACATTGCCACGGTGTAGAGATAATATCTAAGTCTGAATATAGCCAGTCTTTGGAAACGGGGTAATTAAGTTTATTAGACTCATCCCAAAAACATTTTTATGGCGGTGAGCTCCGTTTATCAAACTTTAATAGATAGGCTTAACAGGATTGTACAAAAAGCTAAAGCCTCTTTGTAATGAAGGGGATATGCTGACATGTACATTGTCAACTAAGAACAATATTCATTAACTCAATAATTCAGTACCCAAA
>Ga0190344_1000916_pt1 | contig 11938 bp, 12 predicted proteins | sample 48721323_MG_FD_161662 | JGI IMG/M metagenome (GOLD analysis project Ga0190344, IMG submission 161662) | Hydrothermal vent microbial mat bacterial communities from Southern Trench, Guaymas Basin, Mexico - 4872-13-2-3_MG | ecosystem: Environmental > Aquatic > Marine > Hydrothermal vents >... | reverse complement strand
GTTGACCTTTTTGTTCCTAAGCAGGCCCTGAACACCGTTTCGCAATTGATTCACAACGGCCTGTTTGCGGGCCATCATCGCCGCGAAGTCGACGGCGTACCCCTTGCAGCGTACACCGAAGGTTTCGGCATCTTTCATGGTTTGCACCACCTCCCCGGCGTGCAGAAGCGATTTGGTCGGAATGCAGCCCCGGTTCAGGCAGGTCCCGCCGAGAAGATCTTTTTCCACCAGTGTCACGGCCGCTCCCATGCGGGCCGCCTTGATCGCTGCGGGATAGCCGCCCACTCCGCCGCCGATGATGGTTATTTTAAGCTTTGACGTCATCGATTCCTCTCCCTTTGAATTAAGCGAGAACCTGAATCGGATTTTCGCAAAAGGATTTCAGTGTCTGCATGAATTTGCCGGCCTCGGCGCCATCGATGGCCCGATGGTCATAGGACAAGGTGATGGTCATCATGGGGCGAATGGTGATTTCGCCGTCGATCACCACCGGTTTGTCGATGATGGCCCCCACCGCCAGGATGGCGTTTTCGGGAAGATTGATGTTGGACGTGAACTGCTCGATGCCGAACATGCCCATGGCCGACAGGGTGAAGGTGCTGCCCGAGATATCGTCGGGCAAGAATTGATTCGCCTTGCCCTTCCGGATCAGTTCCGTGCGGTCCACGGCGATCTGGCCGAATCCTTTCCTGTTGATGTCCCGGATGACCGGGACGATGAGCCCCTCTTCCAGGGCCATGGCCATGCCCATGTGAACATCCGCAAGGAAAAGAACGCCCTCGTCCGTCCAGCGGGTGTTGATGACAGGGTGCTTTTGAATCGCGGCGCCCGTGATTTTCATCATCACATCGGTAATGGTCACCCGGACGCCGAACTCCGCCTCGACGCGCGGCAGCAGGACCTTGCGGTACTCCTTGATCTTCGTGGCATCCACGGAGACGGACATGTAGGTCTGTGCGGTTTCGATCTTGCTCGAAAGCATCTTCTTGGCGATCGCCCGACGCATTCCCGTAAAGGGGACCAGCTTGTCTCCGGGAGCCTCGTCCACCACCGGCGCCGGTGGTTCATAGGCCTCCACATCCGCCTTTAAGATACGTCCGCCCGGGCCGGATCCCGCCACCCGGGCAAGATCGATTCCCTTGGCCCTAGCGATTTTCCGTGCCAGCGGCGATGCCTTCACCTGTTTCCCTCCGGCCGAGGGGACAACGCCCGCATCGGCCGCGGACGCCGCTTGTTTCCCGGCATCCGGTTTGGCCGGACCGGCGACTTCTTCGACATTCTCCGGCGGACCCTGCGGCAGGTCCGCGATATCCTCCCCTTCCTGGACCAGGTATCCGATGACCGTCCCCACGGGCACGGTCTCTCCCCCCTGGACCAGAATCCTGGCCAGAATTCCGCTGGCGGTAGCCTCGACCTCATAGGTCACCTTTTCCGTCTCCAGGACAAACAGGATCTCTCCCTGGCCGACCGGGTCACCCTCCTTGAAGTTCCATTCAACGATCTTTCCTTCGGTCATGGTCAGACCGAGTTTCGGCATAACGATTTCTACCGGCATCTTGTATTCCCCCGTTAATTTCCTTTGAAATCCGGTTTTCTCTTTTCGAGAAAAGCGGACATTCCCTCCTGCATGTCCGCAGTCGAAAAGCAGACCACACAATTCTTCTGTGCATATTGGACGGCCTGCTCCAGGGGGAGGTCCCTGCCCACATCCAGGGCGTTTTTCGCCATTTCCACCGCAATGGGTGCATTGGCCATGATGCGCCGGGCCAATGATTCCGCCGCCGGGATGACGTCGGCATCCGCGGTGATCTGGTTGACGACGCCCAGCGCGAGAGCCTTTTCGGCATCGACGATGTCGCCGGTCAGGATCATTTCAGCGGCATTGGAATGGCCGATCAGGCGCGGCAGGCGCTGGGTTCCTCCGGCTCCCGGGATGATGCCCAGCTTTACTTCGGGCAGGCCGACTTTGGCGGATTTGGCGATAATCCGGAAAGTGCACGCAATGGCCAGTTCCAGCCCGCCCCCCATTGCGGCGCCGTTGATTGCCGCAATCACGGGCTGGCGAAGATTCTCGAGCCGGTCGGCGATCCGGACGATCCCGTCATTCCACCGGAGAATGTCGAGGGGGGACATTTTTTTTAATTCGGCGATGTCAGCGCCCGCCATGAAGGCCTTTCCATTACCGGTGACGATCAACACCCCCAGTTGGTCGTCCGCCTCGACGGCACCGACAACGTCCAGCAGCTCCGCAATCATTTCTTCGCTGATGGCATTGCGGACCGCGGGACGATTGAAGCGCAGGTAGCCGATCCCTGCTTTGGATTCGAATTCTATCGTCTTGTAGGATTTCATCGATTCTTTCCGTTTGTCGTTGTCGCCGCACCGGCATCAAATGCTGGTATGTCCGCCGTCTACGGTGATGGCCGAGCCGGTCATGAAGCTCGAAGCCGCCGATGCCAACAGGATCGCCACCCCTTTGATCTCATCGATCCGGGCAATCCGCCGCATGGGGATACTGGCCCGGATCACCTTGCGACCCGCGTCGGTTGAAAAGAATTCCGTGTTCATGGGTGTTTCGAAGTATCCCGGCAGGATGGCATTGACCTGGATATTGTGGCGGACCCATTCCAGGGCCATGCTTTTGGTCAACTGGAGGCAGCCGCCCTTGCTGGCACAATAGGCCGACATGTTCGGCCAGCCGATGAGGGCGCCGATGGAAGCGACATTGATAATCTTCCCGCCGTCGCCTTGTTCGATCATCCGGGGGACGACCCGCCGGGTCAGGTTGAAAACCCCCTTCAGATTGGTATTCAGCACGAGATCCCAATCTTCCTCTGACATCTCCAGAATCGGCTTTTCACTTCCGCCGGTTCCGGCGTTATTGACCAGGATATCGATCCGGCCAAGCGTATCCGTGACCCGGGCGACCATCGCGTCGATCGATGCAAGGTCTGTGATGTCACACTGCAGGGCAATGGCGTTCACCCCCGTGCGATCCTGGATTTCACGGCAGGCCTGTTCGCATACCTGGGCCCGCCTGGCGATGATCGCCAGGTTCGCACCGGCTTCCGCCAGCCCCTCCGCGATACCGTTTCCGATTCCCGTGGCGCCGCCGGAAACGACGGCCACTTTGCCGGTCAAATCGAAGCAGGATAATTTCATGACGTCTCCATCCTTTATTAAGGGTAAACCAGAATCTTGATGTTTTCCGCCGGTGATTCGATCAAAGGCTTCATTCCCTTTTCTATAAATTCGTCGAGGGTAATGCGCGCCGAAACCATCGGCTCCACCTGAATGCGCTGATCAGCCAAGAGAGAGATGGCGGCCGGAAATTCATTCTCGTACCCGCTTGAAAAAGTGATTTCTTTTTCGTGGCCCCAGAGCCGGATGAAAGGCACCTGGATCGGCTTCAGCGACAGGCCGACCACGCAGATCCGCCCCCTTCGCCCCGTCACCTTCAGGGCGGTATCGAAAGAAGGCTGGATGCCTACGCAATCGAAGGCGATATCGGCCCGCAGGTTGTCGGTGTGGCCGGCGATCGCCTTGCCCGGATCCTCGCGACCCGGTTCGATTACCGCAAACGCCCCGAGCTTTTCGGCCAGCTTCCGACGGGCCGCCAGGGGTTCGACCACGAAGACTTTACTGGCCCCGGCGGCGAGGCAGACCTGCATCACCAGCAGTCCAATCGGGCCGGCCCCGACAACGGCGACGGTGTCACCGATGGTAAGACGGCTGCGTTTGACCGCCCTTACGGCGACGGCCAGCGGCTCGACAAAGGCCCCGGCATCGTCGCTGACGCCTTCCGGCAGCGCGTACAAGGAGTATTCCTTAACGACCGCATACTCGGCAAACCCACCGTCGGCCGCAAACCCGGTGCTGCCGAGCTTGACGCACATGTTGAAGGCCCCCTGCCGGCAGTAGTGGCATTGCCCGCAGACAATTAAGGCGTTCATGGTCACCCGGTCTCCAGCCGAGAACGCTTCGACCCCGGGACCGACTTCCACGACTTCGGCCGAAAATTCATGCCCCAGAATGACCGGCCCCTTGTCCTGGCCGGTCAAGGGATGCGGCCGGGACGGAATGATAAAGGGACCGTCCCGGTATTCGTGGAGATCCGAGCCGCAAATGCCGCACACCTTGATCCGCACCTTCACCTCACCGGAGCCGGGTGCCGGTTCTTCGACGTCTTCGATCTGGATATCCTTTTTGTCATACCATACCGCTGCCTTCATCGTTCGGCTCCTCCTTTTAGAATTGCCTTGCCAGTGTACTCTTCACCGCTTTTACGATGTGGTCCACTCCTGGAAGGTACGCCTGTTCGAGACCGAACGGAACGGGAACGAATGGTGCTCCGACCCTTTCGATCGGGGCATCCAGTTCGTCCATCAATTCTCCGGCGACCGTTGCAGCGATTTCTGCACCGAATCCGAACCTGGTGACCGCCTCGTGGGCGATCACCAAGTGATGGGTCTTGGTAATCGAATCAAAGACCATTTCTTTATCCCAGGGACTGATCGAGATCAGATCGATCACTTCGATATCAATCCCCTCGTCGGCCAATATTCCGGCCGCCCTGAGCGCCTCGTGCACCATCCGGGACGCCACCACGACGGTCACGTCCGCACCCGCTTTTTTGACATCCGCCCTGCCGATGGGGAATAGGTACTCCTCTTCTGGAATTTCTCCTTTTAGGGCATGCAGGGCCTTGTTTTCGACAACGATGACGGGGTTGTCATCACGAATGGCCGATTTCAACACTCCTTTGACATCATAAGGCGAGGACGGCATGACGACTTTCAAACCGGGAACGTGGGCAAACCAGGCCTCGAGACATTGCGAGTGCTGGGGTCCCGCGTTCAAGCCTCCGCCGCAGGGGGTCCGGATGACGATCGGCATCGCATACTGGCTGCCGAACATGTACCGCATCTTGGCGATCTGATTGACGATACCGTCCATGCAGACGGTCATGAAATCCATGAACATGATCTCAACGATCGGCCGCAAGCCGCAGGCGGCCGCCCCTGCGGCCATGCCCATGAAGCCCGCTTCGCTGATGGGTGTGTCGACGATTCTCGACGGGCCGAATTTATCATACAATCCCCGGCTGGCACCGAAGGCGCCTCCCGGCCGGCCGACATCCTCACCGATCAGAAACACCCGGCGATCGCGATCCATCTCTTCTTCGATGGCCTCTTTGATAGCTTCGATATACCGTATCTCCCTCATGGCATCTCCCGCACGCGGAATCTTGAGTGATTAATCACTCAAGATTTTAAATTTTTTTAGGCCCACAAATCATCCATCAATGCTTCATGATCCGGCATGGGACTCTGGCGGGCGAATTCGACCGCGGCATCGACTTCCTCCTGAACCTGCCGTCCGATTTCCTTCAACTCCGCCGCGGTGATTTTTTTCTGCTTTTTCAAGTCGTTTTCAAACCGGGCAATGCAGTCCGCCCGGCGCGCCCGCTCGACATCTTCGGGGGATCTGTATTTCTGCGCATCCCCCACAAAATGGCCGTACCAACGATCACAATCGACTTCAATCAGCGTGGGTCCGCCTTTTGCACGCGCCTTGGCGACCGCCTTGCCGGCAGATTCGTATATCGTCAGGAAATCGTTTGGGACGGTAACGCCCTCGATACCGTAGCTCTGCGCCCTTTCAGAAACATTCCCTATTTTCATATGTACGGACTGGGGAGTAAATTCGGCCCATTTGTTATTCTCACATACAAAGATAATCGGCAGGTTCATCACGGCAGCGATGTTCATCGACTCGTGGAAAGCGCCCTCGTCGGTGGCCCCTTCTCCGAAAAAGCATACCGTGACACTCTCCTCATCCAGGTATCTGGATGCGAATGCGGCCCCAAGAGCGATCGGAATCCCCCCGCCGACAATGCCGTTGGCCCCCAGAATCCCTTTGGCTGCATCCGCCAGATGCATGGAGCCGGATCTTCCCCGGCAAGGGCCGTTGCTGCGGCCGAAAAGTTCGGCCATGAAACTGTCAAGGGCGATTCCTTTGGCAATGGCATGTCCATGCCCCCTGTGAGTATTGGCCATGTGGTCCCTGTCGGTCAGATGGCTGCAGACAGCTACGGGGGCGGCTTCCTGCCCGATGCAGACATGCAGGAAACCCGGAATTTCTCCATTGGCGAACACTTCCATCAGCTTCTCTTCCACCTTTCGGATGCGAACCATCTGTCGGTAACAATCGATCAGTTTTTTCTTGCTTAATCTGGGCATCGTTTTCTCCGTCAAATTGCGTTCTCCGCCCCGAATTCAGGCACGGCGCATCAGTATCGGAAGAGCAAATCCAAAGATCGGCCTATTCGATAAAAAATTCCCAGGCACACCAGAAGTCATCATCATGCCGGTCCGGCGGACAGGCGACACAGCGGGTTTGAATTCTGGAGTCGATCGCCTTGGCAAAATGGGTGTACTCCTTGATGCCCACAGGCTTGCAGGGATAGTCCGGCAACCCCTTTCGCTTTCGCGCCTGCTGGACGCGGCATTCAACCATTCTGAAAACGCACCGCTTTTCGGACACTTCGATAAAATCCTGCCGGTTGATGAGATGATACATCCGGTATTTCAATGCCTCCATCAATACCGGGATGCCTCCGTCATCCTCCATGCCGAAGCGTTTTTTGATCCTTTTGGCTTCGATTTCCGAATACTGGGCGATAGCTCCCTGGTTGCAGAGGCTGGCAGCTTCGGTACCATACTTTTTTTCAACCGCCTGGAACCACAACCCGTCATGGGCGAGCCAGTTCAGGGATGCGTCTTTGAGCAGGCCCAGCAGTTCGTCGTGACTCAGTTCTTCTATGGCGCTCATGTTACGTCGTCTCCTGTCTTAATGGATAGAATGGCCCTTTGTCTTTCAACCGCCTGCTGATAACCCGGCCGGAAAACGGCATTTTCAACTCTTCGAAAATGCTCCCGCCGGATATTTTAAATTCGTGCACGTTCTCTCTTTCAGCCAGATTATCCACGGACGATCAGTCCATGAGTCCCGGCAACCATGTCAACAGAAAGGGGAACGCCATGCACAGCAGCAAAACCACGGTCTTGATGATGCAAAACGGGATTACCCCCCTGTAGATATCCATCAGGGAGATGCTGCTGTTGACGACCCCTTTCATGTAAAAAATGTTTAGGCCGAAAGGCGGTGTAATGTAGCCGATGCAGGTCGCCAGGGAAAAAAGCAGCATGAACCATAACGGATCGATTCCCAGCGCTTTGATGACCGGCAGAAAAACCGGAACGCAGATCATGGTAATGGCGACCGGGTCGATAAACATCCCCATGAGAAGAGTGATGGCCAGCATGACCGCGATCGCCCCGGAAGCGCCGAACGGCATGGAACTCAGAAACTCGCTGACTAGGTGGGCCGTCCCGGTGGTCGTTACCAGGGTTGAATAGCATCCGCCGCCGATAACCAGCCACATGATCATACTGGTCACCTTGAAGGAGAGTTTCAGTCCGGTATAGAGATTTTCGAGGGAGAGCTGCCGGTGTATTGCGGCAATGATCAGTGCGCCGATGGCCCCGAATCCGGCGGCCTCCGTGGGAGTGAAAATGCCGGCGTAGATCCCGCCGAGGACCAGAGCGATCAGAAGTATCGGCAGAAACACCTGCGGGATGGCCTTGATCTTGTCCAGCGTGCTCGACAGCTCTTCCTTTGGAAGGGGCGGCCCCAGTTCCGGTTTCAGAGTGCAACGCAAGGTCACATAGAGACTGTAGAGGACCGTGCACAAAACGCCCGGAATGATGCCCCCCATAAAAAGTTTGCCGACCGAAAGAGAGGCGTACCCTCCGACGATAATCAGCAGGTTGCTCGGCGGAATCAAAGGGCCGAGGGCGCCGCCTGCGGTGATCGATCCGACGACAATGTGCTTGTCGTATTTCTTTCTGAGCATTTCCGGAAGAGCAATCATTCCCATGGCAACCGTGGCGGTCGCCCCGATGCCGCTCAAGGCGGCAAGAATCGCGCTGATGATAATCGTGGCGATCGACAGGCCACCGTTCAGCCTCCCGGTCCACATGCGCATCGTATTATAGAGCGTGGTGGCGATTCCGGAAAACTGCAGGATCGAGGCCATCAGCACAAAAAGTGGAATGGCAATAAACACCTCTGTCCGGGCCTGCTTGAACGAGGCCGAAACGACCATGAACAAGGCGGTCGGACCGAGAAAGACCACCAGCAACAGGGCCGAAAGACCCACCAGTGCGAAAGCCACCGGCAGTCCGGTCATCAGCAGGATCAAAAGGGATCCGACAATTATGAGTGCAGTAATCATGGATTCATTTTCCGACTTCTTCTCTGTTCAGAAGAATAAAAATATTTTTGAGCAAATCCGACAGGCCCTGCAGCAAAAGCAAGAGGCATCCGACCGGAACCAGCAGCTTCATCCAGTAATACGGCGGTGCCCATATGGTCGGCATAGCCTCTTTGGCTTCCCAGGACATCAGGAACATTTCCCAGCCGCCGTACATCAATGCCCCTATTCCGAAGAAAAAGAAGGCCGATGTAATGATATCGAGGAGCGCCTTCGGACGTTTCGCCATGTTGATGGTGAGGACATCGACCGTCACATGCCCCTTTTCCAGGAGAGTGACCCCCCCCCCGAGGAAGGTGATGGCCGCAAAAATCTGGATATTGACATCCCAGGCCCAGATGGTCGGCCTTTTCGCCACATAGCGCATGAAAACTTCCAGCGCGGTAATAAAGACCAGGGGCAGCATCAGCCAGCAGAAAATCTTTCCGATCCATGCATTCATCGTATCAACGGTGTGGACAAACCATCGCATGAACCCATCTCCCTTTTGTTTGGAACGAATATGAAGCGGTGTCCCAGGATGAAGCCAAATCGATCAGCTTCATCCTGGCGTATCCGGTGGTACGTATTCACGGGGTGCTTCCCAGTAGTCAGTGCCATCCCAGGCGCATCAACCGCCAGTTTTTTTCCAAAAAAATTTAACAAATTTACAGGTAGCTGATATAATTGCTTAATTTGACTAGACTTTTTGCCTTCTATGTGCTATGGTGCCCTCCATGGCACCGACAAGAACATTCTCCGAGCTAGAATGGCATCTGACGCCCGAGGCTGTGCGCCAGTATATCCTGGCGTTGGAACAGGCGCTTTTGCAGATGCACCAGCGTGTCGAAGCCCACGAGCAGCGCATCGAAAAGCTGGAAGCGCAGAGCCGCAAGGACTCGACCAACTCCAGCAAGCCGCCGTCATCCGACAGCCCGTTCAAGCGCCCGGAGCGAAAGCGTAAAAAGAGCAAACGCGCCAAGGGGCCAGCCAGAAAGGCCGAGCGGGCGCTGCGCTTTGCCGTGCTACGGCGAAACGCAGCCTGAGCACCCGCAGCGAAAAGGGAAACCGCTGGGTGGAACCCGGCCTGGCCTGCATCTAAAACGCTCCCCCTGATTTACAGACCCTGTGAACACGTACTCATTCCTCATGTATGCCGATAGGCTGCGCTTTTCGAATTCGCACGTAACTTGTCTGTCATTCCGACTCCTGTTTATCCTTGAAAGATTAGTTCGTGTCCGTCCATAAATGGCCCTTTTGTCCAATCTCTGCGTTCTGCTCAAAAAATAATCCTCGGAATATCAACCATATGCCTGCGGTTATTTTTTTCGCAGGCCTTGATCTTGAACAAAAATTCTCATTTCTGGATGGACACTAGTTCATCGGCCGCCCCAAGTCTTCCATCTGCTTTTTGAGGATATCGACTCCCTTTTTCATACGCGGCGTCTTGGCAGCCAGTTCATCCCAGATCGGTGCCACCAGTTTGCGCATCTTGGCCAGTTCCTCTTCCGGGAGATAGCATTTCGTAACGGAACCCATCGCCACGGATTTGTTCATCGACTCCTTCACCTCGGTAATATAGCGGTTGCTCGTGTCTTCCAGGATGAACCGCGTGCCATAGTCGACCAGCGGACGCAAATCGGCCGGAAGTCTCTCCAGCGATTTCTTGTTGATCAGCATGGAAAGCGCAATCTGGGCGGCCGTGGGAAAAGTGTAGTACTCAACGACTTCATGGAACTTGACGTCCTGGAGTCCCGATGCGCCGTAGATCGCGCCGTCGATGGTGCCCAGCTTCATCGCCATGTACAGCTCCCCGCCAGGGATCACCACCGCGGACCCGCCGAGCGCCTGGACGTATTTGCCGTAGACGCCGAGAGCGCGGATCTTCTTGCCCTTCAGGTCGGCCAGTTTCCTTACGGGGAAGTTTGTGTTGAAGTTATAGTAGCAGTCCGCCGCACACGGATAGTGGACGATGTTGTGCTCCGCATAGGCTTCGCGGATGATGTCCCCAAGCCCGCGGTTCCAGTATGCATCCCAGTATTCATCCCAGCTCTGATGCCCCATCGGCAGGCCGATCTCCAGGTCCGTCTCCGGAATCAGGCCGGTGTAGAACCCTCCATAGCTGACGGCGCAGTCGAACACCCCTTTTTCCAGGTAGGTCACGATGTCCTGAACCGCACACATCGCTCCCGGCGGAAGAATCTCTACTTTCAGACGACCATCCGTCAGTTTTTCGATATATTTGGCCCATTGCACCCCATGCATCATGACCGAGGTTCCCAGAGGATAAGACGCCTGCATCTTCCAGGTAATCACTTTTTTCTTGTCCGCCGCCTGCAGGTCCATTGAAAAAGCGAAAACCAAGGCCACCGCTAAAACAACCGACACGATTCTTTTCATTTGCAACCCCCTCTTGTTTTAGGTTCGTAGGATCTTTCCAACCAATTGGAACAACTCGTTATTTGACTCATTCGTAAAAAATCGGATTTTGAAATTTTCACCACGGTAACCCATTGAAATCATTCAGCCCGAAATCGGGAAAATGACATTTTTCGGACTTTTTACGAGCTTGTCTTATTTGATTGCTCCAAATAATTGAGTGATTGCCCACTCAATTTTTAGTCCCAAAAGACCTGTTTTGCCAAAAACACGACTGCCTTGGGAGCAAACTCACTGACCGAAAAAAGCGGCGATCGGGCGATCTTCAGTGCACACCGCCGGTCCCTGAAGTGAATAGGATATAGTTGAGCACGGATATCCCATGGGGTATTCTCGCTTTCAACCGGGTCCCTATGGTTGGTCTTTCTCCTGCACCTTTTTTTCCGCTTCGCACGCGAACTGCACACCGTGAAAAATGAAATCGATGATGTCATCGATGACGCTTTCCAGAGACTCGAAACGCCGCTTAAGGCTCCATCTTCGAAAGGTGATGATGACCGGTATATAAGACAGCAGGTCCGCGGCAAGCTTGATTTTGGTTTTATCGCTGACCGAGTCGCCCAGATAGTCATGGAGAAGGGACTCGAACATTTCGATATATTCCGTCTCGCGGGCCAGAACCGAATACAAGCTCTCCTTGTCCAGGGAGCCGGACTCTTTGTACATGAAAAGGATAATATCCTGGTACTCGTTGATGGACCGCAGGTTTTGAAGAAGCGCCGCCCTGAGCCGCTTTTCGGGATCGGTCTCCCGGGCAATTGCCTTTTGGAGATCACTGCGAAGCAGGCTGGTGATATGGTCGTAGACAATGTAGATGATATCCTCTTTGGTCTGCACGTAATTGTACAGAGTGCCTTCCGTCAAACCGGCAGCTTTGGCAATCTCCTTGGTAGTGGCACTATGGAAACCTTTTCCCGTAAAAACTTTGATAGCCCCATCGATAATCTGCTGCCTTCTCAAGTGGACCCGATTCGGATTCTTGATTTTGGCCCTGATGCGCTTCTTTTTTAATTTCGGGACAGGTTCTTTCAATTTACCAGGTCATCTCTGAAATAACGGTCATGGAAGGCGCCGGCTGCATCCGATTAAATGAACAACATTTATTTTAAATAAGCGAATCGGCTTTTTAAACTCATATATCCGCCCCAGAACCGGGTGTCAAGAAAAAAGTAAGCGCCCACT
>Ga0190344_1000915_pt1 | contig 11952 bp, 8 predicted proteins | sample 48721323_MG_FD_161662 | JGI IMG/M metagenome (GOLD analysis project Ga0190344, IMG submission 161662) | Hydrothermal vent microbial mat bacterial communities from Southern Trench, Guaymas Basin, Mexico - 4872-13-2-3_MG | ecosystem: Environmental > Aquatic > Marine > Hydrothermal vents > Microbial... | reverse complement strand
TTCCATTGTAATGCCAATAAAAGCATTGATTCATGTTGTTTCTGAAATCCTCGTAAGATTCCAGAGTACCATCGACAAAAAACGCAATTTCCAGGATATCAAAACCCTTTTCAAGTAAGTGTTCCGCGATGCATTCATCAGAGTCAAATTCGTAAGCTATACCCGAGAACCTTTTATTTTGATAAAAAGCTGGCCCATAATCATCATTTTCTCCTATATATCCACCCTCTAAAAATGAGCTATCTATACAAATACAATTCTCGCTACAAGGAATGTACTCGCTTTGATAATCACGGACTTCAACACCGTTCACATATTTTACCACTTTTTCAACGATCCCATTGACAATGTGAAACCCTAAACCTGAAAATAACTCGTCGTCAAAAAAGAATTTATGGTCTTTATAAACCAAAGAAGTTGTCTTGATTCTCAGCATTATTGTGGTTTTTCCCTCCTTCCTGGTATGACGTTAATATCTGGGTGTAATATCCCGCTACAATGGGGACACGCTTTAATCGGTTTTCCTTGCTTTCTATTTTCCACTTTGGTTTTCTTAGAATCTTTTGCTATTTTACGACTTGAGATATCAACTTTCGTAAAATCAAAAGTATCCAAGTCAATGCATTTTTCCTCTAAAGCATTTAAAATCTCATTCCATACTTGAACATAAAGTTGTTTATACTCAATGGCTTGCTGTTGATTACGGTTTTGATTTTAATCCGCATCGATATACAATATCAATATACAATTATGGTAGTTCGCTTTGAAAAAAAAGGCCCTTGAATCGCGATGACTCAAGGGCCTTTTTCAGATTCATAGATTAAGAGTGGGTGTAGCTCTACCCACCCTACAGTTACGGCAACCCAGGCTCATGCTACTGCGGATGAAGCTTCGCTTCATCCGGGCTACCTGCTTGGTTCGCTTGCTCGCTATTCGGCCAATACGTAGAGCGCCAGTCAGCCGTTGTAGCAAAACGGAATCAGGGACACCCAACCCCAGCGCTCCGCTTCATCCGGGCTACTCGCTACACAAACGGTATACGCCATACGTGGCACGAACCGGGCTACGCTGGCTAAATGCATATGAATGCGGGTTAAAAATGACCTTTTACGGCATTCAAATAGGCGTCTTGCGCTTTAAATGGAAGCTCAAAATTAAAACTCATAACCGCGGATATAAATTCTTTTGGAGGCAAGTATCCATGCTTCTCAATATAGTGGTATACCATTGATGGTGAAGCAAAAAATTCTCCATTCTCAATAGATGGAATCCAGATTTCAGCTGCACCCAGACAAGCTTTACGATCTCCTTCCTTAATTTCCTGAAGATAACAACTAGATAATGAGCATGGATGAACTGATCTCATTTTATTAACTTGAGTATCAATCACATCATTTCCCAAAATAATGTTGGAAAGTCTGGGTAAAAAATCACCATCAACATCGCCTGTGTTATATGCTTTACTTCTCTCAAGCCAGCCAACATTTTTGACGTTACTTAGAGGTGTCTTCAAGTAATAACAATAACTGCTCATATCTTCAAAGTACATAAAATTAACCTTTAGATGAAAACTCATTTAAATAAAAATTGAGTGCAAGCAGCCCATTGGACGCACCCCATATTTAGTTTTAAAAGCTGAACCAAAAATGTACTTGACTCAACAGACGTAGAGTTTTGGAAAATATGCAGAAGCGGATTTGTGGGAACTCTCAACATATAATTCGGCATTATTGAGCCTGACAACCAAGTAGCCATACCTTCAATGCCTTTAGCAATTCTTGGATTTTGACTAGCAACTTTTGCGATACCATCCCAATCGGAAGCTTCATATATAACAACCTGTTTCGTCTAGTATTGTTATAACATTTCCCTAATTGGTAAAGTACAAAAATTGTTGTTAAATCATTGAAAAATAACAATTCAATTTCAGGGTGCGTTGGATGATACGTGGTTTTTGTATTGATATTGTTCGCTATAACCTTGAGCATCCGTGACTTTGATTAAATCATTTTCAGCACTATATTCTAAGGTAGATTAACGCTGGGGTGGTGAAAAAGAAACAAATTAAATTGATTTTAAGGTCGCAAAAAGAGATAATATTCATTCCAAAATTAACCCCATAAAAAAGAGAAAAAATGTCAATAAAAGAGAACCAAAAATATAAAACTCCATTGCGTAAACTCGTGAATTTTTTTGAACAAAGTCGTAATCAATGGAAAGAGAAATCAATAGAAGCTAAAAGTACCCTAAAACGGCTATCTAATCGTGTTCGCTATTTAGAAACGACAAAAGCTGAATGGAAACAAAAGGCGATATTATTGGAAAAAGAGTTAAAACAATTAAGATTACAGGCTGAAAAGAAAAGCGAGGATTTAGAACTTAAAAAAAAACGGATTCAACCGACAACTCAAGCCGTGCCAACAGGAAAGTTTGAAGTCGTCCCATTTCATCACAAATACTCGGTTGATCACATCATGTTATGCATCTCTTTCGTTTTATCTGCCGCTTCTAGTTTACGTGGTGCCAGCCGTTGTTTGGAAACCGTGATAACATTTTTACAACTGTCATTACCAGTACCATCATGGTACACAGTTCGTTTATGGTTACTACGTCTCGGGTATTACAAATTAACACGTCCAAAAGAATTGGCAACAGACTGGATTTGGATAGTCGATCATACGATTCAATTAGGAGAAGAAAAAGCTTTGGTCATTCTCGGTATCCGTATGCGTGATATTCCTTCAGATTCTTGCCTAAAATATGAGGATATGGAACCTATTACATTACTTCCTGTTAAGCACTCAAATGGAGAGATTGTTTATGAACAACTTGAAGAAACGATTGAAAAAACGGGAGTTCCAAGAGAAATTCTTGGTGACTATGGTTCTGATTTAAAAGTCGGTGTTGAAACCTTTTGTCAGGCTCATCCAGAAACTGATTATGTTCATGATATTAAACATCTTACTGCGATCTTACTCAAGCGGGAATTACAAGATGAGGAGGAATGGGTCAATTTCATAAGTTTAGCAGCAAAAACCAAAAAGCAGATTCAACAAACCTCTTTGGCATTTTTATCACCACCAAACCAAAGAACTAAAGCACGTTATATGAACGTTGATATTTTAGTTCAATGGGGACAAAAAACTCTATATCTTCTCGACAACAAAATCGATACAAATAAAAAGAATGGAATCCTAGAAAAATTAGGCTGGCTATATGACTACCGTGATTCTTTATTTGAATGGGGAGAAATTATACAAGTTATTGGCATCACAGAAAGCCATGTTAGAAAAAAAGGTCATTTTCTGGGTAGTCACTTGGAATTAAAAAACTTGTTAGCTGATAACATGCCCCCTAGAGCACTGGCAATCAGTAAAACATTGTTGAATTTTGTGGAAATACAAGAATCTAAACTCAAAACCGGAGAGCGACTCTTGGGAAGCAGTGAAATTATAGAATCGGTTTTTGGTAAACAAAAATATTTGGAACATGAGCAATCTAAAAATGGTTTTACGGGTTTATTATTGGGAATCGCTGCCATTGTAGCTTCTACCACAACAGAAGTGGTTTTAAAGGCTATTGAGACAGTCCCAACTCATCAAGTGTTAACTTGGTGTAAAGAACATCTGGGACAAACTTTACAAGGCAAGAGAATTGAAGCTTATGCTACACCTAAACCGGAACAAAAATAGGATCAGTTTTATGCTTAACATACTGTTTCTTTTTCACCACCCCAGATTAACGCCGCTTTTTCCGGTAAATCCAGACCATCTAAAAGGGGATAAATGGCCGTAATATGACCCGTGTTGTCATGCAAAACCGCTTAAACCACGTCCCCAACTCGTGTTGACATTTTCAAGTTGCCCCCTACTATCGTAGTTAAAACTGACAACGTTACCGATGTCGTCTCGAATTTGACTGAGGCCCAATAGTTCTGATTGGTTGAGGAATGTGAACATATTTATGAGGCGTATTTTCTTTTGATAACTTATAACGATCAAAACTTTCCAGAGTGAGTGATAGCTTTTCAAAACGGTTGTGAACGGTTTCGCCATTGTACTGTGGTTTGGGAAAGGTAATAAAACGCTCTTTCGCTCTACGCTCGCTTACTCTAATGATGGATGCGCTGAGGAACGAAGCGCATCCTACGCAGGCTAACTAAACCTACTTGGTTGCATGAGCCCAATTCGCATAACTCATTAGCTTTCATCCTCATCTAGGTTGATAGCTTCCCGAGCTGCTTCTATCATAGGTGCTAATAGTAAATCCGGAAATTTGGTTTGCAACGATTCTATACATAGAATAAATTCATGGCTATTTAAGTTATATGCCACATCATCAAACACAGAACAGATATGATCTATGATCTCCTTGTCCTCTGAACGAGAAAGGAATTGAATAGTTGCTTTCTCATCGGCCGAAAGTACTTGTGCAAGATCATCCCAATAATCATACACTTTGGGGTCTTCAAAATGAAGTTTTTCGATTTTGCTAATAATAGCATATATGTCAGTTGCTAAAGTCATATTATCTCTATCCTATCTCAATTTTGATAATTCTCTATGGCATCCTTCATTTGTCAGTTTATAATGTTTGCCTCTGGTGGATGTTTTAGTGCTATGCACAGTATATAAAATTATAATTTATTGATATTAATAGTATAATTTTATTACAGTACACTTCCTATCCAAGTTGATAGGTTTTAATAAAACCTATTTGATATAAGATGAATTGATTCAGATAAATTGGCATTGGAGTAGTTGAATGGGATTGATTAAAATCAATAGTTTACGAAATTAATTAAATCAAATAGATTTATTGCGACATCAAAATAATTGATGATATTTTATTTTAAAAAATGAAAAAATACTTTGCCTATAAAAATATTATTTTTCAATAACTTAATTTGAAATTTTTGTATCAATTCATTTGCATTTATCTATAGTATTCACACTCAACATTACCACCACTCAAGATTAGCATTTTTTAAGGGATCCTCACCTTGGGCTCGTAAGCTTTCCATGCCTACTTTTTTAAATTTTTTAATCCACTCTCTGGCCGAATGAAAGCCACGGATTATGTATTCTTGTTTATTTCCAACGGATTGTTTGCCAAAGGGTAATCTCAGGACCAAAAGAGGATTATCTGCAAAATGAAGCTTTCCAAAGTAGATTGCCGAAATCAGATAAAGCGAAACCACTTCAACGGTAACTGTTTGTTCTTGATCTTCTTCACTCAGTTCCTTTTTAAAATTAAAACCTGGAATTTCAAAACCAGGCGGAAGTGGCATGATCATAGCGGTTGCCGAATAAGGATTACCCAAGCGACCATAAAAATAGTCTTTGTCACCTTCTTGAGCCAGCAATAAGTCAAATAACCGGCTCCCCCGCTTAAAGATTTCTTCAGCCGCATTCTGACCTTTTTGACGAGATGATAAAAGCATTACAACTTGTTCATCAGTAAGTCCATTCATTCCAACTTCTCCTTTTTATTTAGCGTTCCAAATGAGTTAGCGGCTATTTGGGAATGCCTTCCATGACGCTTCGCGTCATCCAACTCTTGTACTTTGCAGAGCGTTGTAGAAAAGCACTCCCAAACTCCGTTTGGGAACTATAAATTTTATACATTCCAATCTACTCTTACAAATCGACTTCATGCCATTTGTAATCACAAATCTTAAAATTTGCCCCTTTCCCATTATTAATTTCAGCATTTATTCCCAATTCGTTCAATCCGTCCAATAACTTGCCCAATATGTCATTTACACCTTCATGGTAGCGACTATACAAGATATAAAGAACATTTGGGTCCGGATAAGATTTATTTTCAAATAGTTGTTTGTATATTGGATAAGTTTCTTCCCATTCATCAAGAGCATCATTAGCAGTTAACCTTTCTACAATTAGACTATCTGTCAAATCTTCCCCAATATAACGAGCTGCACTAACTTCATTATTCTCTAATTTTGAATTGAGATCGCAATTTTTATGAAGTAAACTTTGAATCAGTTCCAATTCAAGCTTATGACTTGTTAACAAGTAAATATCTAACATACCATTATTATCCTATTATCTAAGTAGGTACATCATAAATCTTTTAACATTTTTGATAATTTTGTTAAGGAAATCCCCCCTAACCCTACCCATTTTCAAAGGGGGGGATTCCCCAGTTAAAGTTAAAATGTTAAAAAACTTTGTTTATCTCCGACATTCCGCACCCCTCTGTAAGTATCTGATATTAAATAAAAATTAAATTTATGAAAAAGATAAATTATATTTATACTTATTTAAAATCAAGGCACTGGGGTCATTTTCTGTCCAAGCTTCAATAAGCGTGCTTTTTAACAGTAAATCCTTTTAATATAGAGGGATTTTTTAGAAAAGAGGGTTTGATAGAATTGATTTATAAAACTAATCAAATCAAAGCCGATAATATCTCATTAATTTTTCCTATCCACTCATAAATCTATCTATTTTTTAAACACTAATATTTAAGGGTATTTATCAAGCTAACTCATTGATTTGAATCAATCCCATTCAACGATCCCAGTGCCAAAATCAATAACTTGCGGAATGTCGGTTATCTACTTATTTATTTAATAGTTCATCCAATTCATCAAGATCATTTAATACTATTCGTGAATCGTTAGGATCTCTTCTTGGATTTCCCGGCAATAATCTAGAATCAACACCATCTTCTAAGAAGCCTACGACTTTAAAATCTTTATATTCTGTGCTTTGAATTGCTTTTTTGGCTCGCTTGATAGATTTACCTAGATTTTGCCCCTGAGACACTTGAATAATAAAACCATTATTGGTGACAATATCAAGATCAGTACCAGTTTGGCCTTTTGAAATTCTGACATTTAATTCAAGTTCTTTAACTAAACCAGGATTTTTAGTTTCCAAAAATCTAACAATTTGTGGTATCCCTGGATCAATTAGGCGGGGGCTATCTAAATGAGAACTCTTCTGATCACCGATAATTGGGGATCTTGAAGCTTCAAATGTTCTGCCACCGATCTCAAATGATTGTAACTTTTCATCTACAAATTTAATCTTTCCACCACCGCCCTTGCCACCACTTCCACCAGGTACATCAACATCAGGAACCATCCTATTTATTGAACCGCCGACTCTACCTGCTTTACCTCCTCCTTTCAAGGGATCCAATATCCCGAAAACTAGGAGAGCAGCGAACTCTCCAGCAGCCTCACCATACTCCCCTCTGTTCCAGGCATCAAGAGTTGGCCCAATAATGCCTTCTACAATAAGACTCGGATCGTCAACAATGGCACCACCCGCCTTGAAATATTTATCCACAACCTCAATAGCAGCATCAGGATCAAAGTACCAATAATTCAAATCATGGATATCTCCCCCGAATTCAAATAAGCCTTCCCCTTCTCTATAGGCGGCATTCCACAAGCCTCTCGGTACACCCAAAATTTGCCGGAGCTCCTCTTGCATATTCTTTTGACATTCTGACCCACCCATTTCAAGAGTGGCAAGGAGCTTAGATTCTAAGCTAAAGTTAAATATTGAACAGGGTCGCTTTTGGAGTCCCAAAACATCCATCCAATTAACAGGGTTATTGGCATACCAATAAGTATTCAACCCACCAATTAAACCAATTGGATCTTGAGAAATAAACCGTCCCGTCTGCGGATCGTAATAACGAAAACGATTATAATGCAATCCACTTTCGTCGTCAAACCATTGGCCGGGAAAACGAATAGGACAATCCACTTCTTTTTGCGCGGTGTCAATGGATTCAACTTTTCCCCAAGTTTGGTAATGGGCTAACCACACGACTTTTCCCTTGCTGTCTATCAATTCTTGGGGGGTGCCTAAGTGATCCAAGATGACGGAGTAGACTTGATCATTTTGGAGAGTACACAGCGGTTTAAAAGTACGTGGTTGGTGAATCCACGTTGAGTGTAGCTTGGAATGAACAAGTATGTGGATGATAACGTTGCTGTTCCAAATAAATCGCACTGTTTTATCGGGGCCTTGTTTGAGGATGCGGCGGCCTAATGCATCGTATTTATAAGTCCAAACGTCTCCTTTCGGTGTGGTGAGTGAGCTCAGGTAGTCGTTGCCATCCCAAGTGTATTGCCAGATTTTTGGGGGTTCCGTGTTTTCAATCTTTTTAATTAAACGTCCATTGTCATCATAAATATATTCTATTTTGCCTTGTTTGAGTAAACGGTTGCCAGTACCATAGGTTAAAATTGTCTCATTAATTTGAGTCAAATTGCCTGCGCGATCATAAGCGAATTCTTCCTCAATACCCGGTTGACGCTGGGTTTTGAGTAAACGATCGGCCAGATCGTAGGTATAGTACGTTTTTCCCCGTTCTTGATCGTCAATGGTAATCAGATTGGCGATTTGATCGTATTGATAAACACGTTCAATCAACGTCGGCTCCGAACCTTCATGATTATAATACGCTTTTGGTAAAGGCTTTTTACCTTCCTCAATCAATTGTTGCTCGGTGAGTCGGCCGAGTTGATTATATTTTTGAAATAGTCGGCTGCCACCGGGGCAGGTACGTTCGATTTCTTGGCCCAGCGCGTTGCGTTTCCAATCAAATTGGTTTTCACCACCGAAGTTTAAACGCGTGATCGCACCATTGCCGTCATAATCAGAATCGATCCAAGTGCCGAGATTGGTTTCTGTGTGGATCAGATTACCAACCTGATCATACTGATGTTTAATGACAAAGTCATCTTGGGTTTCTTGAATGATGCGCCCAAAAGCGTCTCGCTCAAAAGTGACGGTGCAGTCTGGGTTGATTGCGGCAATGAGGTTGCCATTGGGATCGTATTCAAAACAAGCATTAAAAAAGGCGGGTTCGCTATGCGAAACCCACCCGACATAAGCCTCTGCTACGATCTCTCATGTCATTAGAGTTTAGGTAAGAGGCTGAATTTTAAGCCACTCCAAAACATCATCCCAAGGATAACAGATAGCTTTTAACAGATGATCTCTACCAAATGTAATCTGCAAACCAATCACTTTTGAAATCTTAATTTCAAGTCCTCTTCTTCTGTGAGTAACCCACTTGATACATTTATGACTTCCGGTTGGCACTTGGTACTCAGAAGGAAGGATTTCATACTTGATTTGGTGAGCATTTAAATATTGTTCAAACTCTTTCCAGGTTGTGTCGTGGCTAGGACAAAAATCTTCAAAATAAATATTCTTGGGCCACGTCTCACTTAGTTCAGAAAAAGAAATACACAATTGTGCGACTTTATTATCTAGGAAGTTCAGACAGATACCATCATAATACCAAAAAAGCTTTGTTTCTAATCGTGTTCCAAAAGGGCCTGTTATTGCGGGACACCCTAACTGTTCAAGCACATCATTTCTTGTCACACCAAGCTTGATACCACCACCAAAAAAAGTACCTTCATCTAGAAAGTCAGAAAATTTCATCGTGAGGATTTTTGAAACCGCATATTGTTCCATTAGCTGTTGAGCAAGAGCCCTCGCCTCAAGAGAATCAGGGCCATATAAAACCGTACCTGATGCGTCTCTATTATCAGCAACGCTTTTTAAGTATCCAGGCTTAAATAAGTTCTTGTCTTCTTCAAGTTCAGCCAAGGCAGCCGCACTCATCTTAAAAAATGAAACAGTTATAGTCAGGTTTAGTGCTTCTCCTACAACGCGCATTTCACGACGCATGCGCTCAAAAGCCATCTCATGTCCAATGAGATAAACACAAGAGCCTTCAGGAATAATGACATTCAGTCCTCGCAATTGAAAAAAAGCAGAATCCTTATTCCTATTATAGACCTCAAGCAATTTACTCATAAATTGGCTTATGGTTTGCTCAGATGAAGTTTCTGCACTTATTTGAATAATGCCATATTCTCCCATATCACTCTCCTTTCACCTTGCTTTTGACAAACATTCCGCTGCCCCTTTAAAAAATACTATGATTTTTAAAGAGATTGAACTCATTTTTCACTATTAAGCGAATAGTGAGTATACTACCTCCATTTATGTCATATCCATACCATAAACTCATTTATTATACGATAGTTACAGAATAAGCAATATTTTTATTTCTTTCTAGTAATGGGATGTATGGTATATCTAGACTGTTTTAATTCGTCTAAAGAGACTTGTTTATTATCCCGTGCGTTATAAACATATCGTTTTTCATTTGGCAAGACTTTGGCAAAATCGGTATGGGTTGGTTGTCCAATCTTATTGCGATGGACTATTGCATATGTGCCTGGTGGTGCTTGAGTAAAGGATATATGTTGTTTCCCTCCTAGTGGGCCTCCTAACACCAATCCTTCACCTGCAAATATTTCCTGCATAGAGTTTGTCGTTTTAATTCTGCCAAGATTATCTTTTTCCACCTGCTGCTTTGAAAAGTGTATCTTGATATCTCCTGATTCAAGGTTACTAGGATTGATCTTTGCCCCTTTCAATACCTGAAGTGCTGTAACTGGTGGTTCAGTATCACCTAAACGAGGTCTGTAGCTTGGTTCTAAGTCTACTAATGCACGGGCACAGACTGCTGCTTGACAGGAGAAACTGCCCACAACCATCTTGGGAGCTAATTCAGCACTTTTATGGTACTCAAATGGTGGATTATATGGTGAAACTTTTCCGGTATAAGGTTGGGGTGTTGTTTTTGAACCTATTGGACCACCGATGCCCGGATAATCCATAATTGAAAAAGTATTGTTGGAACCCAGTTTCAATCGCATAGCTGTTGGAACCGTTACGCCCAAATCAAATACAAATTCTCCTCCTGTAGCCCAAATTCCCGGATTGTCAACACCAAGAGAATCCGAAAATTCATATAAACCATCATAAACCAAAGTTGGGGTAAAGGTACCAAAACTAAACGTTCGCCCCCCTGCTTGTAAATTATCAATCCCTCTCATTCCAAGCGCCTGAGAAACCACCGGCACTTTAAAAAGGGCCGCTCCCCCTATTTCAACAACACCTGCGACCATTTGTAGTCCACCAAGAAAACGAGTCAGTATAGCACCATGTTCACGGTCCCAGTTTCCGATTTTGATAGAATAAAATTCCAACCCACTCATGGGTGTGAAGGGGGAATACAAGGCCAAGATAGGAGGTAATGAAGACAAGGGAATCTTTTCTAAATTTAAACAACACAAATAACCGCGTTCTAAGATAGAAAGCATGTCATTTTCAGATATCAAGCCTTTCCTGAAGTATTCTTCCAAAGAAGCATAATTAGGACACAACCCCAACACATCCACCCAATTCACCGGATTTTTGGCATACCAATAACTATTCAACCCACCAATTAAACCAATCGGATCTTGAGAAATAAACCGTCCTGTCTGCGGATCGTAATAACGAAAGCGATTATAATGCAATCCACTTTCTTCGTCAAACCATTGGCCGGGAAAACGAATAGGACAATCCACTTCTTTTTGCGCGGTGTCAATGGATTCAACTTTTCCCCAAGTTTGGTAATGAGCTAACCAAATTATTTTTCCCTTGCAGTCTATCAATTCTTGGGGGGTGCCTAAGTGATCACAGATAATGGAGTAAACTTGATCATTTTGGACAGTACACAGGGGTTTAAAAGTACGTGGTTGGTGAATCCACGTTGCGTGTAGTTTGTCATTCTCAAGTATATGGATGATGAAGTTGCCATTCCAAATAAAGCGCACGGTTTTATCGGGGCCTTGTTTGAGGATGCGGCGGCCTAAGGCATCGTATTTATAAGTCCATTTGTCTCCTTTTGGTGTGGTGATTGAACTCAAGTAGTCGTTGCTATCCCAGCTATACTCCCAAATTTTGGGGGGATCAGTGTTTTCAATCTTTTTAATTAAACGTCCATTGTCATCATAAATATATTCTATTTCGCCTTGTTTGAGTAAACGGTTGCCAGTACCATAGGTTAAAATTGTCTCATTAATTTGAGTCAAATTGCCTGCGCGATCAT
>Ga0190344_1000913_pt1 | contig 11978 bp, 6 predicted proteins | sample 48721323_MG_FD_161662 | JGI IMG/M metagenome (GOLD analysis project Ga0190344, IMG submission 161662) | Hydrothermal vent microbial mat bacterial communities from Southern Trench, Guaymas Basin, Mexico - 4872-13-2-3_MG | ecosystem: Environmental > Aquatic > Marine > Hydrothermal vents > Microbial... | reverse complement strand
AACGCCCTGAGTGCCTGGTGCGAGGTCGAGGTCAAGCAGAACGGACAGATTCACCATCAGCGTTACGCTATCGGCGATCCTCAGGGATCGGTGAAGGTCATCGGCAGCACGAAGAAGACCGGAACCCGGACGACCTTCCTCCCCGACCCGGAGATTTTTCAGGAGACCGAATACAACGCCGATACCCTGGCACGGCGGCTGCGCGAGCTGGCGTTCCTCAACCGTGGATTGCTGATAACCCTCTACGATGAGCGGGACGGCAAACGGCGGGAGTACAAATACGACGGCGGTATCGTCGAGTTCGTCAACCACCTCAGCGCGAACCAGACCCCGCTCTACGCCAAGCCGATCTATCTGGAGAGCGAACGCGACGAGCCGTTCCACATCCGCCTTGAAGTCGCCATGCAGCATACCCTGTCCTACGCGGAGAACCTCTTCAGCTTTGCCAACAATATCAATACCGAAGAGGGCGGAACCCACCTCTCCGGCTTCCGCTCCGCCCTGACCCGGGTAACCAACGACTACGCCCAGAACAACAACCTGCTCAAGAGCAGCGACCCGACGCTCACCGGGGACGACATCCGCAAGGGTCTGAACGCCGTTATCAGCATACAGATCAGCGACCCGCAGTTTGAGGGGCAGACCAAGACCAAGCTGGGCAACTCCGAGGTTCGGGGGATGACCGCCCAGATCGTCGGTGAAGGACTGGCAACCTTCTATGAAGAGAATCCCCAGATAGCCAAGACCATCGTTACCAAGGCCCGTGAGGCGGCGAGGGCAAGAAATGCCGCCCGCAAGGCGCGGAACATCGCCCGGCGCAAGAGCGCGCTGGACGGTGCCGGAGCTTTGCCCGGCAAGCTCTCCGACTGTTCTGAGAAAGATGCCGACAAGACCGAGCTTTATCTGGTCGAGGGCGACTCCGCCGGCGGCTCTGCCAAGCAGGGGCGCGACCGCCACATTCAGGCGATCCTCCCGCTGCGGGGCAAGATCCTCAATGTAGAACGAGCAAGACTGGACAAGATTCTCTCCAACAAAGAGATTGTGGCAATGATCACCGCTCTGGGGACTGGCATAGCCGACGACTTCGACATCAGCAAACTCCGCTACGGCAAGATCATCATCATGACCGATGCCGACGTTGACGGCAGCCACATCCGCACGCTGATCCTCACCTTCTTCTATCGACAGATGAAAGAGCTGTTGATTAACAGGAATATCTACATCGCTCAACCACCCCTATATAAGGTTAAGAAGGGTCGCGAGGAGTTCTATCTTCAGAGCGAAGCGGAGCTTGATCGTCTGCTCCTGGAGCTGGCGACCCAGAGTGCCAGGGCAACGATTAAACCTCCTGGAGACGGCGAAGAGCTATTGGTCGAGGGCGAGGAATTGCTCAAGCTGACCTGGCTGCTGCGCCGTCTGGAACTGAGTCTGACCCGCCTCAACCGGCGGGGCATCGAGCCGCAGCACTTCCTCTTGCGCCAGCGTGAGGGCAAACTGCCCCACTACTATCTCATCGACGGTGAGGGCGAGGTTCAGTTCGCCTATACCGAGGAAGAGTACGGACAGCTGGAAGAAGAAGCGGAGCGGCAGGAGGAGCTGGCAGACCTCCTCGAAGAAGCCAGCGGTGCCACGGCTCCTGAGGAGCTGGGCGAGGCCTTAGAGCTGGAGGAGATCGCCCCGAAGCTGCGACAATACGGAATTGACATCTTCTCCCCATCGCTCCCCGCTGTTTCGCTAAGGCTGAAGAAGGACGAGACCATCACCCTGGAAACCCCTCTGGCACTGATCGAGGCACTGCGCGCAAGCGGAGCCGACGAGATCAAGATCCAGCGGTACAAGGGACTCGGCGAGATGAACCCTGACCAGCTCTGGGAGACCACGATGGATCCCAACAGCCGCACCCTGCTTGAAGTGAATATCGAGGACGGCATCAAGGCGGAGCAGGTCTTCTCTGTGCTGATGGGCGAAGAGGTCAAGCCCCGCCGAGATTTCATCCGCGCCCACGCGTTAGAGGTTACGAATCTGGATATCTAGCAGCACGGTGTGCTGCACCACAAGACTGGGCTTCGCCCAGAAAACCTTGAACAATCCCGCTCCCGTTGGTCGCTCCGTTACTTTAGGTTTTAGGGATCGCAATCGCAAAAAAATGGCGAAGACGAGCTTCGCCCCTACGGCGTGTTAACCCACTAAAAAAAGGGCGCAGCACGCTGCGCCCCTACAGTTCCGGTTCTGTACCGATCACTCGTGGGCGATCCAGATTGGTTATAACGGAGCGACCAACGGGAGCGATGGACTTCTCAAGGTTTTCTGGGCGAAGCCCAGCTCTGTGATGCAACGCACTGCGTTGCTACTGGTCGGACATCCCCTGTCCGACCGCTGTGTTATTATCCGGTCTCCACTCAGCCTAATCACATCGGGAGAAACCATGGATTTTGTGATCGCAGGACTACTTGCCATTACCATTGTTCTGCTCGTTTTCCTTCTAAAGAAGAAAAACAGTAATCCGAGGGCGGATGCTGATCTTGCCACCCTGAAGGAGCTAAACGAGAGGCAGGCAAGAGAGATTCGAGAGCTGAGTTCCTCCTTTAGTGAAATCTTAGGCAAACAGCGGGAAGATCTGTTAGGCAAGATCGGTACCCTGGAGCAGGGGATGCAGCAGAAGCTCTCTGCCCAGCAGGTAACATTGCTCAAGCAACTTAGCCAGGACAAAACAAATGTTGATGCCTCTTTATCAGAGCAGGGAAAAGAGCTTAAGCAGTTCTTTGGTACCATAGATAAACAGCTTGCGGTTGTTAGCGAAAAAGCTGGCGATCTCATTAGTCAGGCTAAGGTCATTGGTGAGCTTCGGGAGATTCTCCGCTCTCCTAAACAGAGAGGTACGCTGGGAGAAAGGGGCTGTGAAATCGTTCTTGCCGAAAACCTCCCCGCTGAAAACTGGGCTAGTCAATATCGCCTCGATGAAGGCGTAGTTGATTTTGTGGTCAGGTTAGGAGACAGGCTGGTACCTGTTGATGCCAAGTTTCCGCTGGAGTCCTTTGAGAGGGTGAGAAAGGCAGATAATCTTGGTGAAAGTGATAAAAAGAGTGCCCGCAAGGCCTTTGTAAAGGCTGTGAAAAACCGTGTTGATGAAGTGGCAAAATACGTGAATCCCCGGGCTGGTACGGTGGATTTTGCGATGCTGTTTCTCCCCGGAGAAGGTATCTACGTAGAGGCCGCTGAAAGGCACGATCTGAGCGACCCCGGCGATGATATTCTCTCCTATGCGAACCAAAGACGAGTAGTTTTGGTTAGCCCCAGTTTGCTCTTCGCCTACCTGCGTACGGTTTACCTCGGCCTGGAGAGTTTGAGAATCGAGGAAAAGGCGGAGGAGATTATGCGGGGGCTTACCAGCATTAAAACTGCTTTTAGCAAGGCTCAGGAGCCATTGATCAAGGTAGGAACTCATCTCAGAAACGCCTCTAACCAGCACAGCGAGGCTATAAAGTTCTTTGACAGAGCGGACACAAAACTTGGACAGCTTACGGTGGAAGGAACCAAGGACACCCTGGCGATAGAGGGAGAGTTACTTGATTAAATCGCTGTTCAGCTGGGTTGCTCCTGGCTAATCGACAGCCCATCTCGCAGCACCTTTAGGCTTGTATTCTGCTCAGATGGTTGTTACTATCTGAGCAGTTTTTCACAAAGTTTTTCGAGTACATTTGTTGAGTTCGTCTGCCGATGTTTTATCGGCTACCCACGATAGAGGCAGGAGGTGCCTGATGCCCCAAATGATGGAAATCCGCTGGCACGCGCGCGGCGGACAGGGGGCCGTAACAGCCTCGAAGGTACTGGCCGATGCCGCCCTTGAGGCGGGTCGCTATGTTCAGTCCTTCCCGGAGTACGGTCCAGAGAGAACCGGTGCGCCGATCAAGGCGTTCAACCGGATCGCTGAATCCCCAATCACCTTCTACACCCAGGTTACCAACCCGGACATCGTCATCGTTCTCGACGAGACCCTGCTGGCGATGATCGACGTAACCGAGGGATTGAAGGACGACGGGATCATCCTGATCGATACCGAGCTGCCCGTAAGCGAGATTCGCAATAAACTCGTCAACGGCAGCAAGTTCCGTGTCTATACCCTCGATGCTACCGGGATCAGCCGCAAGCACCTCGGTCGGCGGATGCCCAACACCCCGACCATCGGCGCGCTGACGACGCTCTTCGACATCCTTGGACACGAGGACATCATCAAGAGCTTCCGCACCAACTACACGGCTAAGTTCTCACCAGAGGTTCTTGAGGGCAACGTCAAGTCTATCGAAGAGGCGGTTACCTCGCTCTCTTCCGCCGACGAGGCAAAAGGCTCCGGCGGACGCGCTCCGATGGAGAAGACCGCTTCCGGTACTGAGGCTTACAAAGACCTGCCCCTGGCGGGTAGCATCGTAGCCAGCAAAGCCGCGCCGCACATCTACTCCGGTAACTGCAACGACTACAACACCGGTTCCTGGCGGGCAGATAAGCCGATCTTCGACAGAGAGAAGTGCATCGATTGTTATCGCTGCTTCACCTACTGTCCTGACTCTGCCATCACCTTTGACCCGAAAACCGAAGAGATTACCGGCTTTGACTATCTGCACTGCAAGGGCTGCGGCATCTGTGCCGAGGTCTGTCCGGACAAGGTCCAGGCAATCACTATGGTTAAGGAAAGCCACTAACCCTGAGAGGAGTAAGCACTATGCCAGATAAAACCATTGCTCTGACGGGGAACCAGGCTTCGGCGTACGCCATGAAGCAGATCAACCCCGACGTTGTACCGGCGTACCCGATCACCCCGCAGACCGCTCTGATGCAGAAGTTTGCCGACTTCCACGCCGATGGCGAGGTTGATACCGAGGTGATCCTTGTTGAGAGCGAACACTCAGCAATGAGTGCCTGTGTCGGTTCTGCCGCCGCCGGTGCCCGCACCATGACGGCAACCAGTGCCAACGGTCTCGCCCTGATGTTCGAGATCGTTTACATCGCCTCGTCGCTCCGGCTGCCCATCGTGATGAACGTGGTCAATCGCGCCCTCTCCGGGCCGATCAACATCCACTGCGATCACTCCGATACCATGTCCGCCCGCGACTCCGGCTGGATTCAGCTCTACTCTGTTGATGCCCAGCAGGCGTACGAGAATACCCTGATGGCTGTGCGCATTGCCGAACATCCCGACGTCCTCACCCCGGTGATGGTCTGTCAGGACGGCTTCGTTACCAGCCACGGCATGGAGAACGTTACCGTTTACGACGAAAAGAAGGTCAAGAAGTTCATCGGCGAGTACAAGCCAGCCCAGCACCTCCTCGACGATACTCCGATCACCATGGGACCACTGGACTTCAGCGACTACTACTTCGAGCATAAACGCGCCCAGGTTGACGGAATCGCAGCGTCGAAGAAGGTCATTGCCGAGGTTACCGCTGAGTTCGCCAAGACCTTCGGCACCAAAGACTACGGATTCTTCAACGGCTACAAGCTCGACGATGCCGAGGTCGCCATCGTTGTCCTCAGCTCTACCGGCGGCACGGTTAACTACGTCGTTGACCAGCTCCGCGAGCAGGGTAAGAAGGTCGGCGCGCTGACCCTCCGGCTCTTCCGTCCCTTCCCCGCGAAAGAACTGGTGAAGGCACTCTCCGGTATCAAGGTTGTGGCGATGCTCGACCGCGCCATCAGCTTCGGTGCCGTTGGCGGTCCGATCTATATGGAGCTGCGTTCCGCTCTCTTCGATGAACCGGTTAAGCCGAAAATTATCAACCGCATCTACGGTCTCGGTGGCAAGAACATCAACACCGAGCATATCATCGATGTCTATGACGATCTCTTCAAGCTGCTCGCCGGCAAGCCGGTGGAACAGTTTGGTTACATTAACGTTCGGGGTACCTAAAATCCCCCTGGGGGTTGGTGAACTGCTTAGGTGGGCAAATTGACACCACGGGGACTTTTAGTGCTGGATGTTTAGTACCCCCGTTGATTAACCCACTGACAGATTAACCATCACCCCAGAATCCAAGGAGAAAGAATGCCGAGCCTGAAAAGAATTGCCCTGGACAACAGGGAACGGCTCTCCGGGGGACACCGGATGTGTGCTGGATGTGGCGCGACCATTCTCATGCGCCAGCTCCTCCACGCTGTGAATCCCGAAGATGAACTCGTCGTTGTCGCTGCCACCGGTTGTATGGAGGTCTCCACGACCATCTATCCCTACTCCGCCTGGAAGACCTCGTACCTGCACAACGCCTTCGAGAACGCCGCCGCGACCTGCTCCGGTGCCCAGACCGCCTACAAGGCACTGAAGAAGCGCGGCAAAACCAACAAGAGCTACAAGTTCCTCGCTTTCGGTGGCGACGGTGGAACCTACGACATCGGTTTCCAGAGCCTCTCCGGGGCGATGGAACGTGGTCACGACATGGTTTACTTCTGCTACGACAACGAAGGCTACATGAACACTGGCTACCAGCGTTCCGGAGCCACCCCTCACGGAGCCAGCACCACCACGGCACCGGCGGGTAAAGCCTCCTACGGTAAGGTCGAGTTCAATAAAGACCTGACCACGATCCTGGTGGCACACCGGATTCCCTACGTTGCTCAGGGGATTCCGACCAAGGCGAACGACTTCTACAACAAAGCCCACAAGGCATTCTACACCGAGGGTCCCTGCTTTATCAACGCCCTCTCACCCTGTATTCCGGGCTGGAAGATCGCTCCCCACGAGACCGTCAAGTACGCTGACGTCGCCGTGGATACCTGCTTCTGGCCGCTGTTCGAGGTTACCGACGGCGAGTGGAAGCTCAACTACAAGCCGAAGCAGAAGCTGCCCATCGAAGACTGGCTCAAGGGTCAGGGACGCTTCCGTCATCTCTTTGCTCCGGAACGGCGCGATGACGTTATCGCCCAGCTCCAGGCAGAGATTGATCGCCGCTGGCACGAGCTGTTGCTCAAGTGCGGCGAAGGCGCGTAGAGTTCCTGCCTGATGCAAACAAAGAGACGACCGCAGGGTCGTCTCTTTTTCAATTGTGGTGATCGCATCCCGTAGGGGCGTATTGCAATACGCCCCTACAACAACCTTGCGCGAATCATCCCCAGACAAGGGGCTTTAGCCCCTTGAGGAACGGGAATACAATGCTAATCCACAAGGGGTTGAAACCCCTTGTCTTAACATCCAGCGAGTATTATCTAGCTTCATCGTATAACAAAGGGCGAAGACAAGCTTCGCCCCTACAACATCAAAATCATATCTGTGAGCGACCAGCGGGAGTGTGTACGCGGGATTGAATGCTATTCGTTTGAGGTGGTAAGTCGCGATGCTATGTGCAGCTTTAAGCTGCCTACTCGTCGAACCCTTCTTTGATGCTTCCCCAGGTCTCCTCTTGTACTTCAGAGCCGCCGGAGTAGTTAACCACCAATTCGGGTCGAAGTGAGTGAGTAGGATAGCGGGAGGAGGCGTACATGCAGTCGCTTGTCGAGGTGCTGTTTCGACTGTGGCAATAGAGACCGTAGTTGTCAATCGTACTATCGTACCAAGCCACAACGGAATCAGTAACATCAATGGTATGCCAAGTGCCTGAGCCAGGCCAGTTGGAGAGGAAGACCGCTCCGGTATCGGTGTAATCCGGCATGTTTAAGTAGGTTATCGTGTTCTCATTCCAGTCCTCGATAACCCGGTAGTAGGCCATCTCACCGGAGGGGGAACCGTAGAACTGACCAACATAGATCCTGAATATGGCACTATCAATGGTGGCACCGTCGGGGATCTCGTTCATATCCCACTGGATGAAGGTGCGAGTATAGCAGTTGCTGTAACGACCCTGACCGAGATACTCGGGACCTATAGGGTTGTTCGCTCCAGGGGCACAGTCACATACACAGGCGTCCTTGAGTGGCTCCAGACTCACTTCTGTCGCAAGGGCTGAAAGGGCAAGACACAGCACCAGCAAGGTTATTCGAATCTTCATGGCATACTTCCTTTGGATTGATGTTGCATGGGTTGTAGTGAGAGCTTGAGCAGGGAAAAGATCCACTTAACCGACTAAAGGTCGTTTCTCCTCCCAGCGGGGACACTGTAACACAGCTTCCGCAAAAAGTGTAGGAAACCACCAGAAAAACATGAATGGCTTGCTAATTCTCAGGCATGGGGTAAAATACCTCAACAATGTTACAAAATTACCCGCTAATTCGGGGTTATTCCGCCGTGATGTGAAATTATGCCTGTCCTTGTTAATGCCTTCTCTAATTCGACGGGCCGACCTAAAGGTCGGCCCCTACGTAACACCTAGCGTTTGCTCAGGATACGCTGGTAGGGGCGGACCTGTGTGTCCGCCCTTGTTAGATTCGATAAAGGGCGCAGCACGCTGCGCCCCTACAGTATTTGGAAAAATCTGTAATGTTTCTCAAGGTTTTCCGACCGAAGGTCGGTCTTGTGTCCAGCTTCAAGCTGGTGCGTTGCTTATTCTGGACGCACCAGATGCGGGGTTACGAAGATCAGCAGCTCGCGGGTTTCCTCGGAGTCCGAGGTACTTTTGAAGAGCAGCCCCAGAACCGGAATACTGGAGAGGAGCGGAACCCCGGTCTCTTTGGTCTCCGTCTTCCGCCGCAGCAGCCCACCGATGACGCCGGTCTCGGCGTTTTGCAGCAGCAGGGTGGTACTCGCCTCGGTGGTATCCACCTGGAACTCCAGCCCCGGAGCCGGAGTGGTGGAGATTTCGCTGATCTCCGGGTTGATGTCCAGGGTGATCTCGTTGACGCTGTTGACGTGGGGCGTTACGGCGAGCTTGATGCCGACGTCGTAGAACTCGATGTAGGTGTTGCCCTTTTCGTCGAGGAGGTGAACCGGAACCCGGCTGCCGACCAGAATCCGCGCCTCCTGATTGTCCAGGGTGGTAATCCGTGGGGCGGAGAGGATGTGGGTGTCGGTATCGGTGGCGTTTGCCTGAAGCGTTGCCTGAAGGGTGGCGGCGTCGATGGTATCGCGGTAGATTCCGGTGATGGTGTTCGTCGTCGTCGGGGTGTCGATGAGGATGGAGTTACCGTTGAGGCCGAACTGCCAGTCTATCCCCAGCTCGGTAAGGGTGCTGGTCTTAACATCGAATATTTTCGTTTCGATCATCACCTGAGCTGTACGGGCGTCGAGCTGCTCCACCAGGCGGCGGATGCGGTCGCGCCGCTCCAGGGTGTCGGTGATGATGATGGCGTTGGTGCGGGGTTCGATCTGTAGCTGACCCCGCTCGGAGAGCATGGACTCGAAGCTGGGCTTGAGGCTGGCTGCCGTGGCGTAGCGCAGGGTGATGATCTCTGTGCCGACGGGGGACGCCTGCTCCGCCTCCGCCATCTTCACCAGCTCCTCCGGGGTGTTGACCCGGATGATCGAGCCTTCGACTCGATAGGAAAGCCCGTGGGCGGCGAGAATCACCCGCAGGGCTTCATCCCAGGGAACGTCCTTCAGCGCGACGGTGATTCGTCCGGTTACGCTGGGTCCGGCAACGATGTTCATCCCGGTCTCGAAGGCGAGCATCCGCAGGACATTACCGATGTCGGCATCCTTCAGATCCATCGAGATGCGCTTGGTGGTGTACGACGCCGACTGACCGCTGAAGCTGCTGTCGTAGCTGAGGTCTTCGTAGTTCTCTACCGGCGGGTAAGAGACGCTGGAGCCGATGCCGGACTCGACCACCTCGGCGGTAACGTAGGTCTCGGCACTGGCAACGTCGAAGGTCGCCTCGCTGGAGTAGCTCTGGTAGCCCGGAGTGTAGTCGGCGAAGGGGTCGGCTTCCCTCGTGATAACATCGAGGTAAAGCACATTGCCTCGCCGGGTAATCAGGTAGGGATAGTCCCCTGCCACCTGGGTTACCACCCGGACGGTGCGGGGGCTGTCGCTGTACTGGGTCGCGCTGACCTTGACGATGCCGCCCCGCTCCAGATAGAGCGTCGGCTTATCCAGATCGCTGCGCGCGCCGATCAGGTCAAGGACGAAGGTACGTGGTGAAACAGTCTTGGAGAAGTCGAAACGCAGCGGCGCGTCGGCGGTGATCTCGATCCTCGTTTTATCCAGCATCTCCGTAACCTCAATACTGCGGATGGAGGTTACCTCGGTGCGAATCGGCGATTCACTTTCTCTCCCCGGTGATGCCGGGAAGCGCACCTCTATCGTGTTACCTTCTTTAGAGATAAAGTACGGTTCGAAGCTGCTCAGGTCCATCACGATGCGGACAATCTTGCTGGGAATCTCTCGATACTGGCTGGAGCGAACCCGCTGGACGTTATGCCCCTCGCCGATATTCAGCACCGACTGGCAGGCGTGGATCGCCCCGCGAATGTCCACGATGATTCTCGGTGGTCCGTCCAGGGAGAAGACATCGTAGCTCAACGAGGCATCGCCGGTGATGGTAACCACCTCGGCACCGCCGTCTTCCACCACGTGAGAAACGGTGCTGACCCGTGGCGTCTGCGCCAGCCCGGCAACGACCATCGCTAACACAATGATACAGAGCAGTTTGCGTTTCATTATCGCCCCCGTAAGAGGAGTTCCCCTCCAACGACTTATCTTACATCACAATGTCAATAAATAGCAAGCAGCGCAGTGCGCTGCACCACAAAGCTGACCTGCGGTCAGAAAACCCTGGGATCATCCGCTCCCGCTGGTCGCTTCCCTTTGTCCCCTCTCCCCTCTAGGGAGAGGGTTGGGGTGAGGGGCGGGCGGACCTGTGTGTCCGCCCTTTTTAGATGTTAAGAGGGCAGCCACAGGGGCATGCCCCTACAGAACAAGGTGAATGTTAACCGTAGAGGTGAACCTTGTCTTCGCCCTTTGCGAGTCTTAAAAAAAAGAGACCGGGATTCCGGTCTCTTTTTCGTACAGCCATAAGCCGTGGTTACTTTTTGCCAAACTCGCGAATGAGCTGGATGGCGATGACCCAACGCTGGATCTGGTTGGTACCCTCGTAGATCTGACAGATCCGCTGGTCGCGGTAGTAACGCTCGACATCGTTTTCTTTCATGTAGCCGGCACCACCGAGAATCTGCACAGCGCGGTAGGTAACCATCTCGGCGACCTCGGTAGCGTACATCTTAGCCATCGCCGCCTCTTTGCCCATGGGCAGTCCCTGATCTTTTCTCCAGGCGGCGCGATGGATCATCAGGCGGGCGGCTTCGATCTGCGTACCCATCTCGGCGAGCATGAACTCGATTCCCTGGTTAGAGATAATCGGCTTGCCAAACTGGACGCGGGTCTGGGCGTGGTGGAGGGCCTTCTCGAAGGCAGCCTGAGCGCAACCGATGGCGATGGAGGCGACACCGAAGCGTCCGCTGTCCAGAGCCTTCAGGGCGATGGAGAGTCCGCGATTCTCTTTACCGAGGAGGTTGCTTACCGGGATGCGACAATCCTTGAACTCCAGGGTGGCGGTGTCGCTGCAACGCTGACCCATCTTGTTCTCGGTTTTGACAACGCGGAAGCCCGGAGCATCCGAAGGAACCAGGAGGCAGGAGAGACCCTTTTTACCACGACCCGGGGTGGTCAGCGCGATGATGCTGTGCAGGTTGGCGTACTTGCCGTTGGTGATGTACCGCTTGGTGCCATTGATAACGAACTCATCGCCGTCACGGATAGCGGTGGTCTCGATGTTACCGGCGTCAGAACCAGCGTTCTCTTCGGTCAGGGCAAAGGAGGTCAGAATCTCGCCGGATGCCATCTTCGGTAGCAGCTCTTTCTTCTGTTCGTCGGTACCGTAAACGTCCAGGGCGAAGCTGCCGATGGAGTTGTGAACGGCGAATGCCACGGCAACGCCAGCCGCCGCGCGGGCAAGCTCTTCCAGAGCGATGGCAAAGCTGACGGAGTCGGCACCGGAACCACCGTACTCTTCGGGGATGGTGAAGCCATAGAAGCCCATCTGCTTCATCTCATCGAAGATCTCGTGGGGATAGAGTGCCTTCTCGTCTAGTTCCTGGGCGATAGGATCAATGCGTTCCTGGGC
>Ga0190344_1000911_pt1 | contig 11983 bp, 9 predicted proteins | sample 48721323_MG_FD_161662 | JGI IMG/M metagenome (GOLD analysis project Ga0190344, IMG submission 161662) | Hydrothermal vent microbial mat bacterial communities from Southern Trench, Guaymas Basin, Mexico - 4872-13-2-3_MG | ecosystem: Environmental > Aquatic > Marine > Hydrothermal vents > Microbial... | reverse complement strand
GTGATGCTTTCCACCCACATTATGCAGGAGGTGGAAGCCATCTGTCACCACATCCTTATTATCCACCAGGGAAAGATCGTGGCCGACAGGCAGGCCGGGGAGATCGGGGAGATGGAAGACATCGCTTCCCAGGCCATTCTGCTTGAGCTGGAAGAACAAGTGGATGCCGGGCTCCTTCAGTCGGTACCCGGCATATCAAAAGTAATGTATCTGAAAGACCGCCGGTGGCTGGTAAGCGGTCCTGCCGGGGAAGGTTTCCGCAAAGATCTTTTCCGTTTTGCCGTTGACAACGGGCTCACGGTACTTTCCATGCAGAGGCAGGAACAGAGCCTGGAAGAAGTGTTCCGCCGCCTTACCGGAAACAATTGATCCGCCATTCGCTCATCAGGGATTCGGATACACCTGCTTTACAAATTGTGGTAATTATTTTGATAAAATATAAATAATCGCTTCATTTGTGGTCGTGGAAAGATTTGGCTGATTGCAACCACCGAAAAAAATGCTAAAACAGTGCATTTTCCCCCGTTGCTTCCCGCCGCATTCTTCCCGATCATCTATGTCTTAACTAACTAAATTAAAGATATTCATGCCGTATCTGTTTACTTCGGAATCGGTTTCAGAGGGTCATCCCGACAAGGTAGCCGATCAGATTTCCGATGCCCTCCTCGATGAATTCCTGCGTAGGGACCCCGAATCGAAAGTAGCCCTGGAAACCCTGGTAACCACCGGGCTGGTGGTGCTGAGCGGGGAGGTTCGTACCAAAACTTATGTGGATGTGCAATCGGTGGCAAGGGAAGTAATTCGCGGGATAGGTTACACCCGTCCCGAGCTGATGTTCGATGCAGATTCCTGCGGGGTGATCTCTTCTATTCATGAGCAGTCGGATGATATTTTCAGGGGGGTGGTGCGTGAAAAGACGGAAGATCAGGGGGCCGGCGACCAGGGGATGATGTTTGGCTATGCCTGTACTGAGACCGACGATTTTATGCCTCTGTCGCATGTGCTGGCTAATATGCTGCTCCAGGAACTGGCAGCCATACGGCGCGAAGGAAAGCAGATGAAATACCTGCGTCCCGATTCCAAATCGCAGGTTACCATTGAATACGACCGGTTTATGCAACCGGCGCGTGTGCATACCCTGGTGGTTTCTACCCAGCATGATCCGTTTGACACCGACGATGGCCGGATGCTGGAGACCATAAAGAAGGATGTGCGGAACATACTGATCCCGCGGGTGAAGGAACGCCTTCCTGAACGGGTGAATAAGATATTCGGAGACGATTATAAATTACATGTCAATCCGACGGGTAAATTTGTCATCGGGGGGCCACACGGGGATACGGGCCTCACCGGCCGGAAGATCATCGTCGACACCTACGGGGGTAAAGGAGCCCACGGAGGAGGTGCTTTTTCCGGCAAGGACCCCAGCAAGGTGGACCGCTCGGCCGCCTATGCCATGCGCCACATCGCCAAGAACATGGTAGCTGCCGGAGTATGCGACGAGGTGCTGGTGCAGGTGGCTTATGCCATCGGAGTGGCCCGGCCTGTGGGGCTTTTCCTGAATACCTTCGGCACATCCCATGTGAATCTGGAGGATGAACAGATTGCAGAACGGATTCTGAGCCTGTTCGACCTGCGTCCGGGCATGATCATTGAGAGGTTGAAACTGAAGAATCCCATTTACCGGAAAACAGCGGCATACGGTCATATGGGCCGTGATTTAGAAACAGAAGAAGTGGATTTTATTCTGAACGGCAACTGCGAATCGGAATATACTGAGAAACGACCGGTAGAATATTTTACCTGGGAAAAGCTCGATTATGTGGATGAAATCCGGAAAACTTTCGGATTATGAAACATTCTGCAATCTGATTTTCCATCAGGTACCCGATGGATCATCCGTACATGAACTGGGCCACCTTGGCATAGTTTGACTTGGGATTGATGCAGAGAACCGGGATGCCTGCGGCATTGGCAATGATCGATTGTTCCTGAACTCCCAGGATGTAATCACTGAAATTGATATTCTTGGTGGTCATGATCATGATGAGGTCGGCCCGGATCTCTTCGGCAAACCTGATGGTGTCTTTGGCCAGGCTGACTCCTTTGCGGGAATCATGGATGGAATATTCTATATTATTCTGAATGAGAAACTTGATAGCAAAGTTCAGGTTAACATTCACCTTTCTGAGCAGGTTGCGGTCGGTTACCGGAGGTTTAAGAATATGGATCTTTGAATCGAAATACTTCCCCATATAGATGGCCATATATACCTTTTCCTTATTCTCTGAACGGAAATCAATGGGGAAGACAATGCGGCTGTATTTTTCCAGGTCTTCCGGCTGTTTTTGTACCACCAGGAACGGAACTTTGGATCCCACAATGACTTTTACGGCCCAGCTTCCCGTAAATTTCTGAATGCCTTTAACCCCGTGGGTACCCATGATAACCAGATTGGCTTTCCGGTCGGACGCATAATCGGCAATGTCGCTGAATATGCTACCCTCCAGTACCATGGTGCCGGGTAAAAGCCCGTATTTCTTTTCGGTTTCAGCGGCTACCTCCTTCAGCTTTTCATTGATCTGTTCTTTCTCATGGGGCGGAGTGCCCGATTTGACAATATTCAGCAGCTGAATATCATTATCTACGTTCCGGGCAATCTTGATGCCGTGCTGGAGGGCATTCCATGCCACCTGGCTGAAGTCCCAGGGAATAATAATCAGGTTCCCGCTTTTTTCCATATCGCGCGGATAGATTTGTTTCATTAAAAATACGTGATTCCGCAAATTTTATGAAATTTTTTTTATTTACCGGGTCCATCATGCAAAAACCTCTTAAATACATGATGTTTTCAGGGACTCAAAAGGCAGGTTACACTTAAAATCGTATTTTTGCAGAAAATAAATCATGCGGTATGAATTCATTACGTGTTAAAATCCGTCACCTGCTGGCTCAGGGCGAAACCGGGAAGGAAGTTTGTATCATGGGCTGGGTACGTTCGAAACGGGAAAGCAAAAAGGTTTCCTTCCTTACGGTGAATGACGGTTCCACCATTCATCACATGCAGGTGGTGGTTGACCTGGAAAAGTTCGGCGAGGATACCCTGAAACAGATCCACACAGGAGCAGCCGTAAAGGTTACCGGTGCGCTGGTGGAATCGATGGGCAGGGGACAGCGGGTGGAGATCCGGGCTTCGGATATTGAGGTGTACGGAACGGCCGACCCCGAAACCTATCCTCTTCAGAAAAAAGGACATTCCCTCGAATTTCTCCGGGAGAATGCCCACCTGAGGCCCCGCACGAATACTTTCGGAGCTGTTCTCCGTATCCGGCATGCCATGGCCTATGCCATCCATAAATATTTTAACGACCGGGGGTTTTATTACATGCACACTCCCATCATTACGGCTTCTGATGCGGAAGGAGCCGGAGAGATGTTCCGGGTGACTACCCTGGATATGGAACAACCGCCCCGGACTCCCGAAGGGAAAGTTGACTATTCAAAGGATTTTTTCGGGAAAGAGACCAAGCTGACCGTTTCGGGGCAGCTGGAAGGAGAGCTGGGCGCTCTGGCCCTATCCGAGATATATACCTTCGGCCCCACTTTCCGGGCAGAAAATTCGAATACTCCCCGTCACCTGGCCGAGTTCTGGATGATAGAACCCGAAATGGCTTTTTATGACATTCATGACAACATGGACCTGGCGGAAGATTTCCTGAAATTTCTGGTATGCTATGCCCTGGAGCATTGCAGTGATGACCTGGAATTTCTCAACCGGATGTACGACAAAGAATTGCTGGGTCGCCTGCAGTTCATTCTGGATAATGAGTTTGTGCGGATGGGATATACGGAAGCTATGGATATCCTTGTCAAATCGGGTCAGAAATGGGAGTTTACCGTGCAGTGGGGTTCCGACCTGCAGGCAGAGCACGAACGGTTCCTGGTGGAAAAATATTTCCAAAAACCCGTCATGCTTACCGATTATCCCAAGGAAATCAAGGCTTTTTACATGAAGCAGAACGGGGACGGGAAAACCGTGCGGGCATTGGATGTACTTTTCCCGCGTATCGGTGAGATCATCGGAGGATCGCAGCGGGAGGAAAATTACGAAGCCCTGTACCGGCGGATTCAGGAACTGGGACTTCCTATGAAAGACCTCTGGTGGTACCTCGATACCCGGAGGTTCGGAACGGCTCCGCACAGCGGTTTCGGGCTCGGCTTTGAGAGACTGATCCTTTTCATTACCGGTATGTCGAATATCAGGGATGTGATCCCCTTTCCGCGTACCCCCAGAAATGCAGAATTTTAGGGATATCGCATGGTGTGCCGGTTTCAGGGCAGGAAACCTGGGGGGCTATTCTGCCTATGTCTTATCATAAATATTTGATTGTCAGATGTAATGTTGTGTTTGGCACAGGTGTTGTAAATTGAAATTTTATTAATAAATTTATCCGCCCGCCGGGCTGTCCACCGGATGACCAGACAGAGCGAGAAAGATGTTAAAACAGAGCCTACAACAGAAGCTGCTTCAGAAGCTATCCCCGCAGCAGATCCAGATGATCAAGCTCCTTGAGATACCTGCTATGCAGCTTGAGCAGCGAATAAAAAAGGAACTGGAGGAAAATCCTGTGCTGGAGGAAGGAGACGAGGGCGACCAATACGAGGAGCCGGAAGAAGATACGAGGGAAGAAGAGACTGATCAGGACGGGGAAGAATTTACCCTGGATGATTATCTCAATGACGAAGACATACCTTCATACCGTCTTCATACGAGCAATACCTCCCGGGATGACAATAAATCGGCAGAGATTCCCTTTTCGGCCGGATCTTCTTTTCACGAACACCTAAAAAGCCAGCTGGGCATGCAGGTCCTTTCCGAGAGGGAACAGATGCTGGCTGAATATATTCTTGGGAATATTGATGAAGACGGGTATTTGAGAAGAAAGATCTCCGCTATTGCCGATGATCTGGCTTTCAGCCAGAACATATTGACCAACGAGGAAGAACTGGAAGAAATACTCCGGATCATCCAGGACCTGGATCCTCCCGGAGTGGGAGCGCGTGACCTGCAGGAATGCCTGTTGCTTCAGATTATGGAGAAAGATCAGAATGATCCCCGGGTAGCCCTGGCCAGGCAGATTCTGAAATACCATTTCCAGGAGTTCACCAAAAAACACTATGAAAAGATCCTGAACCGGCTGAATATTAATGAGGAACAGCTCAAAGACGCCATGGGAGAGATCCTCAAGCTGAATCCCAAACCAGGGAGCTCTTTCAGTGATCCCATGAACCGGTCGGTGCAGCATATCATTCCCGATTTCATTCTGGAGAATAAGGACGGTGAATTGCAACTCAGCCTGAATGCCCGGAATGTGCCCGAACTCAGGCTTAACCGTTCGTACACCGAAATGCTGGAGCATTACCAGAAAAGCAAGGATCGCTCCACCCGGGAACAGAAAGATGCCATTACCTTCGTGAAACAGAAACTGGATTCGGCCCGGTGGTTCATCGATGCCATAAAGCAAAGACAGCATACCCTGATGCTGACCATGCAGGCCATCATCGATTACCAGCGGGAATATTTTCTGGAAGGGGATGAAACAAAGCTGCGCCCGATGATCCTGAAAGATATTGCCGAAAAAACCCATCTGGATATTTCCACCATTTCACGGGTGGCCAACAGCAAGTATATCCAGACCCATTTCGGAATTTTCCCGCTGAAATATTTCTTTTCGGAAGGTATGCAGACCGATTCCGGCGAAGAAGTATCCACCCGGGAGATCAAAAGCATACTGAAGGATTTTATTGAGAAAGAAGATAAAAAGAATCCTCTTACCGATGAACGCCTGGCCGAGATTCTCAGGAAAAAGGGATATCTCATTGCCCGGCGAACGGTGGCCAAATACCGGGAGCAGATGCACATTCCGGTGGCCCGCTTGAGAAAGGAAATATGAACACCGGGTCCCGTTGTCCCGTATCTTTGCCCGAAATGACAACAGAAAAACTATGTCCAGAATCATAGCACAGGCCATATCCGTTTTGTTCCATCCCCTGTTCGCTCCCCTTTACGGACTGCTGCTGATCTTTCATTCGGGCACCTACTTGTCATATCTGCCCTATGAAGTTAAAAAGGTGATCTTTCTGATTGTTCTGCTGAATACCGTGGTGATTCCCCTGAGTTTATTCCCCATTCTGTACTACCGGAAGTTTATTCACGGAATATCCGACGAAAGACCAAAAGACCGGACGATTCCCCTGGTGATCGCCGCGGTGCTGTATGGTATTGCCTGCTATTTGCTGGCTCGACTTCAGGTTTCGGGACTGATCAAAATGTTCATCCAGGCGGCAGCTGTTATGGTAATGCTTACCGCCGTGGTTTCCTGGTTCTGGAAAATTTCGCTCCACATGATTGGAATGGGAGGGCTTACCGGCTTGATGATTGCCATGATGATCAAACTGTCTGCGGTACAGACGGGAGTACTGGTCCTCCTGATTGTGCTGGCAGGGGTGGTGGGTACGGCACGTCTTTACCTGAACGAACACCGGCCTTCACAGATATATGCCGGATACCTGTCGGGACTGGGATTTATGCTGGCCGGGCTGCTTTTGTGAGACAATCTGCTTCAGTTTTTCTTCCCATTCGTTGTCCGTCTTTTCCTGGAAAATTCCCGGAGAAAAGGAAGAAGCCTTTTGCAGAGCCCTTTCCAGGCTGAAATGCTTTTGCGGCATACTGAAAAAAGCTCCCCTTTCTTTCAGGTGGCGGGCCAGGTATTCCTGCTCTGTCTGTCCCGGGGTTGGGACCAGCACCCCCCGTTTTTTCAGGACAACCAGGTCCATTACAGATGAGTACCCGGCCCTGCATATGACCAGCCCGGTTTTTTCCATGAATTTTTTCATATCCCGGGCAGGTAACAGATCGAAAATCTGAATGTTATTCCTGTTCCCGGGAACGGTGTTCTTCATAAGACGCGCCGAACCCCTTACCACAACGATTTTTTCCTTCCGTGAGAAGGAAGCAATCTCCCGGAACACCTGCCTTTCGAAAACACTTCGTTGCGGTTCCGGACCGGATAAAACAATCAGAACAATATTTTCCGATGCGGCAGTGGGATTCTGTGAACCGGCCAGAGCGCTGAGGGGTCCGATAAATGAAGCATGAGGAGGAAGGGGAAAGCGGTGAGAAAGCTTCCCCGACAGATTCGGTTCGCTTTCAATATCCGGGATCCAGCACTGATCGTATCTCGAGATTATGTGCAAATGTAAACGGGAAAGCGGATATTCCAGTATTCTCATCCACCGGGGAAGGAATACCGATATCTGATGGGTAAGGTATATGCTGTAACAATTCCTGTTCCAGCACCCGAAACGATTGTCGGATATCACGATATCCACTCCCAACTTCCTTACTGCCCTGCGCAGGATAAGATGCTCGCGCACGATGCTCCCGCAGATCATAGGTAGCTGGATCATAATTCCCATCCACAGTGGAATGTACCGGAAATACCTTACCCGGTAAAAGGGGAGTCTCAGAAAATGCAGTCCGGGGAAAGCCAGGTGCAGGTAGTTCCGGGCTTCTCCGTCAGTGGCCAGGACCATCCGCACCGGCATCTGCTGCAGTTTCATGATGATGGCGGCTGTGCGGGTAGCATGCCCCAGCCCCCAATTTAGGGGAGCTACCAGGATGAGAGGTTCGGTTTTCACCGGTGATGCATTATTTTCTGTTGTAAAGTAAATAAAAAAACATCCACTGCCGGCCGCGGGGAGCCCCCTAACCTGCGGATGCCGTATGCTCCTGTTTCCATGATAATTGTCATTTTATTCGCCTGCCGATAGACTACATTTGTAATAACATAAATGTTTCCTTATGGCTTATGAAAAACACAGGGAACCGGTAGAATGGAAAGACCAGTACAAGGTGGATGTGGAGATCATTGATGAGAATCACCGGAAGTTCGTGGAAATTATCCAGCGACTTGACCGTGTTTTGAATAATAAGGCTTGCGAAGAGAACCCATCCGACATTTTCTATGCCCTGGTGCATTATGTAGAGCATTACCTGTTGCAGGAAGAGATTTATTTTAAGAACTACCAGTATCCCAACTTTTCCCGGCATAAAGAATCACACCAGTACTTCATCGATCAGATTATCCGTTTCCGGGAAGAGTTCGAAAAAGGCTCGGAAACCATATGTCATGAAATGAGGGAATTTCTCATAGAATGGTTCCGTGAACATATTCTTTCATACGACAAGGAAGCGGTATACTTTCTGGTGCAGAAGGGATTGAACAAATAGGGGGTGCCGTTATCCACAAATTCACAACACTTCCTGTGATATTTAATATCATATTGATATTTTGCTAAATACAGGACGAAAGCTTTCACCCAGCAGGTGAAAATCAAGCATAAAAAAATCGTAGCCGGATTCAATCGGGCTGAAATTTCATCATGCGTTCGGGAGTGTATGTCACGGATATATCTTCAATATCCACATGTCGGTTCCAGTTCCCCTCCTCTTCCGGAGGATCATAATCCAGAATATTCCCCCTGAGGTGGGTATACGGTTCGTCACCCAGATGCTTTGAAACGGAATAAATGATTACTCTGCTGCTTTTCTGATATTTCCTGACGGGGAAATTGGATATTTTTCCCTGAGGTGTTTCATTTTTGTGCCAGAAATACGCAGTAAGCCGCGGATTGACCAACTGATCGTCGTCGTACAGACGCAACCGGACCTGTATGGTGTATGTGCCGGGACCTTTAAGCGGAATGACGAAGGGAATGGTTGAACCGGTCCCGTCTCCTGCGAAACTCCATTTTTTTTTCTGGTTCCATAAATTGACGGGTTCTCCGGGTTCGGTTTCCGGTTCCTGAAGGGTAGTTTCCAGCTGGGTGAGCTGAACCAGGAGCTTCTGGTATATCTTTTCAAGCTTGTCGGGACGAGCAGAATAATAATCCAGGGTACGATCCAGTTCTTTCCGGGTAACCCCGTGCTTCTCGAATAAATTTCCGAATAACGCCGTGGAATCGATCCCTCCGTAATTTCTGAAAACCACCGGACTGTAAAAACTGCCCTGTAACAAATAAATATCCACCAGCAGGGGGATCAGTTTTTTCTCCGGAATGGTTTCCGCTTTCCTGATTCTGTCAGGCCGGCAGGTAAATGCCAGTACCATCAACATTAACAAAATAATTCCCCGCTGCTTCATGCTTCAAAAATACGATTTTTCGGGAAAAGGATCTTACCGGATGGGATTCAGGCGAATCCCGATCATGATTTCATGTGTTCCCGAGTTGAACGACCGGATGGTGGAGGTACTGATATCGTAAGAATATCCGAACATAAACCGGTTTTCATGAATGTACCCGAGGAGGATGGAAGCGGCATCTTTCGTGCGGTACGACATGCCTATCCAGAATGTTTCCCGGTAAGTGGTGCGGGCATTGAACTCCAGCTGCAGGGGTGCCGGTGTGGTTCCCTTGAGCATGGCCGATACCTCCAGCCTGAAATCGGGATGGATATCGGTTGCATATCCGCCCATCAGGTAGTAATGATGTTTCAAACGGTTCAGTCCGTTCTTCATATCATATACCTTGATGTTATTGCTGAAAAGCTGAAAGGCGGAAAAACCGGCAAACCAGTTATCATGATACAGATAAAATCCCAGGGAAGCATCGGGCACCCAAGTGGAAAATACTCCGCCCTGAATAACCGGATCGTTTTCTTCAATCAGCTGAATTTCCGTGCCGTCCACTTTGTTTTGCAGCAGGCCTACCGACAGGCCCATCGACAGGCGGATATCCGGCCAGGCTTCTATGTTGTAGGCATAAGTGCCGTAAAGGCCTGTACGACTGGTAGGACCGGTCACGTCGCTGTACAGGTATCCCCCGAAACCCATGGGTTTCTCTTTGTGGGGCCCGTAAATACTGAGACTGATGGTTTGCGGAGCGTCGAGTATTCCCACCCACTGAAAGCGGCTGTTCGATCTGATCTGGTAATAATCGGCCGTTCCGGCCACTGCCGGGTTCAGTACGAAATCATTGAACATGAACTGGGTATAATGGGGCAATTGCTGAGCAGCCAGCTGACTGCCAAACCAGCCGGATAACATAAACAGCCCTATGCATACCGTTTTTTTCATCTACCGGATAATGGTTACCGGTCCGGTGATGGCCCTGCTTTCACGACCATCATTCAGCCGGATGACATAATAATAAGTTCCGATCGGCAAATCTTTTCCTTTATAGGTTCCGTCCCATTCCCTGCCGGAAGAATACCCTTCCGAATAAAAAACCCTTTCCCCCCAGCGATTGAATACCTCCACCACCATATCGGGGTAAAGATCGGCATTCAGGATTTTCCAGGTATTGTTTTTTTCATCGTCGTTGGGGGTGAAACCCGATGGAATGATCAGGCGGGTAGCTACTCTGATCAACAAACTGTCAGTGGCCGTACACCCTTCGTCGGTGGTGCCGGTGACATAATACCTGGTGGTTTCCTCAGGAGTGGTTACCGGATTGGCTATTACCGGATTATCAAGCCATGTGGAAGGAAACCAGGCATAAGCCACAAAAGGTCCTCCTGTGGCAGTAAGCTGGTACGACTGCCCGATAAAGACCGCGGTGTCAGGACCGGCATTGATTTCGGGCACTTCGTAAACGGTCACTGTCACCTCGTCACTGTCATAACACAGGTCTCTGGTTACCACCACGGTGTAGGTGGTGGTGTTTTCAGGAGATGCCACCGGTGAGGAGGATGTGGTGCTGCTCAGGCCTTCTGCCGGATTCCATTGATATATGTCGCCCCCGGAGGCGTTCAGTACTACCTCATCGCCGGGACAAATACCCACATCTTCGCCCGCGTCGGCCGTTACCATGAATTTTCCTTCGAGCTCAACTATCTGACTGGCCTCACACCCGTTCTGGTCGCGTACCACACAGGTGTATGTGCCTCCTTCCAGAGAGTTGAAAACCGTTCCCGACTGGGAATTCTGCCCTGCGTCAATCGAATAGCTGAAGGGCGGAGTACCACCGGAAGCGGAAAATTCTATCTGACCGTCGAAGGTGTTATGGTTACAGGTGGCTTTGACAGTATCCACGGTGAACACGATTGGATCGGGCTCGGTGATCACAATCGTCGAGCCGTTTACCTGGCAGCCGGCTGCATCCCGCACAACAACGGAATAGCTGTTGGCGATAAGCCCGGTGAATATCCCGTTGTTGCTGTGGAAAGAGATCCCCCCGTTGACCGACCAGGTATATGGCGGGATCCCCCCTTCGACCCCGATCCGGATCTCCCCGTCATTTCCGCCGTTGCAGCTGACATGGGTAAAAGTTTCGGAAAGAATGTTCATGGGGGGCGGTTGCGTGATGGTGATCAGGTTGCCGTTCTTCGTACATCCGTTGTTATCGCTGACCACTACCTGATAACTGCCGGCCGGGAGCCCGGTGAACTCACCGGAAGAAGAAAAGGTGATACCCCCGTCAATGGAGTAGGCCAGTGGGGGTGTTCCTCCGTCGGCTGTAATGGTAATGGTGCCGTTATCAGATCCGTGGCAGCCGGTTACATCGGTGTAATTCTGTGAAAGGATCTGAATTTCGGCCGGCTGGGTAATTTCGTGTCCCCCCCCGTCGGCAGTACATCCGTTCAGATCGCGCACCACTAACTGGTAGGTTCCGGCAGCCAGCCCGGTGAACGAATTGCTTCCCTGGAAGTTGCTTCCTCCGTCAATGGAATATTCCAGCGGGGGGGTACCGCCACCTGCCGTGATGGTTATGCTTCCAGTGGCATCTCCGTAGCAACCGGTTACATCTGCTACCGTAACATCGGTAATGATCAGTTCCGGCGGCTGGTTGAGGGTAACGGGTCCGTGGGCCTGTGTGCATCCGTTATCGTCGGTGACGGTGAGGGAATAATCGCCGGCTAGCAGACCGGAAATATCCTGGGTGGAAGCGGTAAACCCTCCGGGTCCTGTCCAGGCATAGG
>Ga0190344_1000910_pt1 | contig 11984 bp, 11 predicted proteins | sample 48721323_MG_FD_161662 | JGI IMG/M metagenome (GOLD analysis project Ga0190344, IMG submission 161662) | Hydrothermal vent microbial mat bacterial communities from Southern Trench, Guaymas Basin, Mexico - 4872-13-2-3_MG | ecosystem: Environmental > Aquatic > Marine > Hydrothermal vents >... | reverse complement strand
GAGACCTCGGGTTTTTTGAAATAGAAGGCCATCACTTAATTTGAAAACTTCCAAATCATTTTATGGCCCACAAATCAGGTAGCCCAAATAACCCTATAAAATATATGACAATAGCAATTTATATACCATTTACTACAGCCAACAGCATTTGAGGCGATGAATCGCCTACTACAAACGGGTGAATACATGTTACAACTTACAGAAATAAAACGTGAAAGTGATAGACAGTTCAAACGAATAGATGCAATCTTGCCAGACATTCAAAATTGGTTGCCTTTACAAAAGGAAGATTTGGATAATACTGAAATAGTTAAAACGATAGATTCATTTATCTATCGTTTTACCAAAATGCAAAGAATAATGTAGGGGCAATCCCTTGTGGTTGCCCTCCCCTTGTGGTTGCCCTTGGATTTGGGGGCCATAAAACGTTTTGAATGTTTTCAAGTTAAGATATGGCCCTCAATCGTACTTCATTAGCCATGTTTTTTGTAGGTGTTTTATTGTTTATTACAACGAGTCCTTGTAGTTGCTTTATCCTTTCGTAATCAAGTACAACGAATTACGCGGATAAACGAATTAATTTTCTGAATTTAAGAAAAAAGGAATACAGATGTTAAAGAGATTAACCGTTGAAAATTACAAATCTATCCACAATGCAACCATTAAATTAAGTCGGATCAATATTTTTATTGGTGAAAATGGATGTGGCAAAACCAACATTTTAGAAGCGTTAGCTATGGCAAGTGCTTCTAAAGCCCTGGAACTAAATGTAGAAGGTTTATCTAACAGAGGAATAAGGGTTGCTAAACCTAATCTGACGTTTAGCTCGTTTACTCGAACAAAACCAAAAAACAAAATTATTATTAACTTAGAACTTCAAGGAGATCAGGATGCAAAGCTTGAGATTCCGTCCATTTTGTATTGTGACAATAATGATGATATTTATTCAAAATGGAAAGATGAATCTCGGCTATTTCTCATTAATGAAACGGAACTACATGATAATAATGACAAACGGACAGAATCTTGGGTGGTTCATGAAGTCAATCAATTGACTAAATATCTAATATTTAGCTTAAATACTAAAGCTTTAAGAGGTATTAGTTCAGAGAGTAAAAAGATGCCATTGGGTATTAATGGAGAGAGTTTGGATATATTGCTTTCCCAATTGACAGAATCTGAATGGAAACAACTTCAAAAATACAACTACCTCATTTCTTGGCTTGAAGAAGCATTTCTTGATGAGAAAGACTCGTTAAAATTCAAAGGTCATAAATTGGGTAGAAGTCATTCTATTTTATATTTCAAAGATAAATTCATGCAAAACCTGAATAATTTGTTTTCTGCTGAAAATGCTAATGATGGCGTATTACATGTTTGGTTTTATTTGGCTCTGTTTATAAGCAAAAAAACCCCTTCTTTTTTCGCAATTGATAATATTGACACTTGTCTAAACCCAAGAATTTGTCGTACCTTGCTCAAAGAATTAATTCAACTGGCGAAAGCCAATCATAAACAGGTACTGATAACTACCCATAATCCATCAGTTTTAGATGGGCTGAATTTACAGGACGACGAACAAAAGCTTTTTGTCGTTTCCAGAAATGATGAGGGAAAAACACAGACAAAACATATACGATTAAAGCCGAAATCAGACCAAAGATTAAAACTATCTGAAATGTGGATGCGCGGATATTTGGGAGGACTACCCACAAATTTCTGAGCGGATAGTCTTATGAATATTTACGATGGGTAGTGGTTATGTATATAGGAATTATTGCAGAAGGAAAAAGTGATTTAGCTGTAATCCGTAACATTGTTAGAGGAAAAATACGAATAGATAGTTCCAATATTACGTTTTTACAGCCGGAATTATATTTCGATGAAACTGACCTTCATAACATGTCAGAAGAGCAATTTAGTAATTGGGAACTTGTCAAGCAAGCATGTATTGAAAAGCACAAATTAGTCGATTTTTTCAGTGTTGAAGAGAACCGGTATATTATTCTCCAAATAGATACCGCCGAGGCCGAAAAAATAAACTATGACGTTGAAAGACCTAATAAACATGGTAATCCTGATTACTCTAAGATTCTACGGAATAATGTTATTGATAAGATCAACGAGTGGTTAGAAATTCAGTTGCAAGAGCAATTTTTTTATGCCATTGCTATAGAAGAAACAGAAGCTTGGGTTCTGACTATTTATACCGATCAAGAACGTGATACTTGTAGGCATAATGATCCTAAAGATGAACTCAATAGAGTATTAAACAGAAAATTGTCAAAAAAAGACAGAAACAAAATTTTAAAGTGCGATAATGAATTAGAGAAATTTGACAAACTCAGTGAGAAATTTAGAAAAACAAAATACCTTGCGAAGTATGTCAATTTAAATGAAAGTCTCAAGCGTTTTTGTGACTCGTTAGAAAAAATCAAGGTTGAATGACAAGAATATTTTTTATATGAGATTTATCATAAAATGTTGAATGCGACTGGTGTGTGTTAAATTGTCTTAATAATCATAATCTTGAACAGAATTTTCTGAATTTAAGAATTTTCAGAATGAATACCATCGATTACAGCCAACCGCTTGCACCAGTTGTCTAGCCTTTTAGGAGCTTGTTATCATGTCATACAGCGAATACAAAGATTATGGAAAAACTCAACTGGCAAATATTTTTAACTTAACGATTAAGTTAAGTAACATCTTTAACGTTAAAAAAGACAATGAAGCTACTAAAAAGTATTCCGAGTTTCAACATAGAATTGATAACTTGGCGGCGCGAACCAGAATCGCTAATACCAACGAAGCAACTAGGCTCAGTCTTTTGGTATCGCCAATATTGGTAGAAGCTAGTGTTGCTTATGATCTAGGGTTATTTTTTGAACAACCAGTGGACTTAGCCAAAGAAGATACACCTAATTTACCACATCAGTTAAACGGTGCATGGGACGGCGCATTAACGCTTGACACTTTAGATTTTTCGGCTCCAATAATTTCAGTAGTAGAAGTAAAACCAAACCAACTTTCTGACAAACTTGGACAATGTATTGCTGAAATGTATGCCATCAGGAAAAAGTTTGAGCAGGATAAAGTATACGGAATCATTACAGACGGTGAAGTGTGGGAATTTCTTTTCTTGGAAGGCGACCAACTGTTTATCCACAGCGGTAATTGTCACATAAGCAACGTCACCGAGATTATTGGAAACATCGGTTACATAGCAAAAGAATTTGGTAGTCCTTAGACTTGTCCGTCAATAAATAAGAAAGCTAGGGGCGGGTGTCCTAGTCGGGTGGCGAGAAGCCTGAGGCATCGCCCCAATGCCATATCGTACCGCTTTTCGGTGAGGGCAATCCTTTATGGTTGCCCTCACCGAAAACTGAGGCTTTCTTGCGGCTTTAATAACACGCCCCGTAGTCGCTCATAAATCGTGTAGGGGCAAATCCTTTATGGTTGCCCTCACCGAAAACTGAGGCTTTCTTGCGGCTTTAATAACACGCCCCGTTTGGGGCTTTAGCAATTGATTAGAAAGGTTTAAAAAATAATGAAACAAGAAATTTTAATTAAAAGATTTGCAAAGCTAAAAAAACATTATATAGCATTGAAAGATTATAAAAAGTTAATCGATGATCTGCTTGAGCAAAAAAACATATACAATGCATGTATATTTAATGTATTAAAACCTGAAGAAAAAGCGATTTTAGATGCCTATTTAAAACGATTTGCCTCAATGCAAGATTTTTTAGGTGCAAAAATTTTCCCGCTGTTGATTGAAATCAGTGGGATAGGTGGCAATAAAATGACAGAAATTCTATACATGATAGAAAAAGAAGCTATTATTGATAGTTTGGATAATTGGATAGAGCTAAGAGAAATTAGAAATGAATTAGAACACGATTATCCAGAAAAGTTACAAGATGCTTTGAAGAATTTAAAATTATGCATAGATAACTTTGAAAAAATAGAGTGCTATTATATAAATTCTTTGAACTTTGCAAAAAGGTACATAAATGAGATTGTCTAACAGGATTCATAATATTATCAAGAAAAATTCCATAAGTAGCTTTGGTGATGTAAATATATATCTATTTGGAAGCCGGACAGATGATGCTAAAAAAGGTGGTGATATAGACATCGCTATTGATACAAATATCTCAAAAGAGGAATTTAAAGCGCTAAAGATAAAATTTATTACTTCTCTTGTCAAATTGGGATTTGATCTAAAAATAGATGTGGTTCAATATAAAAATAGTGACAAATTATTAGCAGATGAGATTAAAAACACAATGATTAAGCTTTAGGACGCTTAAAACGATACTGGCATTTTAGGCGATAAATCGCCTACGACAAACGGAGGCCATAAAGCGTTTTGAATAGTTTCAAATCAAAACATGGCCCCCAATTGCGCCTCATTAGCCATTCTTTTTATAAGTGATTTATTGCTTAATGTACAGCGAGTACAGCGAATTGCGCGGATAAGCGAATTTTTCACTTTATGATACTCTGTGATACTCTGTGATACTCTGTGAACTCCGTGTTGAAAATTGACAGATTTTATTGGCTAAGATGATGATATGCTAAAAATCACCACGTCCCCTAACCTAAACTCAGCGCGTCAATACATCCTGAATGTCTTATTAAAAGAATTCTTAGGCTTATCATTCAGCACTGAAGTTAAAAATATTGAAACGATACAAATTAGTGATGAAAAAACGACTTTAACGATTAGTGATGCTTTTTTTCAACAAGCGGCTAATCATTGGTTACAGCCTGAAAGTTTGCCTCCGTTACCTTTAGCCCAATGGAATGTGAGTGAGGATATTGCTGCTGTTAATTTAGTTTCAAATTCAGTGCCAGTGATTTTTGGTGATGATACTTATTTAAACAGTCATGACAATGGTTTGTATTTGGGCTTGGATATTTTTGGCTCCGCCTTTTTTATGCTCAGCCGCTACGAAGAGGCCGTAAAGTCAGAACGTGATGCACACCAGCGTTTTCCTGCCACCGCTTCTTTAGCTTATCAAGCCGATTTTTTGCACCGCCCTATTATTAATGAATATGTGGAAATTCTTTGGGCTTGCATGAAGCAACTTTGGCCGCATTTGGAACGCAAGCCAAGAAATTTTAGGATGTTGGTTTCCCATGACGTGGATAATCCCTTTGAATATCCCTTTTTGTCACCACCACGTTTGCTTAAGCGAATGGCCGGGGATATTTTAAAACGCCATAGTCTGGTTAAGGCGGCGAAAAGTTTATCCGGTTGGATTAAAGTCAAGGCCTCCGGCGATGTCACGACTGATCCCTGTTATACTTTTGATACCATTATGGATATTTCAGAAAAGCAGGGTTTAAGCAGTGCTTTCTACTTTATTACTGCTCATAGTGCCGGCACGCTTGATGGTTTGTATTCTATGCAACATCCTGAAATCCGCCGCTTGCTCCGAAACATTCACGCCAGAGGCCATGAAATTGGACTGCATACCAGTTATAATAGCTATTGTGATCCGATACAGACAGCCAAAGAGTTTGAAATCCTCAAACAAACTTGTGAACAAGAAGGTATTCAACAAACAACATGGGGTGGGCGGCAACACTTTTTGCGGTGGGAAACGCCAACGACTTTTGCTAATTGGAATGCCGCTGGTTTAAATTATGATAGCACCCTATCTTTTGCCGATAAAGCGGGTTTTAGAAGTGGTACTTGTTATGAGTATCCAGTGTATGACGTGGTTAAACAGCAGCCACTCAAATTAACAGAACGTCCTTTAATTGCGATGGAATGTAGTGTTATTGATGAACGTTATATGGGATTAGGTACAGGCGAAGCGGCTTTTGAAGTTTTTCAGTCGTTGAAAACGGCTTGTCAACAATTTCAGGGCGATTTTACGTTGTTGTGGCATAATAGTCGTTTGATTGAAGTAGAAGAACAGCGGTTGTATGAAAGAATTTTACGTTTGTAGGGGCAATCCCTTGTGGTTGCCCTTAACCTATAAAATAAAATAGAATTACGGCAACTGTTAAAATTAAATTATGGCCCACAATTTCCTTAACACAGAGGCACGGAGTTGCACAGAGTTGCACAGAGTTGCACAGAGTGACACAGAGAAATTGCTTGAGTCCTTACCTTAAGTACAACGAATTGCGCGGATAAGCGAATTGGCTTACCAAGCAACAGGGCTATAATATGTCTTATGGTGACTTTAAAACGATTGATGAAGTGGTTGAAAAATTTGACTTGAAAGTTGTATCTGAACCGTTTATAGAGAGATTGCCTATTAAAATAGATAGCTATCCTTTTGAAAAAATTAACGGAAAAGTGCAAAATGAAATGAGTTTTATTAATGAAGTGACAATATGTGAAGATATTATCAAGCCTATTTTAGATTTAGTTGCAGAAAAATATAGCAAGCTTTTTGTTTGGTCTCACATGCCTTATAATGTCGCTCCCGAAGAGGGATTGAAAGGTGAGCCAGATTATTTGATTGCGTCAAGGATAAAATATAGAAGTATGGCATTACCTCCTCTATGTGTCATTGAGGCGAAGCAAGAAAAATTTGATGAAGGCTGGGCGCAAGCTTTAGCTGAAATGGTTGCGGCTTCAAAGCAAGGGTTAAGCGTTTGTTATGCATCAGTAACGACGGGTGATATTTGGATGTTTGGTCAACTGGAGAATGGTAAATATTTCACTAAGGACGTTATAAAAATATCTGCTACAACGGATTTGCAATGGGTATTTGATAGTCTAAATTGGATGTTTAATAAGGCAGATGAGCAGGTAGTTACGTAGTTACGTTTACATGCTGTCAAGGGATTTGGGGGCCATAAAACGATTTGAATGATTTCAAATTAAATTATGGCCCACAAATTCTTTAACACAGAAACACAGAGTTGCACAGAGCGACACAGAGAAATTGCTTGAGTCCTTACCTTAAGTACAACGAATTGCGCGGATAAGCGAATTAATATCACAGATTCTTAACTTTCTAATCTTTTATTATAACGAAACGAAATATGCAAAAGACGCAAGAGGTATTTTATAAATAACCATGTCTAAAACAGAGAAATCACAACTACTAAAACTACTAAAAGAAAACCAAGCGTTAAAAAAGAAATTAAACCTAAAAGAAGACATCCCTAGCTATTCATTTAGCCAAATAACGCTATTAGAATTACACTCAATTGTTAAAATCAAGCCAAGACTAAATTACGCAAAATTCAATGACTGGTTTAATCACTCCAATATTACACTAAACAATACAGACAAATCCTTTTTAGAAAACTTAATTAATAAACATGCCTTTTCTATTGAAACCTATAAAGAAGAAACTTTAAAAGTGAAATTTATTTCACCTATATTAAATCGCATTGATTTTAGTGATTTAGAAAAAGAGATTTGTGATTTTTATGACGAGCCATTAACTTACGAAACAGAGAAATTTATTTTAACCGGAAAAGTCGATTTCATGGTCTCAAAAGGTTATTTTTATTCAGAAAAACCTTATTTTTTCATTCAAGAATTCAAACCATCAACCACAGCAAATAATCCGCAACCACAACTACTAGCCGAATTAATTGCCGCCATTGAATTAAATCAATTTACAACAATAAAAGGTGTTTTTATTATTGGCACAATTTGGCATTTTGTCATTTTAGAAAAAATCGGAAATGAAAACTATCAATACTTTATCAGTAAAAGTTATGACAGTACCGATTTTGAAAAAATACAAGGAATTTATAAAAATTTACTCTACGTTAAACAAGAAATATTTGCTCTTCAAGATAATAACGATATTATTTAAAATTAAGTACAACGAATTGCGCGGATAAGCGAATTAATATCTCATAGATATTATATGTTTGTAGCTTTCTAGGGCGTAGCCCCTGGAACTCAGAAACATCAATGCCATTAAGTGTAGGGGCAATCCCTTGTGGTTGCCCTACAAACCGTCATGTCGCGTAGGGGCAATCCTTTATGGTTGCCCTCTTTATGGTTGTCCTCACCGAAAAGCGGTACGATATGGCATTGACTCAGAAGCCTGGGGCGATCATAAGGCTTTGATAACACGCCAGTTGGGGCTTTAGCCCCAAAGGGGTGGTATTAATATAGCCAGGGGCATCGCCCCTGGAACTCAGAAAAAGGCAAAGTCAGATTTTAGACGGTTTGCAATTAGAATAAAAAATTTATATACTCGTGAGTCGCTCAAACGTCATAATCTTTTCGGTGAGGGCAACCATAAAGGATTGCCCCTACATTACATGACGGTTTGTAGGGGCAATCCCTTGTGGTTGCCCTTACAATCCCTTGTGGTTGCCCTTATTTGGACAACGTGGTTGATGGTGAAATCGGGGTTTATGGAGATGGGAAAGCGGCTTTTGGGGTTGTTGATAAAATAGGTAATTTATGAATATCATTTTCGGTGAGGGCAACCATAAAGGATTGCCCCTACATTACATGACGGTTTGTAGGGGCAATCCCTTGTGGTTGCCCTTACTTGTAGTTAATCTGATTTAGGGGCCATAAAACGATTTGAATAACTAAGGAGCCTCTTGCAAAACTCCCTAAAAACGTTTTTTTTTAGCTTATCAAAATACCTCTGTAGTGTGAGCCTATTGCAAAACTATATATAGTCTTTCACGCGTTGTGCCAATTTATCTCCTAAGATTAAATGGCTAGACATTTTTTGTTTAATGAAGGGTGAAATATTCTGTCTTCCCCGTTTTTGAAGTGGCTGAGGCGAGGCAATTCTGATGAAATTAAAATCAATACAATACAAAGAATATAACGGACAAGCTAATGAATGGCGGTTAGAAGATTGTCTATTGAGTGATGTGAACCTAATGGTTGGCAAGAATGCCACCGGGAAAACCAGAACGCTTAATGTTATTTTGGCACTCTCCAACTTTTTGGCCGGTGATTTGAAACCCGACTTTGATTCTTCAACAAGCCTTGAGGTCACTTTTGAGGATCATGGTGAAGAGATTAAATATTTACTCCGCTGTGAAAACCAAACCGTAATACAAGAACAATTGATTCAAGACGGTCGAACGCTTTTACAAAGGGGCCCTGATAGTAAAGGGAAAATATTTGCTTATGAATTAAATACCGAGATAAATTTTCAACCGCCGGCTAATGAACTTGCAGTAGTTACAAGAAGAGACGCTATCCAGCATCCTTTTCTTGAAAAGTTGTATAACTGGGGGCAATCGGCAAGGTATTTTCGCTTTGGTACCCCAATGGGTCAAGATCACCTTGCTATTTCTGATTGGCGGGAGAAAAAACTCAATCTTAAGAACTCAAATCAGGCGGTTGCCATTTTTAAAAAGGGAGAGTCTGAATATGGAAAGAAATACATCCAGTTGCTCATAGAGGATATGAGAAACATAGGATATGAACTGGAAGCGCTTTCCCTTCAAGAGGCGGAGGGAAGGGTGCATTTTGAGGTGCCAAGAATAACTTATGGCATTAATCTGAAAGAAAAATCTTTAGAAGCCATCACATCCCATCATAACATTTCAACCGGTATGTTTCGCGTCCTGTCACTGTTTATACAATTGAATTATTCGTTATTAGCGAGTTTACCCAGTTGTATCATTATAGATGATATAGGTGAAGGACTTGATTACAGTCGTTCATCGGCCTTGATTGAATCTCTGATTAAGAAGATGAAGGGTACCAAAATGCAGATAATCATGTCTACCAATGATAGGTTTGTGATGAATGCACTACCGCTTGAATATTGGTCAGTGATTCAGCGCTTTCCTCATAAGTCTATGATATATAACTATTTTAATTCTAAAAACGTATTTGACAAATTTGAATTGACAGGTCTAAGTAACTTTGACTTTTTTTCGTCAAATTATTTTCTCAAAAAATCGTAGGAATATTGTCTGTTAAGGGCAACCACAAGGGATTGCCCCTACAAACCGTCATGTAATGTAGGGGCAATCCTTTATGGTTGCCCTCACCGAAAAGCTTAACTTAATGGCATTGAAGGAAGCCTGGGGCGATGCCCCAGGCTTTAATAACACGCCCCGTTGGGGCTTTAGCCCCAAAGGGGCGGTATTAATATAGCCAGGGGCATCGCCCCTGGAACTCTAAATCAATTCTAAAAATATAAAATGAAACTATTAACAATCATAGGCGCACGCCCGCAATTTATCAAAGCGGCAACGGTTTCTCGCGTCATTCAGCAACGGGATGATATAACTGAAATCTTGGTTCATACCGGACAACATTATGATGATAATATGTCCGAGGTTTTTTTCCAGCAATTGGATATTGCTCAACCCGATTATCATTTAGGTATTGGTTCTGGTCGTCATGGTAGCCAAACGGGTAAAATGTTGGAGGCGATTGAGGCGGTGTTATTAACAGAAAAACCGGATTGGGTACTGGTGTATGGTGATACTAATTCGACTTTGGCGGGTGCATTAGCGGCCGTTAAATTGCATATAGATTTTGCCCATGTGGAAGCTGGGTTGCGTTCATTTAATCGTAAGATGCCAGAGGAAATCAATCGGATATTAACTGATCATGCTGCGGATTTATTATTTGCGCCTACTAAAATTGCGGTGACTAACTTGCGTCGTGAAGGAATTGCTGAAGAGAAAATTGATCTCGTTGGAGATGTGATGTATGATGCTGCACTATATTATGGTGCCAAAGCAGAACAGCAAAGTCATATTTTAGACAGTTTGCAATTAAAAGACAAAAATTATATACTTGTCACCGTCCACCGTGCCGAGAACACCGATAATCCAACACGACTAAAAGCACTCTTTGAAGGACTAGGACAAATTGCCCAACAAATCCCGGTGATTTTACCTTTGCATCCGCGTACTCGTGAGTCGCTCAAACGTCATAATCTTTTCGGTGAGGGCAACCATAAAGGATTGCCCCTACGATTGATTGAACCGGTGGGTTATCTCGATATGGTGATACTGGAAAAACATGCCCGTCTTATTGCTACGGATTCTGGCGGCGTGCAAAAAGAAGCCTATTTTTATCAAGTACCCTGCGTGACACTACGAGATGAAACGGAGTGGGTGGAATTGATAGAATTAGGCGCCAATGTATTGTGTTCGCCTACAAAGGTTGTAGAAGTGGTGTTATCGAATTTGGACAACGGAGTCCAAGATTTATCTTGGCTTTATGGGGATGGGAAAGCGGCTTTTGGGGTTATTAAGAGGATTGTAAAATGACTAAAAAAATTACCTTAATATCTTGGCACTATTTACTTTCAAAAAGAAAAGCCGGTTTTCATTGGCTTGCTGATGCTTACCACAAGATGGGTTATGAAGTGCTTTTTATAACGGCACCGATTAGTTGGGCATCAAAATTAAGAAAAGATTTTCGGTTTGAATATCCAATACTTGAGGAAGCCAATAAGTTCATTGAAAAGGAACCTAGACTGTTTAGTTATGTTTTATTTACTTTTATACACCCCTTCAGTCTTCGGAATATTTGGATAAATAGATTAACCAGCCCGTTGGTGAATTTATACAAAAACATCAATTTAGGGCAAGCAGAACAATTTATAAAAGCCTCTGATGTTATTATTTTTGAAAGTACACCCGCTTTAATGTTATTTGATCCATTTAAAAAGCTTAATCCAAGTGCAAAATTTATTTATAGAGTTTCTGATGATGTGCGCTTATTAGGTTTTCATCCAAAAGTTATAGAAGAAGAAGTTAGAATTGTTTCCAAGTTTGATCATGTCAGTGTACCTTGTCAGTATATTTTTGATATACATAAAACATTTAATTCTAGCAATAATATGACATTGGATTTGCATGGCTTAAAAAAAGCCATTTTTGATAAAGACTCTCCAAATCCTTATAACACTGAAAAAGTCGTCAATTTAATCTTTGTCGGAAATTCTCATTTTGATTATCAATTTCTAACGATGGCCTCTGACTTATTTCAAGACTGGATGTTTCATATTATTGGGCCTATTCCCAATTTACCTAAAAAGAAT
>Ga0190344_1000909_pt1 | contig 11988 bp, 10 predicted proteins | sample 48721323_MG_FD_161662 | JGI IMG/M metagenome (GOLD analysis project Ga0190344, IMG submission 161662) | Hydrothermal vent microbial mat bacterial communities from Southern Trench, Guaymas Basin, Mexico - 4872-13-2-3_MG | ecosystem: Environmental > Aquatic > Marine > Hydrothermal vents >... | reverse complement strand
ATGTCGGCTGCGGCGAACGAGGTAATGAATTAGTTGATATTTTAGAAAGCTTCCCAGAATTGACCGATCCTCACACCGGCCGTTCTTTGATGGAACGCACCTTGCTCATAGCCAATACCTCCAATATGCCAGTCGTAGCGCGAGAAGCGTCTATTTATGTCGGTGTCACCATAGCCGAATATTATCGAGACTTAGGCTACGATGTCGTCATGGTAGCCGATTCCACCAGTCGTTGGGCAGAAGCCTTGCGCGAAGTAGGTGGACGCTTAGGGCAAATGCCCGTAGAAGAAGGTTATCCCGCTTATTTATCTTCCCGACTCGCCGCATTTTATGAACGGGCCGGGCGCGTAACCACCTTAGGCAATCAAAAAGCCTCAGTCACCCTGATTGGCGCCGTCTCCCCGCCCGGCGGCGATTTTTCAGAACCCGTTACCAGCCACACCAAAGAAATCGTACAAACCTTTTGGGCCTTATCCAAAGAATTGGCCGATGCGCGCCATTATCCCTCAATAGACTGGAATGACAGCTTTTCAGATTACGTCAGCACCGCCCAACAATGGTGGGCAGAAAACATTGACAGCCACTGGCAAGAATACCGAAATGAAGCCTTAAAATTACTCGCCCATGCTGACGAATTAGCCCGTATTGTCAACCTGGTTGGGCCCGAAGCCCTTTCACCTGCCCAACGTTGGGTATTAGAAGGCGCAGCCCTGATTCGAGAAGGCGTTTTACAACAAAGCGCCGTAGATGAAATAGACAGTTTTTGTTCACCCAAAAAACAAATGCGACTCCTCAGTTTAATGCTCAATATTTATCATGAAGGCGTCAGCTTGCTAGAAGCCGGCGTACCCGTACAACAACTTTCTGAGTTATCCATTTTAGCCCGGGCCCGACGTATAAAATCAGAATTGAGCAATGCCGAAATTGACAACCCCGATTTTGATCAAGACATTCAGGCCGCATTTGATAAAATTCGCGCTGAATACGGCTATGAAAAGGAAGCGGTAGCGGCATAAATTTAGTTTACTTTTTTCGTTCCAGACTTGGTTTATTGTTTTGTTCCAGTTTTATACTGTCCACTGTTATAATTTGCGCTTTTGCCTTTTGTAAAAATCCAGTCCTATTGAAGGGGATAAAAAGCGAGAGAACTATTTTTCACTTCACGCAAAAGTTGCGCGCAACTTAATAGCCAACAGCTTAAGTCAGGTGGTGGTGACTAACAAAACACGAAAATTATAACAGTGGACAGTCTAAGTCAATTTGCGCTTTTGGCACTCGAAATCTCGCTAGAGATAGGTTTAGTCACCACCACCTGACTTGAGCTTTTAGACAACTGATGCCCGCTGTTGGCTGTCTGTCAAAAAATCAATAATAGCGACCTTATGACGATGCTAAGTATAGTTTGCTTGAAGTGTACCTTGATTTACCTACCCTATTTTGAAATGCTATTTCAAAAGCTTTTGGAAACAACTGGTTATCTTCATGCCAAGTTAATGAAGCCTCCTGTAACTTATTTATCATAAAGTGACTTTCCGCTAGGGTAATTTCGCCACGTCGGTATTTTTTGCCAATCACATTACCAAATTCCAATAGAAAAAAGTTAGGGACATGCAAGTGATAAGCAGAATTAAGCAAACCTAAAGCAGCCTTGTTATGTATCTCCAACACAAACCATTTTATTGCCACACAAGCATCTACAACATAGAGAGTCATCTGTCGCGTTCCTCCCTGATAAGTTCTGCGCTATCACTAAATGCGCGTCCAGAACGTGCCAACTCTTGACGAAACTCATCAAGACTTTTCCAAAACTCTTCCCGATTTGTTGGCCGATTTTCTGCCAGAGGCAACACAATCACTTCTACCTTTTTAGAAGGAAAGGTTTTTGGAATGTTGATAGTGATCGTGTCTGAAACCACTTCATAAATTTCACGTAATGCTTGCATAATTTTATCCTTTCAATAACAGATTGTTTGTTAAAAGACAACTCTTTTTTGATTGTGTATCAATCATTTTAATGGCATCATTTCTTTCAAAATTCGTCATCCTGGCACTGGGCTCGTTGAATGGGATTGATTCAAATCAATAAGTTATTTGACAAACCTTCGATATTTCGGATTTTCAATGATCGAAAAAAGTTGAGCCCGTTTTTAGTCCTCTAAAGAAAAACAATAAATGTGTTTTTAATTAATAATTAACAATTAACCATTAACCATTAACCATTTTTTAACCCCTTTGAAGCTTTCTAAACGATACGATCCCAGTGCCGATCAAGTCGCCATAACGAATTATTTTTTTTGGCAGCGTTGAATTTGATTATTAGCCTTATGATAAAGCAATGCCTTATGAAACAGAACATTTATTATGAAAACCCCCCTCCCAAATGAAACAGTTCATATCACTATCCCGGCCACCTTTGGCTATGAAGACATACCCGCCGCAGTTGCCCAAGTTTGGGCGACTAAAATGGGCGCATCACAAGAAAAAGCAAATAAAGCCCGGCTCGCCGTCATGGAAATTGGCTTAAACGCTATTGAACATGGTAGCGACAATGAGCCGGCTAAGGAAGTCAGTATTGATTTATTTGAACAAAACGATACCCTGACAATAGAAATTTCTGATACGGGTAAAGGTTTTAAGCCCTTCATACCCCATACTTTTCCACCCAGTCAACCCAATCGCCGTGGTTTTGGACTGTTTATGGCCTATAAACTCGTCGATGAATTAGAATTTCCACCTTCTGATAAGGGTACGAAAGTACGCCTGAAGATTAAAGCGGAGACAACAGCATGAAGAAAGAAACCTTGGAGATCAAATTATCCCCCGATGAAACCCGTGTTCAATTAATTGGTTCAATGTCTCCAGAAACACTTGATAGCAAATTTCGCAACACGGTTAAGGAAAAATTATTGTCTCAGTGTAAACAAGCTCTGCAAAATTACTCTGAACGTTATAGTGAATACGTTCTTGTCGTCGATTTTCAGGAGACAACTAAGATTAGTTCCGTTGGTTATAGTGTGCTTGAGGCTGATGCGCAAGAATTGGCTATACAAAACCAGGCACAATTGAAGTGCATCAACTTTCCCACCGCTTTCAAACCCTCACTGGAAACAAGAGCCTTGTATTATCGGCTCAGTGAGCAAGATGGGATTCATTTCAGGGAGTAATGTGCAATAATGAAAGAGGTTATTTTCATAGAGGATTTGTAGGGTGGGATCGCTTAGCGACAATGAACTCAATATAAACCCAAATTTCACCGCTAAGCGATCCCACCATCCCCCATTTGGAAGAATAAAAATCGGATAAAAAAATAAACCAAGAAATGTATTTATATTTAACCCCCCAGCAATAATAACGTCAAAGAAATACGTATTCACGTTGGAGGCGAGTATAGGGTTATTTATGTGGCTCATTTTGAAAAAGCAGTGTATGTACTTCATGCTTTTCAGAAAAAAACACAGAAAACCCGCCAACACGATATTGAACTGGCACGAAAACGGTTTCAACAAATTGAGGGGGAAAAATCATGATTGATGACGATATCAAGATGATCAAATCATCTGGAAATATTTTTACTGATCTTGGATTTGATGAAGTAGAAGCTTCGACTCTGCACATCCGTTCTTTATTGATGCTTGAAATAGAACATTACATCAAACGACAAGCTATAACTCAATTTGAGGCAGCTAGACAACTTGGCATAACATCATCTAGCGTGGATGACTTGCTGAATGGAAAACTGAGCTTATTCACAATAGATGCCCTTGTGAATATGTTAGCGCGTATTGGTTCTCATGTAGAAGTTGTGGTGATACCGCCACAACAAAAGGCGGCGTAATTTGTACAGAACAAAAAATTTATTTGTAGATTTTGCCACGGAAAAACACGGAAAAACACGGAAAAATTCCGTGCTTTCTGTGTCATTCCGTGGCGGCCTTACCTTTCGTTGATTTTAAACAGAAATACCATAAAATTATAGGGGATAAACCCTACAAAGTCAGCAATAAAACAGGGGCCGGTATTGACGAAGTGCGCCAAGCCATTGCTGAGGCCGCTGCAAAATTGCCGCTGATGGGCGAAAAATGGCCCATTCATTGGCTAGAAGCCGCTAATGCCATTCGGGCCAAAACGGACAAATCCATGATACAGAAGCAATTAGATCAAATCATGACAGCGCAGGGTGTCGCGCAAAACCACTGTCTTATTTTGGCGAAATGGCTACATGAATTAGGAGAGTTGCTCTATTTTCACGACAATGATGATCTTAAAAATGTCGTCATTCTCAAACCGCAATGGGTGACAGAACACATTAGCCTGATCTTAACCAGCCAACAAGTCCTTGATAAACAAGGCATTTTAACCATCGCTCAGAGAGACAGACTGTGGTCAGATTTAGATTATCCAATGCGTGAGCATTTTTTAAATTTGATGGCACAGTTTGATCTCTCGTATCCCGCTTTAGACGATAGACATACCCATTTTATAGTGGAATGTCTCCCCTCCGATCCACCCGATTATCAAAGCACTTGGAATAAGATGAGCAATGCGAAAGAAATTCGCATGACTTATGAATTAAATATGCTCCCCCCCGGCATTCCAACTTGGTTCATCGCCCGCGCTCATCGTTTCACAACCCATAAACACTGGCGTTATGGAGCCTTGCTGGCAGAAAACGCCGCACAACACAATCTGGGATTGGTTCGCGCCTTTCCAGAAGACAGGCGACTTGAATTAATCGTGCGTGGCAACGCGCCCAACTATTTTTTTGATATACTGCGTGATGGCTTAGAATTGACTTTGCAACGTTTTCCAGGCCTAGACATTAAACGCACAATACCTTGTCCCGGACATCATGGTCAACCTTGTTCAGGAGAATTTAATTACGATCAGCTTGAAAAAGCCATGCAAAAAGAGGTTTCGGAAATTCAATGCCAAGAAGCTTTGGAAATGGTTTCAGTTTATCAACTCTTATTCGGCTTAGATTGGCGAACCAAAGATGCCGTCTTACAAAAGATGGAAGAACTCAAACAAGACATAACGGGTGCCGATGAGAATATTAATAACTTCTTTAACTGGATACAAGGGCATTTCAGAAAACAACACGCCGAATTACAATGCCCGTATGCCTTTACCTTAAGCCAGCAACCAGTAAACTGGTGGCGGCCCTTTGCAGCGCGTGAAGTGATATTACAACTGTATTGTCAACAGCCAGGGCATTGGCATAAAACCGAAAAAGGGGGTTGCTACCACATCTACGAACTTGATAAATGCTCTCATTTTATTGCCCCTCACTTGTCCAAGCTGATTATGCTGTTCAATGCCATCATCACATTGGGTATCGGTACTGTCGGACACGATACACAACTCAAACATGATTTAGAATTTATGAGTGAATTAAAGCAAAAATTTCCCAATATTGACGATCACGTAGACGATGCCACCAAACGAGGATTATGTCGTCTGTTAAGAGACTTAGATCCAAGTGATAGTTGGGGAGGACTCAAAGCCGTTCACGTCAAACCTCAAGATGATGTTTTATGGCTATGTGAAAAACATGCCAAGGAATATAAATCGTAATTCAAAACTTTGATTAAATGATGATAATCAGCACAATCAATGTTTTAATCAGCGCAAATCATGACAATCAGTCTAATCAGCGTTCTATCACAAATTCAAAAAAGATAGAACGCTGATGACGCTGATTTATGGCCTGATTCACACTGATTAAGAAGACTATAATATAATAATTGCATAAATCAGGCCATAATCAACACAATCAGTGTTTTAATCAGCGTAAATCATGACAATCAGTCTAATCAGCGTTCTATCAAATTTTTCCAAAACTTTATTTTTCCCAAAATTAGCATTACAATAACGCCCCCATGAACACCACAACCCTCATCACCTTAATATCGACGCTCGCTATCACAGCCCCCGTCATTTTCATCATTGCGAATCCGCATTGGTTATCCTATTTGCGTCGGCGCTGGGTGCGCTTGCCAGTTGAACCCGATCTTGCTCATTTACAAAAACCCTACTTTACCCAGTTTATTAACTTATTAAGGCAGCTCAATTTGCCTTTAGATTATACTGATAAAGAAAATATCCCCCAATCGGGCAAACTCGTTGCGCCATTATATTGGGTATTAAAAGAAATGGCACGGGGCGAAAATTTAAATTTCTTGACGGCTCATGCGGCCCGCTCCCGCCAAGACAACAAACTCACGCGCAATATTGTTCGCACTTTGCTAAAATCCACTGAACCTTTAGTGTTATTAGGTGATCCGGGCTCAGGTAAAAGCGTGACGTTGCGGCAAATCGGTTTAACATTAGCCGATAAAATGCAGCACAGCAAAGCGCCCTTAATCCCAATTTATTTACCCTTAAATACGTTTACCGTTTCACTCGAAAAAAACGATCCAGTATGGCAGTTCATTGGTTACACCCTGTATGAACAATTTGACGACGATTTGGGGCCTCAATTTTTTGGACAAATGAAAAATTTATTAGCGGCCGGGGAAGTGGTGTTTTTGTTTGACAGCATGGATGAAATGCCGCGAGCCGATTACGGGGCGCGTTTTGAGGTACTCAAGCGGTTTGCTGATAACTATTCAACCCAAAATAAATTTATTTTTGCCTGTCGCAAATTAGATTACCGCGAGCGATTTGAAAGCAGTAAAGTAATTATTGATTTATTTTCGCGGGGGCAGATTAAGCAATTTCTGAAAAAGATGGGATTGCCCGATTGGAAAGTGCTGTATAAAAAATTGATTGATCGCAAACTGGGCTATCGGGAATTGGCGGAAAATCCGTTTTTATTGAAATTGATAGCGACGTATTGGCGGATAAATAAAAAATTGCCCGAAAACCAAACGGTATTATTTCAAGAATTTAGCCGGTTTTTATTGCGCGAATATAAGAAGGGGGCAGCGGATTTCGCTTATGATCATGAAACGGTTGAAACCTTACTGGCATACGTTGGCTTTGCCATGACAGCGCATTTTAAAAGTATTGTAGTAGATTATCATGCACTGTTGACTTACCTAACCACCTCAAGTCAAGCGGCACAAACAGGTTTTAATCACCAGAGAATTGAGGCGGTATTAAAGGTGGCGATAGGTAGCCGCTTGATATTTCAAGATACGCAAAATCATTTGCGTTTCCAACATCACCGCTTTCAAGAATATTTTGCTGCTTATTATATTAAGGCGTTTAAGCCTGAGTTAAATTGGGAAGAGTTGTATGACAATATTTGGTGGCAGGAAGTCTTGGTGTTGTGGTTTGGTATTAGTGATGCTCCAAATGAGTTAATGCGGGGTTTACTTAATTCTATACCTGAACCCAATGTTAAAAATCCACCTGATGAAACTGAGCAAGAGGATATTGCAGAGCGATTGGTTTTGGCGGCGCGGTGTCAGGGTAATTCATTAATTCCATTAGATGAAAAACTAGTTGATACGTTGATAAGTCAAATAACATTCTATATTGAACAGGGGTATCGTTTAGTCGTTATTAGGATGATAGCAGCATTAGGATATACGAAAGGACGATCTATTCTTCCTTTTATAGAATTTTTATTTACGCATGAAAGTCCTTGGATTCAAAACGAAACGGTAGAATTAATAGGAAAACACTTATGACAAAGAAAGTAACCACAAAATAGTTGATAAGGAAGTAGCTATTGGATTTATTATGTTTGCCTTCATTAATGCTTATCAAGAGAGATTTATTGGTAATATTCGTACTATCTTAAAAATGGCTTATGAAAATGGATTCCTTTGGCGTTATGGATTTCTTATGCTTTTTTTATCCGTATACAATATATTATTATACTTTATTATTTTTCCCATTTTATTTGTCGGTTATTATGCCGTAATTACTTCTGAAGCAGAACTTCCAGGATATGCTATTTCATTTTTATTTTTTTTATATGCCAGTTATGTTTTTATATTTATCTTGACAAGATATTTATTCCCAAATATCTTACGTTTAACTTCTACTATGGTAGGACTGTATGTCATTTTAGGGTTTATGTATGGTGGAATTGAACTTGCTCAATTGAACAGTTCTACTTTTGAACTAACTTTAGTTCCTGTGTTACTTAGCTATGCTATAGCATTATTTATAATTCCTCTTTCTATATACTTAGATCATCTTTTTAGAATTATACATTTTGTTATAATTTATCATGCTATAGCTTTAACTTCTCCTAAAAATAGTTTACTTGTTCTGAAAAAATTATTAAGTATACTTACCCCAAAAGGCAATGCTAATACCTTATTACAACTTTTCATAACTATTGTACAAGCCAGTTTTTTAATTTTTTATTTTTTAGAAATAAGTTCATTTTTTTCTATGTATATAACTATATGGTTAATTTATATATTATTTTTTATTTACCATAAATACTACAAAATTGTAAATATTATTTTTACATTCATTGTTTCATTAATACTTTTTTTTGGTGTCTATTTTTATTTTGAGGCTACAGTATTTCTTGATAATAATACCGTTATGGGAGTATTGCTTATATCTATGGGGCTATATGCTTTTTTTGCTTTAGGTACAGCTAGTTATGTTTTTTACAGACTTCCATCTTTGATATTAGCCAAGTTAGTTCCGAATTGGTATTTTGCTAAAAAATACCGTAATTTATTCAACCAAAATATTGACGTTCTGTTTGAAGCATTTCTCGTCGAGAGGATACCTAGAAATCGTCAAATTATTTCACAACTTATCCTTAATTCTCCTTCTATTTTAGAACAAAAAATAGAAGTTCTTATTAAAATGGGAGAAAGCGAAAAAAAACATATAAATTACTCTCAAGAAGTTTTAGATGAATTGGCAAGAACCCGTCAATCACTCAGAGAAGAACAACGCCAAGCAAAATTAATGAGCGATGTATCCCCTATAATCCAAAATGATTACCAAATAAAATCATTCGACTTTATTGATCCAAACATTGAAAACAACCATTTCACCATTCTTTCCCCCATCGACTCCGCTCGTCAACAACTCCTAAACTGGCTAAAAGGAGAGACACACGCAAAGCCAAGTATTGATAAGCTATTGATTCAGCAATGGAAAGATTACGAAATTGGCATCGGCTTAAAATATTCTGGACAAATGGGCGGCGATTTTTACGACTTATTCCAACTACCAAGCACCAATGCTGATAACAAAGTCGGGCTTTTCATCAGCGATTTTGGATTGCTCGTCGGCGATTTAGCCGGGCATGGTGTCGAAACCGCCGTTAATTTGAGCAAAACCCACAACTTTTGGGTAGAAACCGATTTAAGCCAAGATGCCCTCACCACTATGCGGGCTTTTGAGCCGAACTTCAAAACCACTTTCCATCCTTTTTCCAATGATGAAGGGTGTGAACTGTGTTATGTGCAGTTAAAAGAGAACGAAATCACTTTAAGCCGGGCCGGTTTACACATTGGACTGATCAGAGATAATCAGTGGCATAAAATCGCTCTTCCCCCTCACGAAAACTTTTGTGCGCTGGGTAAATGGCAAAGTCTTCCCGTCAAACGTTGCACTCGCGTCGAACTCAAAGCCTACGATACGCTCATCGTCTATACCGATGGCTTGTTTGAAAACAGGAATCAACACGGTGAACAATTTTGTGAAGACAAGCTCAAAGCCTTATTCTTGGCACAGCATCGCCTTGAGATGAACACCTTCATTGATACCGTGTTTCGTACTGTGTATGAGTATTGCCAACCGGAACAGATTGAAGATGATGAGACGTTGTTAGTGATTAGGCGGACATCGAGTACAGCGTGATAGAACGCTGATTGTACTGATTATGGCCTGATTTACGCTGATTAAGATACTCACTCCAATGCACTAATCCGTTCAATCCCCTGATCCGTTGTACTAAACTAAGCATTGCCAACCGGAACAGATTGAAGATGATGAGACGTTGTTGGTGATTAGGCGGGTATCGAGTACAGCGTGATAGAACGCTAATGTACTGATTATGGCCTGATTTACGCTGATTAAGGTAACTCCAAAAAATTAATATACCAATGAACTTTATGGTGTTGGAGTTCGCAAGCTCACTCCAACCTACATTTAGGGTATTTTATTTTTTGGGAGTGTTGGAGTTCGCAAGCTCACTCCAACCTACATTTAGGGTATTTTATTTTTTGGGAGTGATTAGGCGGGTATCGAGTACAGCGGATTTAGGGGATTGATGATAGAACGCTGATTGTCATGATTGTCCTGATTTACGCTGATTAATATTAATCCGTTCTACAAATCATGGAACAAACCGTAACGTATTACACATCGCTTTTCCACAAAAACAGAACATGAGGTTTCATTTTATGGTTAACGAATCCATTTTACAACAAAAGATACAATCCCTTTTGCAATATCCCATCCTGAATAAACAATCGGTGAAAACAGTCGCCGATATTTTGAAAACACAGGATGATTGGAGTCTGTTTAGAATCAATCCACTCCATTTTGCTAACCAACATGGCTTAAATGAGCATGAGTGCCTTGATATTTTTGTTCACGGTACCAAAATAGGGCTATTTGATTTATCTTATGAGATGGTATGCCCGGCCTGTTATGGTATTGTGCATAACCATCATGCCTTAGCGGAACTCGAAAAAGACTCGTTTTATTGTGCCCTCTGCCATATTAATACACCTACCACCCTTGATGAGCAGGTTGAAGTCTCCTTTACCCTCCATCCGAGTGTTAAAGAATTGGATATCAATCCCTTATCCGATTTTAAGCATTTCCATCGCTATTACTTCTCTGGCAATACTCAAAAGTCTGAACAAGTTTTAGACTTTTGTTGGGAAAAGGTGATCAAAGAATTGCTTATTTTAGAACCTGACGAACGTCACACCCTCTCTTTAGAGGTTGTTTCCAATCAAAGTTATCAAGTTGTTAGCGTTGAAAATAACAGTTATGTGGTTTTCAATTTTGCTCAAAGCAATCAGGAGCAACCGAATAGAATAGAGATTGATCTCTTGCCAACCGCTTTTACGCCTTCACAGGTGCAGATGCCTCTCGGTTCTTGTGAAATTCATATCAAGAATCATACTAATAGTAGGCTAGGCTGTTTAATAATGAAACTGGATGAACGAAAAGACGCACAGGAACTCATCAAGCAATATCCGCCCACCGTGATACCGGTTTTCACGCCCAAAATGTTGTTAAATAATCAAAGTTTCCGCGATTTATTTCGTGTTCAACCGTTGTCAGAAACCTTCAACGTCAACGTGAAAAATTTAACCATCATGTTTACCGACTTACGCGGTTCCACGGAAATGTATGATAAAGCAGGAGATGTTTTTGCTTATAAACTGGTAAAAACGCATTTCCAAATTCTGACTGACACCGTGCGTCAATTTTCAGGGGCCATTGTGAAAACCATGGGAGATGCCATCATGGCCACTTTTTCTCGTCCATTAGATGGTTTTCTAGCTTCACTGGAAATGTTAAAGCAAATTGAGGATATGAATGAAAGCTGGAAAGCGAGCGGTTATGAAATCGGATTAAAAGTCGGCCTCAACGAAGGGCCAGCATTAGCCGTCGTTAACGATGAACGCATTGATTATTTTGGTCAATCGGTTAATATCGCCGCTCGGGTTCAAGGGCTGGCACAGGCAGGGGAAATTTGGATGACTCAATCAATCCGAGATTCTCCCGGCGTTTTGGAAAAACTGTCAAGAAGTGATTACCAATCCGAACAACGTTCAGCAACCTTAAAAGGCGTGGAACAAACGACTGTCGTACATAAGGTTTTTAAATGATCTTCTTGAAATGAAGTAGACATTTTCAAAAGGAATCTATAGAAGATAGAACGCGGATTAAACTGATAATCATGATTAACACTGATTAAAACACTGATTAAAGAAAATCAGCGTCAATCATGACAATCAGTCTCATCAGCGTTCTATCACACACATTGCAGCACTACCCCTTTTTTTTAAAATCGTACAGAAAATTTATGGTCGAATT
>Ga0190344_1000905_pt1 | contig 12055 bp, 9 predicted proteins | sample 48721323_MG_FD_161662 | JGI IMG/M metagenome (GOLD analysis project Ga0190344, IMG submission 161662) | Hydrothermal vent microbial mat bacterial communities from Southern Trench, Guaymas Basin, Mexico - 4872-13-2-3_MG | ecosystem: Environmental > Aquatic > Marine > Hydrothermal vents > Microbial... | reverse complement strand
GTTCCTGTACCTGTTCCAGTCGCTTCAGATGCAACCAGCCTGACCACGGCGAAGGATGGCACTACCACGCCCGTTCCCCCGCCGGGGACTGTCGCTGCGGTAGAAACCGCTACCCCAGTCGCCGACCAGTACAAGGGCGAGCTGCTGGTTACCATCGAGACCGACCTGGCGATCTTCCGCTTCTCGAACATCGGTGGAGCGATCCGTTCCGTAACCCTCAAAGAGCATCAGGATTACGACGGAACCCAACTGACCCTGTTCAACAAGCTCTCCGGCGAGTACTTCCCCGGAATGCTCACGGTGAACGGCGTTGACCCCCGGATGGTTTACGATTCCAACCTGCCGTCGGGGCATCAGACGATCACCGGCGACGAGCAGCTGACCCTGCGTTACTACACCTGGGTCGGCACGGCTCGCGTGGTGAAGAGCTACACCCTGCGTGGCGATTCCTACCTCGGTTTCCTCGACCTCGATGTCAGCAGCTCTGCGGTGGCGGCGCATCGCCTCGACCTTCAGCTGGGAACCGGGCTGGATCGTCAGGGCGAGATGCGTAAGGCGATTAAAGACACCCTGGTAACGATGGCACTGATCGGTGATGACGAGTTCGAGGAGAATCCAGGCAGCAACGACCTCGAAGAGATGTCCGGCGTAATCGGGAATGTTGCCATCTGCGACCAGTACTTTGCCTTTGCCCTCAAGCCGACGGTGGGCTTCACCGGGCGGATGGCTCTGGAGCCGATCGCCGCCGAGCCGCAGATTGCCAACACCGTGCTGAACTTCTCCACCGACGCGGCGGGTAACTTTAACGAACACTTCCTGATGTACGTCGGACCGAAGAGCTACGACAGCCTCGATGCCCTGGGGATGGCGAACGTCGTCAACCTCGGCTGGAGCTTTATCGCGCCGCTCTCCATCGGGGCGTTAAAGCTGCTCAACCTCTTCTTCTCCTTCCTCGGCAACTACGGGCTGGCAATCATCCTGCTAACCCTGGTGCTGAAGCTGGCTCTCTTCCCGCTGACCAACCGCAGCTTCAAGTCTTCGATGGCGATGCAGCGGCTGGCACCCCGGGTCGAGGCAATCAAACAGAAGTACGCCAACGACCAGCAGCGAGCCAACACCGAGGTCATGGAGCTGTACAAGAAGCATAAGGTATCGCCCCTGGGCGGCTGCCTGCCTCTGCTGCTCCAGATGCCGGTCTTCATCTCCCTCTTCGGTGCGCTGCGCAACGCCGTGGAGCTGCGCGGAGCGAGCTTCCTCTGGATCAGCGATCTCACTCTACCCGACGCTCTCTTCTCCTGGGGTCTCGACATTCCCCTCATCGGCTCGACCTTCAATCTGCTGCCGCTGTTCATGATCGCCGCGATGTGGTTCCAGAACAAGCAGATGGCGAAACGGGGAACCCAGCAGGCGGGATTCACCAAGTACCTGCCCTTCATCTTCGGCGTGATGTTCTACCAGATGCCGTCGGGACTGGTGCTGTACTGGGTCTTTAACACCGTCCTGACCATCGGTCAGCAGGCGTTGATTATCCGCAAGCAGGATCAGAACCAGGCTCTGGTTGAAGCCTCAATCCCGCGCGGTAAAAAGGGCAAGAAGAACTCTCAGGAACCGCTGGCGGTCGTTGACGCTCAAGCAGTAGCTGAGAAGCCCAAACCAAGCCACGATGTCAGCTGCGACAAGTGCAACCACAAAACCACCTGGAGCAAGACCAAGCGGCGGAGCTTTATCAACGTCAACCTGCGTACAGGAGGCAACGGCGACGTGCAGGGGGTTTACTGTCCCAAGTGCGGCAACGCCCTCGCCCTGGCGATTGACGATGACGACCGTTACGTCATGGCAGGCGGCGACTGGGAAACTCCGCCACCGAGCAAGGACGACGACTCCTGGGGCAAAATCCTTCCCCCGCCGAATCCCGGAGAAGGCGACTACCGCAAGGTAAAATGAAAAGTAGTCCGGCGTTAAATCGTATCGTAGGGGCGCAGCGTGCTGCGCCCTTTGCAACGCGGTAAGCTGTAAAAAGGGCGAAGACAAGATCAGCCCCTACAAACATGGTGGAATTGCTGTAGGGGCCGACCTTTAGGTCGGCCCGCAAAATTAAGATGGACGATAAAATCCCGTGAGAGGCTCCCCCTCCCCCTACTGGGGGGAGGGATTAAGGGAGGGGGGCTATCGCTAACCAGCGTTAATTCCCCCAACACTACTGAGTGGCAGATGAGCTGCGCTCATCTAGTGGGCGAACATAAAGTTCGCCCCTACATTTAACACCTTGTGTTTGTTCAGAGTACGCTGATGGTGGAAGACGGTTTGATTTTGTGCTATCCTCTTGATGAGAGGAGGGACTATGGAATATCTGGATGAAATTGGCGTTCTGTTGCTCGGCGTTGCCCTGCTGATTATCGCCATCGCCGTGGCATTCTTTCTCCGTCGGTTGAAGAAAAGCCTCGACGGAATGGACGAGCTTGTCAAAGACCTTGACGAGCAGATTATCCCGCTGACAGAGCAGCTCAAAGAGACCACCGAGCATATTAATCAAATCACCGGTCGCCTGGACGAGGGCGTAGAGAAGGTTTACGGTGCGGTGAACTGGATCATCGGTGGCGTGAACCAGCTGCGTTCGTTCTTTGCCGGGATTCGGGAGAACATCAAATCCCACGCGCCCTGGCTGGCAAAGAGTCTACGGATCGGCATCGCCGTCGCCGAGAAAACCGAAAAAGCTCTCCTTGAGAAAAGTGAAAATAACGATAAATAGTTTGACAGACGGGAACAACATCAAAAGGAGTAAAAATGAGCGATAAAGCCGCCGCTGGATTCTTCGCCTTCCTCGCCGGAGGAATGGTCGGAGCGGTCGTTGGAATCCTCCTCGCCCCAAAACCGGGTAAAGATACCCGTGAGGAGCTGGCAGAGGGATTCTACAAAGCCAGAGAAAAGTTCGAGGACATCGTCGAAAACTTTGACGCGAAGGTTCACGAGGCAATCGACAAGTTCAAGGAAGCCCACGAGAATAAGGATATCTAGAGATAAGAATCTATCTCAATAGATTGATACGGAATCTGTTGAAACGTTTGAGGGGCGAGCCTTGTGTTCGTCCCTTTGCAACGCAGTGCGCTACAGCACAAGGCTGGGCTTCGCCCGGAACACCTTGGGAAGATTACAGAATCCTCAAGATTTTGTAGGGGTGCAGCGTGCTGCGCCCTTTGTCTAATCTGAAAAAGGGCAGCCACAGCAGGCTGCCCCTACAAACGCAATCAAACCTCTAGCGACTAATCACGGCTCGCTTGGTGATTGCCTCGCCTGCTGCTTCCAGACGAAGAAGGTAAACTCCCGTAGCTACCGTTGAGCTATCCCAGTTGACCGAGTGCCGTCCGGCTGATTACTCCGCTCCGAACCAAGCGTACTTCAGGTCGCCGTTGCTGACATCCTGATACGAGATGTGGGGATTGCCCGAAGAATCCAGAGCCAGGGAGGTGCACCAGCCCACGTTTTCCACCGAGTTCACTGTCTCTATCTGCCAGACAGAGCCATCCCAGCGGGCGTACTTGAGCGAACCGTTAGTGTTATCATAATACGAAATATGGGGATTGTCAGAAGAATCAAGTACCAAAGAGGTGTAAGCACCTACAACCCCCGTCGAATCCACAGTTTCTATCTGCCAGGCAGATCCACTCCAATAAGCGTACTTCAGGTCTTTGTTGTTGAAATCATAACACGAGATGTGGGGATTGCCCGAAGAATCCAGAGCCAGGGAGGTGAACCAGCCCACGTTTTCCACCGAGCCCACTGTCTCTATCTGCCAGACAGAGCCATCCCAGCGGGCGTACTTGAGCGAACCGTTAGTGCTATCATAATACGAAATATGGGGCTTGCCCGAAGAATCCAGAGCCAGGGAGGTAAAAGAACCTACAACCCCCGTCGAATCCACAGTTTCTATCTGCCAGGCAGTTCCACTCCAGTGGGCATATTTGAGATCCTCGTCAGTGTTGTTGAGGTATGAGATGTGTGGCTTGCCCGAAGAATCCAGAGCCAGGGAGGTAAAAGAACCTACAACCCCCGTCGAATCCACAGTTTCTATCTGCCAGGCAGATCCACTCCAATAAGCGTACTTCAGGTCTTTGTTGTTGGAATCATAACACGAGATGTGGGGATTGCCCGAAGAATCAAGGACCAATGAACCAAATAAGCCTACAGCTCCTGCATCTACTTCTTCTAGATGCCAGCTAGAACCATCCCAGCGACTATATTTAAGACAACTCTCTCCAAAGTACGAGATGTGGGGATAGCCAAATGAGTCCAAGGCTATGGAACTATCACGCCCTACTACCGAATCCACGGTCTCATAATGCCAAGAATCGGCAGCAAGCACCGGAGCGATCAGGCTTAGAGCTAACAGAGCTGTGAGTAGCGTCTTCATGTTTATCCTTCTTCGTAAGGGTTGGCGATTGTTAACAAGTCTAATACAAACAACGCAAAGCGTTGACATCACTCATTATACTTGAGGGGGGGATGTCAATACATTTCTTCCATTAAGCTCACCACACAGACAAACCCTCCCCGCCTGGGGGAGGTTGTAACATCTGCGCCAGAGCTGATTCGGCAGAGGATTACTCCTCGCCCTCAGCCTCTTCTCTTGCCGCATCGCGAGCCGCCTCGGCCTCGGCAAGCTCCGCTTCGAGCCGCGCCTGTTCGGCCTTCAGCTCCTCGTTCTCTTCTTCAGCATCGGTCAGGCGGTCTTCGGACTCTTCCTTCTCGACCCTGGCATCTTCGTACTCGGTCAGATCCTCTTCATTCGGTCCACAGGCTCCGATGACGAAAACGAGCAGAACCAGCAGTACAGCGGTCAGGACGCGCATGGTTTACCTCCCTTTTGGTGAAATTTGTGCGAACCTCAAGAGTATAACTTATTTTTTTCCACTTTTGTAAAACCTTTGATAACTCGACGGATATGATTTTTCGTTAACAACGGAGGCTGTCGTCTGATCACTGACCTGTCCGTAGCCTTAACAAATAGCATTGATTACTGGCTAGCGTTGGTTTCAGTCAAAGCCGGACGCACGAAACAACGGTGAGTTATGCAAAAGTCTCTTTGGGTGCTATAATCAAGGGGGCTTGATGAGGGAGGCGCATGGGCGGTTCGGGAAAACTACTCTTGATTGACGGCATGGCTCTGCTTTATCGGGCTTTTTACTCGATAAAGCAGCCGCTGACCACCAGCAGCGGGGTCAACGTCGCCGCGCTCTACGGCGCGCTACGCACCTGCATTAGTTTAATAAAACGCCACCAGCCCGACCGCTTTGCCTTCGTGATGGACACCCCGCAGCCGACCTTCCGCCACGAGGAATACCACGATTACAAGGCTAACCGCCCGCCGATTCCGCCGGAACTGCCCCCGCAGCTTGACCTGCTCCGCAAGGTGATTCCTCATCTGGGCTGGAAGCTGGTAGAGCAAGTGGGCTACGAGGCCGATGATCTGATCGCCACCCTGACCCGACAGACGGTGGAAGAGGGCGGCGAGGTGCTGATCTTCACCGCCGATAAAGACCTGATGCAGCTAATCTGCCCTCAGGTGAGCCATCTCGCCCACGGGCGGCGCGGTGAGGAGAACCGCCGTGGTGCCGACTACGTTCGAGAGAAGTTTGGCGTGGAGCCGGAGCAGATTCGCGACCTGCTGGCTCTCACCGGAGACAGCTCGGACAACCTCCCCGGTATCCCCGGCGTAGGTCCAAAGAAAGCGGCGGCACTTCTACAGAGGTACGGCAGCTTCGACGGCGTATTCGCCCATGCCGACGAGGTTAAAGGCAAGCTGGGAGAGTCGCTGCGTGAGCATCAGAGCGATGCTCGGCTGACCTGGAAGCTGGTGCGGCTGGACGACGACGCCCCGGTTCCACCGCTGGCAGAGCTGGTTCCCACCGAACCAGACGACAGAGCAAAGGGACTGCTAAAACTCCTCGGCTTCAACAGCCTGATTCGGGAGCTGGGTCTGGAGCAGAAGCGAGAGACAAAGCTCACCGTGCTGGGTGATGAAATCCCGGCGAGCTTCATCCAGAAGGTTCGGCGCATCGGTCGGGTGGCTCTGGTTCATCGGGGTGAGGTCAGGGGCGACCGCTCCTACCATCTGACCGCCCTGGGGCTAGCCGTGGATGCACGCGAAGGCTACGCTCTACGCTGTAAGGGAAAACTTCCCGGCTTGATTCAGGAGCTGTTGGCAGACAGCGGTATCCGCGTCCTCGGCTATGGACTAAAACCCTTCCTGGGTCTGACCGGAATTACGAACTACGATGATGCCCTGCTTGCTGGATGGCTGGTGGAGGCGAATCGCGCGCCGAAGGACCTTTCCGCCCTCTGCGAGCGGTACCTGGGAGCCACCCCCGCCGGTAGCGGAGGCGGAAGCTCTCAGGGCGACCTGCTCAGTGGCAATGACGATGGCGATGAGCTGAAGACTTTGGCTGGGGAAGCCGCCGCCCTGGTTGCCCTGACCCACAAGCTGGAGCTTGCGCTGGCAAGCCAGGAGCTGAAACGGGTTTACTACGACATCGAGCTGCCCCTGGCGGCGGTACTGGCTTCGGTAGAGAAACGGGGAATCCTCCTCGACTCCACCGCCCTGAACAGCTTCTCCGAAGAGCTGACCCGACAGCAGGGTGAGCTGGCGGAGCGAATATACGCCCTCGCCGGATGCTCCTTCAACGTCGCTTCGCCAAAGCAGGTCGGCGAGGTACTCTTCGGTGAACTGGGGCTTTCCGGAGCGAAGAAGACCAAGAGCGGTTACTCTACCTCACGGGGGATACTGGAGAAGCTGACCGGGGAACATGAAATAGTCCGGCTGATTCTGGAGCATCGTCAGCTGGCAAAGCTTGACGGAACCTACGCCAAGGCGTTCCCAAAACAGGTTGCCCCGAAAACCGGACGGCTCCACACCACCCTGCATCAGGCGGCGGTCTCCACCGGACGACTTTCATCGAGCAACCCCAACCTCCAGAACATCCCCATCCGCACCGAGCTGGGACGGCACATCCGCGAGGCGTTCATCGCCCCGCCGGGCTGGAAGCTGATCAGTGCCGACTACAGCCAGATCGAGCTGCGGCTGATGGCGCACATAGCCGGCGAGACCGCTCTCATCGCCGGCTTCCACAACGAAGTCGATGTTCATCGCCTGACCGCCGGAACCCTTCTGGGCATCCCGGCGGACGAAGTAACCACGGAGCAGCGCAATCAGGCGAAGATCGTCAACTACTCCCTCTTCTACGGCAAAGGTGTTTACGGGCTGGCGAGGGACTTGCGGATGTCCATCGCCGAAGCCAAAGCCTTCATTGACAACTACTTCAGCAAGTACCCGGCGGTACGGGAGTGGATGGACGGCAACGCCGAACGCGCCCGGGAGCTGGGCTATACCATCACCCTCTTCGGGCGGAAGCGACCCTTCGGCGGGCTGGACTCACCGAGCCGACAGGTCCGCGAAGCCGCCGAGCGAGCCGCCCTCAACGCCCCTATTCAGGGTAGTGCCGCTGACCTCTGCAAGCTGGCGATGATCCGTGCCGAAGGGATGTTCGCTGAGAGCAACCTTCAGGCGCGGATGCTCCTGCAAATCCACGATGAGCTGCTGGTCGAATGCCCCGCCGAAGAGGTCGAAGCCTCCAGCGCGATCCTCCGCCAGGCAATGGAACAGGCGGCGGAGGGCTTCGTCCACCTCACCGTTCCCATCACCGTGGACATCGGCAGCGGCGATAACTGGCTCCAGGCACATTGAGCAGCCAGATCGAAACTGCACACACAAGCTGTTTAACATAGTTCTTGGTACACGCTCCGGCTTGTCGTTTACAGATAAACGTTTTAATATAGGGACACGGCATGCCGTACCCTCGTAAAGCAGGATACCCCTCTACGGAACTGTTCGTAATTAAATGGTATTTGCACCAGTAACCATTGTTGGTGGAGGTTTGGCGGGCTGCGAGGCTGCCTGGCAGCTGCTCCGCCGGGGGCATCGGGTACGTTTGTTAGAGATGCGCCCAGCCGTAGAAACCGGAGCGCACGATGGCGGTGGACTGGCGCAGCTGGTCTGCTCTAACTCTCTAAAGGGCAAGGGATTATCCTCTGCCCACGGCTGCCTGAAGGCAGAGGCAATGGTTCTCGGCTCGCTGCTCCTTGAGGTTGCAGGGGAAGTCAGCATCCCCGCCGGAGGAGCCTTAGCCGTTGAGCGAATGGCTTTCTCCGCGGCGGTTGAAGAAAGATTGCTCGATGCCGGAGTCGAGTTGGTTCGCAAGGAACTGACCGAGTTTCCAGAGTCGCCAGTGGTCATCGCCAGCGGACCGCTGACCAGCCCGGCACTGATGAAGTCGCTGACGGCGAAGCTCGGCTCCGAGCGGCTCTTCTTCCACGATGCCACGGCTCCGGTCTTCACCACCGAGAGTCTGGATTTGAAGAGGGTCTTCGCCGCTGGGCGACACGGACAGGCTGCCGACTACCTCAACGTGGGGCTGAATAAAGAGGAATATCTCCGCTTCAGGGAGCAGCTGACCAAGCTGCCCCGGGCGGCGATTCACGGCGTGGACGGGGAGCTTGCCGATAACAACTTCGCCGTCTTCGAGGGCTGTCTGCCCATCGAGGTGCTGGCAGAGCGGTCGGAGGATGCCCTGCGCTACGGTCCGCTGCGTCCAATCGGGCTGCGCAACTCCGCTGGCGAAAACTTTTACGCCGTCCTCCAGCTGCGGGCGGAGGACACCGCCAGGACACGATACAATCTGGTCGGTTGCCAGACTCGGTTGACTCCGCTGGCGCAGCGCGCGCTCTTCCGCTCTCTGCCCGGACTTGAGCAGGCGGAGTTCGTCCGCTACGGGCGGATGCACCGCAACAGCTACCTCAACGGTTACCAGCTCCTCCACCCCACCCTGGAGCTGCGCGGGCAGCGGGGAGTCTTCGTCGCCGGGCAGCTCTCCGGAGCCGAGGGCTACACCGAGGCAATCGCCACCGGACTGCTCGCCGGGCTGAATCTCGACCGCCGACTGCGGGGGCTTGATCCGCTAACACCACCAGCGGTGAGCCTCCTCGGAGCCTTGACCCGAACCATCGCTGGCAAGGGGCTGTTGCACAAAAGCGGCGTTCCCGCTCCGGTGAATGTGAACTTCGGGCTGCTGCCGCCGCTGAACGGCCCCAAAGTCAAGAAGAAGAAAGAACGCAAAGAGGCGTATTCCCAACGCTCCCTGGCGGCGACGCGAGTTTTTCGCCATGGGATTTCATCGTAAACAATCGTAGATTTTGAGAGAGGACACGGCATGCCGTGTCCCTACGACCCCTGCTACTTACATCACCACCACCGCAACGGAGGTTCTATGCGCAAGGGAATCATGGACATACCGGACATCATGAAGAAGCTCCCCCACCGCTATCCCTTCCAACTGGTTGACCGCATCGTCGAGGTCGAGCCGCACAAGCGCATCCTCGGCTACAAGAACATAACCATGAATGAGCCGCACTTTGGCGGACACTTCCCCGGAAACCCGATCATGCCCGGCGTGTTGCAGATTGAGGCAATGGCGCAGGTTGGCGGGCTGCTGCTTCATCTCTCCTACGACCTCGAAGACGGTCAGCTGCTGCTGTTCCGTGGCGTTGATGAGTGCAAATTCCGCCGCCTGGTGGTTCCCGGCGACCGCTTGATGATGGAGCTGACGATGCTCTCCTTCCACCGGGGGATCTGCAAAATGAGAGCGGAGGGCAGCGTGGACGGCAAGATAGTAACCACCGCCGTGCTGAGTACCTTCCTGGAGCTTCCCGACGGCAGCAAAGAGATTCGCCCGCAGAAAACCAAAGACCGATTCAAATAGAGATTACTGCTAACCGCAGGGGCGGATTGCATACGCCCTCATCCAACGATTGTCAGTTGCTACCTGAAATCACGATGGGAGTAACCGTGCCACAGATTCATTCCACCGCCATTGTCGATCCTCGCGCCGAGCTGGCGGAGGATGTCGTCATCGGACCGTACACGATCATCGACGGTCCGGTGCGGATCGGTCCACGTACCCATGTGCATAGCCACGCTGTTATCGAAGGGCTAACCACCATCGGTGCCGACAACAAGATATTCCCCTTCACCAGCATCGGGGTGGTTCCGCAAGACCTCAAGTTCGCTGGCGAAACCACCGAGACAATCATCGGCGACCGCAACACCATTCGCGAGAGTGTAACCATCCATCGGGGAACCGCCGAGTCCATGCGTACCGTCGTCGGCAACGACTGCCTGCTGATGGCTATGACCCATGTTGCCCACGATTGCGTTGTCGGCGACCACGTCATCATGGCGAACGTAGCCGCTCTGGCGGGTCATGTGGTTGTAGAGGACTGGGCGATCATCGGCGGACTGGTGGCGGTGGTGCAGTTCGTTACCGTGGGTGCGCACTGCTACATCGGTGCCGGCGGAATCATCACCAAGGATGTTCCGCCGTTCATGCTGGTCTTCTCCAATCCCGAACCGAGGGTCGGCACGATCAACCTCGTTGGGCTGAAGCGGCGTGGCTTCGACAAAGACCGTCTCTCCGCCCTCAAGCAGGCGTATCGACTCCTCTACCGCAGCGGGCTGAACAACTCCCAGGCGGTGGAGCGTATCAGGGGCGAGGTCGAGCAGACCGAGGACATCCGCCAGCTGCTGCGGTTTATCAAGAACAGCACGGTGGGGATTATCAAGGGCGGAACGGATCGCTAGCTCCACGGCGAGTTCGGCACATCAACCATGCAATAACGAAAGCGGAGCCGGGAGGCTCCGCTTCTGCTTATTAATGGCAAGCTCGACTAGCTGTAGAGCGTCCCCTCGTCATGCCGCTTTTGCAGCTTCGCCAGCATATCGGCGGTCATGCTGTCGAGGTCATACTCCGGCTGCCAGCCCCACTGCTCACGAGCGGCAGAGTCGTCCACCGAGGTTGGCCAGGTGTCGGCAATCGCCTGGCGATAGTCCGGCTTGTAATCCACGGTGAAGTCGGGGCGTAGCTTCTGAATCGAGGCGGCAAGCTCGGCGGCGGTGAAGCTCAGCGAGCCGACATTGAAATCGGAATGGTGGACGAGCCTGTCCAGCGGTGCTTGGAAGAGGTCAACCGTCGCTTTGAGGCAGTCGGGCATGTACATCATCGGCAGCTTGGTCTCCGGCTTGACGAAGCAGGTGTAGCTGCCCTCTGCCACGGCTTTGTAGTAAATCTCCACGGCGTAGTCCGTCGTGCCGCCGCCGGGGAGGGTCTCCGCCGAGATGATCCCCGGATAGCGCAGCCCGCGCACGTCCAGCCCGTACTTGTGGAAGTAATAGTCGGCGACCAGCTCTCCCGCCACCTTCGTAACGCCGTACATCGTCTTCGGCATCAGGACGGTCTCCTGGGGCGTGTTGTCCCGGGGGGTCTCCGGACCGAAGACCGCGATTGAGCTTGGCACCAGAATCCGCACGAACTCCCGCTCGCGAGCCAGCTCCAGCAGGTTCAGCGTGCCGTTCATGTTCACGTTCCAGCAGAGGCCCGGATTGCCCTCGCCGGTGGCAGAGAGGATCGCCGCCAGATGCACCACGGCGTTGACCTGATACCTGTCGCAGACCGCCCGCAGGCTGGCTGACTCCAGCACGTTGATGACCTCGTAGGGTCCGCTCTCGGTGATGCTCTTCGGCGGATCATTGCGCAGGTCGCTGGCGATGACGTTGTCGTTGCCGTACTGCTTGCGGAAGGCGAGGGTCAGCTCGCTGCCGATCTGCCCCAACGCACCGGTAATCAATATCCTCTTCACATCTGCCATGCTGTAAACCGTCCTCGCAGTAAGAAAAAAACCGCCCTCAATAATGATTAAGCAGGGCGATTTTAGCTGGCAGAGGGATGAAAGGCAAGCGGAGGGATTGAACGACAGGTTTGATCAGAGTAGGTTTTCTCCTTCCCCCTTAGGGGGAAGGTCGGGAAGGGGGGTTATCGCCAGCCAGCGTCAATAGCAAGAGAGCATTGAATGGCAGATGGTTTTACTCCGTTATGGAGAAACTGTGATTCTGATAATTATCGAGAATAGCCCCCCTCCCTTAATCCCTCCCCCCCAGGGGGGAGGGGGAACA
>Ga0190344_1000901_pt1 | contig 12080 bp, 4 predicted proteins | sample 48721323_MG_FD_161662 | JGI IMG/M metagenome (GOLD analysis project Ga0190344, IMG submission 161662) | Hydrothermal vent microbial mat bacterial communities from Southern Trench, Guaymas Basin, Mexico - 4872-13-2-3_MG | ecosystem: Environmental > Aquatic > Marine > Hydrothermal vents > Microbial... | reverse complement strand
ATCGCACAATCCCGAAGGGGTTGAATGTGAATAGCCCCAGGTGGCAACCTGGGGTTGCCAAACATAAAGTACAAAGGCAAATCGATCTGAAAAAGATTAAAACGCACAACCCCCAAGGGGTTGAATGTGAATAGCCCCAGGTGGCAACCTGGGGTTGCCAAACATAAAGAATAGCCCCAGGTGGCAACCTGGGGTTGCCTTGCGGTTTTTGGGTTTTTGAGAAAAGAAGCAAAATAACATGCATTCCAAGAGCAGCAAAATAAATTTTGTACGAAAATCGTGCCGAAGCAAAATAAATTTTGTTTGAAAATCAGGCCGTAGCAAAATAAGTGGAGTAGCGAATTATGTATTATGAATGGCAACACATCATCACCTTTGAAGAAACGAATTTAGTCGGCAATGTTTATTATGCGAATCATATTCGCTGGCAAGGCAGTTGTCGGGAAATGTTTTTAAGGGATCATGCCCCCGACATCTTGACACAATTGAATCAAGATTTAGTCATGGTAACAACCCGCGTCTCTTGCGAATACTTTAACGAGCTATTTGCTTTTGATGAAGTGTCTGTGCGTATGCAAGCCGGGGCTGTCACCGAAAGCCGTGTGACTATGTTGTTTGATTATGTTTGCAAACGGGATAATGGCGAAGAATTGATGGCGCGAGGTGAACAACAAATCGCTTGTATGTTAAAGAAAAATGGAAAAACCGTGCCAACGCCAATACCCAAATCATTGCGCGAAGCGTTGACAGCTTATTTGTCTTAATGGTTAATGGTTAGATTTCATAGATTTTCATAAAAATCATTTCAATCTGTGAGTTTATTTAAACTCACGCTTCGCGCAAAGCCGCCAAGGTTAATTATTGATTTCATGGCGTTTTATTCGCCCAGTTTTCAGCTCATTTTCAGCTAGGTAGCCACCCAACATCCTTGCTCGCCATAGCCAACCTTGTTTGCTCGCGCGCGCGCGCTAATCTATATATAGAAATTTACTATAAATTTTGAATTGCAAACTAAAGTTGGAACGGGCGCATTTCTATTTTCCCGCTTGACTATACTGAGCTTAAAAATCAAAATGTAGGGTGGGTAACGGGTTTTTGTTGCCCACCATCTAAGCTTAAAAATCAAAATGTAGGGGGCCGGTAACGGTTTTTTGTTGCCCACCATCTAAGCTTAAAGAAAATAGAAATGCGCCCAGTTGGAACATAAACTTAACTATCTGAAATAATTAGATTTAAAAACATAAGCGCCAATCTAACAGTAGCCAAAATGGTTGTCAAAAAGAGACATTCTCAAAAGAGTTGGCAAAATTTTTCAAAAAGACTTGACTCATTTTTTTGACAAGATAGGTATATAAGAAATGCATTATATAATAATATAGTTTTAAATATTACCCATTAGACATGACTATGCGTATTTGTCCCTATAGGTTTATCGAACGACAATAACTATATAGATTAATCAATACCATTGCGTACCCATGTAGCACCAATCACAATCCATTTTCATTTTGCATGACAAGTCACAAACAAAAGTAGCATACGCTTGATAGCACAATACAACATAAATGGACTCGAAATGTATATTTAGCTTCGCTGGCCTTCGGCTTTTGCTCCAGTTTTTGCGCGCAAAATGTGAAATTGACTTCATTTATTCTGCTCGCTCGCTAATCTATCATCTTTAGTTTGACTTGGAGTTCAAACTTTAGTTTGCATTGGAGAGTTTGCATTGGAGTGCAAACTTTAGTTTGCATTGGAGAGTTTGCATTGGAGTGCAAACTTTAGTTTGCGTTGGAGTACAAACTTTAGTTTGAATTAATTGCAAACTAAAAATTAAGTACCCATGCCGCACCAATCACAATCCATTTTCATTTTGCATGACAAGTCACAAGTGGCATAGGCTTGATAGCACAATACAACATAAGTGAACTCGAAATGTACATTGACTTCATTTATTATGCTCGCGCGCTAATTTATATTTATTTTTTTTGCTTATATATATCGCGCGCGCTAATTAAGTAATAGTAATATTAATGCAAGCCAAAAGTGTTGTAAAAAAGAGACATTCTTAAAATATTTGAAAAAATTAAAAAAAACACTTGACTAATTTATTTTTACAAGAGTAGAATCTAAAAATATATTATGGAGATAGATGATATAGCAATAAACAAAAGTTTATAGCTAACCCATAAATATATTTTATAGATTAAAAATGGTCAACATTATTCAAATTCCTGAACTTGTGAATATTGAACACACTTTTCGACTGAATGCTCGAAGCAGGGAGGTAAGCAAAAATCAAAAAGACAGGTTTTGATATGTCGGGCCTTATGCCTAAACGTTTCACCCTAGTCATGCTGATGATCAACACACCCAACATGGCTACTTGTCACTTTAACTACACATTAAATGAGGTAGATAAATTATGAAGATGAAGAAAATCGCAATAGCAGTCTCATTGGCTTGTGCCGGGCTTGCTTTATCCCCGATGACGTGGGCACAGGGATTTCCTGGGGCAGGCGTGGATAATGTCCAATCCTTAGCAAAATTTAAGGTAACCTTTACTCAGACGTATGCTTTTTATCTACGGGATAATGAGAATGCCCCTTTTTGTGTCGATTATAATAAGGCAGATTATGATTGTCCAGCGAGCGCAAGGACTTACACAAGCCCTATGCTGTATGAGCCAAATACCAAAGTTGGTAGAAGTGATCCACACCAAGACGGTGATGGAACAGATGAGATGTGGGGTGCTGACATTTGTAAAACTGGCAACACCAGCTCTTGTTCAGACTTTTTCTCATGGACACAAGAGCCAATTCTTGACGCACATTTCCAGTGGAATCCTGCCGGTGGTTATCAAGCTGATGAACACCCATTTGATGAGGGGCCTAACGGTGTGGAAGAAGTCCATACACAAGTGGTCTCTTTTAAATTGACTCCGTTAAGCGGCGGTAGTTCTGCAACTGCTGTCAGAGCGGGTGCAAAAGCACCCTGCCAAGCACGTAGTTTAGGCGAAGTCGAATCGCTGAATGGCAGTGGATTCCCGGCTGAAAGTTTCTTCCAAATGTATGTTGACGTTGATGTTGATTTTAACAAGGATGGAAATGTCGATAAGGTTTTTTTCAATATGTCAGGACAAGATCAGACAATTATAGGTGGCGATCCACTTATCATTGAATCGACCAACCTAAAGGGTTTTCCTCCAAAGGTGATTTATACACACACCGGTCGTACTAACGATAAAGTTGCGCCCAAACTTTATATTGGGGTGGCAAACAGGGCAAGAACTGGCACAGAAAAACACGATTGTGAACGTGACCCAAATCCTGACTTCTATTTCCAAGGTGATGAACAAGAACGCAAGCATGTAGGATGGATCCGAATTGCGACTCATGGCATAGGTTTTGGTAATGACAATATAGAAGGTGACCAAACAAGAAGACGCAGTCCAAGAGAGGGTGAACGTCCAGCTCAGTGCCAAGAAGGTGAAAGTGACATTCAGTGTTTTTCGAGAGCTTTCAGTAGTTTACCGATGATGCCTGTCGTGGAAGAAGAAAAGGATCCACCACCTGATCCTGAACTTGTCGAGTTTGAATCCGTTATGGCAATGCCTGTGGGCAAAAGTGTTGCTCTAGGATGGAAAACGGCTTCTGAAATTAACAATGCTGGTTTTCATGTTTGGCGAGCAATAAAAGATCAGAGGGGCAATTTCGTGGATATTGTCAAACTTACCAAGCAACTGATCCCAACGCAAGGTGTATCACACACTGGGGTGACTTACTCTTATGTGGATGACTCTCTAACCGTGCCTGGCACTTACTTTTATGCTGTGGAGGATGTTGAATTTAACGGTAAAAGCAAGATACATTTCGATCATGTCGTTTCTGCTACCGTGCAGTAAGTAGTCATTCGCTAAACACTGAGTGGCAATAATTATGTCACTTAGCTTACGCGTTCAAAGCTGAGTACAACAGATTACAGGATAAGCGTATAAACCTGTTGGCATTTTATACCATTTAGATTATACGTTTATCAAGTTTGAATTCAATCAAGGTTTATCCGTTTATCCTTGTAATTCGTTATACCGTGATGGGTGCGTAAATCCGTATGCTATTAAAAAAAAGTATTCAATTTTTAATGGCATAACTTGGTAGGTGAATTTGTTAGCTTTAGTTCAGGTTTGGCAAATTCAATATTTTATTTACAATTGACTAATGGAGTATTTAATTAATGAACTCAAATTCCAGAAAACATGATCCTGGAAGACGGGATTGCTATTTGGGGCCACCCCAAAAACGATGGCGAGATCGCTTTGCCCAATGGGTAATGGTAGGAATGCTTGCTGTATTTTCGCTGGGTAGTATCACTGTGCCTACTGTTAGTTTGGCTGATGATTGTGATGGCGTAACAACTATTATTGATGTGATGGTTGTATACACACCAAATGCTTTAACTTCGTTGAGCGGTGTGATGTCAGATGATGCACTGAAAGGAATGGTTCGCAACCTAATTGTTGCTAAAGCCAATAAAAGTTATAGGGATAGTAATGTAGATATGTGTTTAGCAATAGCAAAAGAAGATGGAAACTTGGAAGCCATTAAGAAAATTGTTGGTTATGGTGAAGAAAAAGAATTACAAATCATTTTGGAAGACATGATTAGTGGTTCTGATCCCATCATGCAAGAAGTCCGTTCATGGCGTAACAATTCTCTTGCTGATGTAGTTATTCTCCTAATTGGCGAAGGAGAAGCCGGTAAGTGTGGTGATGCAAAGCTACTACCAATATCAAATAACCCAAATGGTGATCCTAATTTTGAAAAAGACGCTTTTGGTGTTGTCAGACTTCCCTGTGCAAGACCTACTCGATTTACGACAAATGGTTACGCTTTTGCTCATCAACTTGGACATCTTATGGGTTGTGATGATGATGATGATGGCACAAAAGTTGAGAATAAATTTCCCATAATGAATATGAGCAGTATTGGGCATCGTATAAATGAATGGTCAAATTCTTGTGCCGACATACTCAATAACACGGCGGATACAGTATCTAAGTTTCGCACAGCAAGCATCCTGCAATTTTCCAATGCCCTACAAACCGTTGATGAAGATGCTGGTACCGCGACTATTACGGTTACTCGAACTGAAGGTGCCTATGGTGATATTTCTGTGGATGTAAGCATTTCTGGAGATAGTAGTGCATCTAATGGTAGTGATTACACCATAACTTCTCCTACCCATTTGGAATGGGGAGATACTGATGCCACCGATAGAACTATTACCGTATCCATTATTGATGATGATATTGCCGAAGAAACTAAAACGAATTTTGAAGATACCGAATTTGTTAAGTTTACTTTGGGCAACATTACTGGTAAAGCAGACTTGGGTGATCAAGATACAACTAGGATAACCATCAAAGATTACGACGGTAATGATATTGCCTATGTCATTGATAACACTGCTAGTATGGGCGAAGAGATCACTGGTATACAGAAGGCTTTGACCGACTACACTCAAAAGATTGTTCAACAACTGAATGATGGTACAAGAGCATCAGCACCAAGCGTCAACTTTACGACATTTAGAGATGACATTCTCCATTGGGGAACTTCCAACGATCTGACGGAAGTGCAAAGTTGGATTGATAAGTTGATTGCGGCAGGCGGTGGTGAATGTCCTGAAGCATCTGTACAAGCCTTAAATGCTGTCATACCAAGTCTAAATAATAATACGAAGATATTGTTCGTTACTGATGCCTCTCCACATCCAGAGATGGATATTACTGACACAATTAGTGACTTGAGAGACAAAGGTATAGCAGTTGATGTGATATTGACTAGTGACTGTGTTGGAGCTACCAGACGTGGTGATAGACAGACAGATGCCACAACACGACGCAGTCCTCGTGATGGTTCTCGGGTCATCAAAAGTGCAAGAGAAGTCTATTCACGTCTCGCGTTTGAAACGGGTGGCTCATTTATCTACATGCCAGAAGTAAATGACAACTCCGCATTAAATGCCACCAAGTTTAAACATACCATTTTTAATGTTATGTCCGGTACAGATGAACCTTCTGTAACGTATACTGCTCCAACCACTGCTTTGCAAGGTGGAACTTTGGACTTGGTCATCAATGCCTCAAACACTAACTTCAATGATTCTAGTGAGGTTAGTCTTAGTGGTGGTATTGTTGTTAATGGGGTGAAAGTCCTCTCCGCTACCCAACTCGTAGCCAATGTCACAGTGTCATCAGACATAACCCCTGATTTTTATGATGTGAACGTGACGACTCGTTTGGGAACTAAGACTGAAATCGCCACTGGCAGAGGTGCATTACAAGTAATAACCCCAAGAGGTTGGGCCGAAGTTTTGAGTGTCGCCCCATCTATGAGTGTTATGGGTACTACTGCGGTTGTCGAAATATCCGGGTTTGCTACAAATTTTGATGAAACTTCAACGGTTAGTTTTGAGACTGGTGTTACCGTCCAAGAAATAACGGTTCAAAGTCCAACTTTGATGACAGCAACCATAAACATTGCACCGAACGCTAAAGCCGGCTGGCATAGAGTATTGGTTAGAAGTGGTCGCCAAAGAAGCGGAAAGATGAATGCCTTTTTGGTCCTGCCAAAAGAAGTAACTAGCGATACTGCGGTATCTAAAGTTACCACGGTAACACCAGCGCAAGCTGCAAAAAATTCCATAGTGGATATTGCTATTGCCGGAAATGCCACCAATTTTTCTGAGGAAAGTTTCTTGGATTTCAGTGGTAATGGAATAAGAGTAGTGTCTTTTGACGTGATAAGTGCTACACAGGCAACGGCTACTATCGCCATTGAAAATGATGCTGCGCTTGGTTATCGAGATGTGTTCGTCAGTACCGGCGATGAAACAGCTAACTTGCTCAAGGGTTTTGAAATTGCTGCCGAAGTACCGGAAATTGTTCAAGTAAATCCAATCCACGGTTCTTTAGGTGAAACTTTAGAACTTAATATTACTGGACAAAATGTCAGCTTTTCTGCGGAAAGCGTGGTAAATATTGAAGGCACTGGTATTACCATCCTATCCACCACTGTGATCAGTCCGACTCAAGTCACAGCCAATATACAAATTAGTGAAGCCACCGGAATTGGTTGGCGTAATGTTTCCATTACTACTGGCTCGGATATAGCCACATTACGTGATGGATTTGAGATAATACCTAAACCAACTCCTCCTCAGAAAGACCCAGTAGAGGAATTAGCCAAAGCCAACCTTTATCTAGCTTGGGGACAAATTGTTGATGAGCTTGGCAATCCCATTGCAGGTGTCACGTTGCAGCTAGGGGGCCAAACTGCTACAACCGATAAAGCCGGTATTTGGTATGTATATGGTATCGTTGAAGGTAACTACACCATAGTTGCCACCAAAGATGACTATACATTTACCCCGAAAGACGTGGTACTCGGTAATCAGGAATACATTACGGAAGTGACAATAACACCTTCTGGCTCAGGAGAAGAACCAGACTCTTACACGGTTTGGGGACGCATCTTTAATGAAGACGGCAATCCAATGGCAGGTGTCGCAGTAAAAGTGGGAGAACAAACCACAACGACTGACGATACGGGTAAATGGGAAATCGGTGGCCTTGAGGCAGGTCAATACACTGTTCTTGCCGGTCACAAACTCCACACCTTTACATCGCCAGAAGTGACGCTCGGTGGTATGGAATCCATAACGAAAGTGACAATAACACTGGATTCTGGGTCAGGTGAAGAACCAGACTCTTACACAGTTTTTGGACACATCTTTAATGAAAACGGCGAACCAATAGCAGGTGTCGCAGTAAAAGTGGGAGAACAAACCACAACGACTGACGATACGGGTAAATGGGAAATTACCGATTTATCCGAAGGTATCTATACTGTTGTTGCCAGTAAGAAGCTCTTTACGTTTACATCACCAGAAGTGACACTCGGTGGTATAGTATCCACAACGGAAGTCATAATAACGCTTGATTCTCCAGAAGTGGATGGGAACTATACTGTTTATGGCACCATCACTGATACAGATGGTAAGCCGTTGGCGAATGTCAATGTGCAAGTCGGTGATAAAACGGCTGTCACTGATGTTGATGGTAAATGGGAAATGACCGACTTGCTTAAAGGTGATTACGCCATAGTTGCCAGCAAAGAGGGTTACCTCTCAGCCTCGAAAGAGGTGAAACTTGAAGAGAGTGATGATTTCAAGACGGAAGTCACGATAACGCTTTCTAAGCAAGTTGTTGTGCCAATTAACTATACTGTTTATGGCACCATCACCGATGCTGAGGGTAATCCCGTTGCCGATGTCAATGTGCAAGTCGGTGATAAAACGGCAGTAACGGATGCAGACGGTAAATGGGAAATCACAGGCCTGTCTGAAGGGAATTACGAAGTCATTGCCAGTAAAGAAGGTATCACCTTTACCCAGCCAAACGTGACGCTTGATCAAGAGTCTAGCCAAGAAGTTAAGTTAGCGCCGACTGGCATTTATGAGGCCTCTGGCACCATTAAGGATAAATTCAAAGCGCCGATGGAGGGTGTCACGGTAGAAGTCTACAGCAAAAAGGCTATGAGTGCAGGGCCAGTTGCGACGACTGTCACTGACGCGGCAGGTAACTGGAAAATATCCACATTACTTGAAGGCGAATATACCGTTATTGCTAGTAAAGACGGTTATCTCTTTAAGACACGGGATTGTTTTGCCAGTGAAAATCAAGCCTGTCAGCCAAATCTCAGTAATCCTGATTCAATACTGAATTTGACGGTTGCAGCACAACTCCGAACCGTAAAACAAGGTGAAAATATTACCTATGTTATAACGGTGACCAACACCGATGACGGGCAAACCGCAACGAACATTGTTGTCAGTGAGAAATTGCCGAAGAATACTCAATTGGTCTCAATGGATGGTAATTGCTCAGGCATGACTTGCACCTTGCCCGATTTAGTACCGGGTGATTCTGCTAACCTAACCGTCGTGGTGAGTAATGATCAAGCTAAAAACCTGACTAATACGGTAACCGTCACTTCTGATGAGTTCCCGGCTGACAAGGAAACGACTTGGACAAAAGTGCTGCCGTATTTTTCGGTATCTGTTAGTGATCAACCTGATCCTGTGGCAATAGAGGGTGTTGTGCAATATCAAGTCAATGTTGCGCTGAGTTCTGAAGCACCTACTGTCGCGACTGGGGTTGAGTTAGAACTCTTATTGCCGAATGGAGTTGAACTTCAAGCCGTGAACAGTGATTCTGCTATGTGTGATACTAGCAATTTACCAAAGGTGACTTGCTCGCTTGCTGATATTGATCCAGCTAATGGTGTAAGCTCGGTAAGCCTAGACGTTGAACTCAAGGATTTAGGGTTATTACTGTTGATCCTCGAAGCCAAACTCAGTGCTAATGAGTACCCAACTCATTCGGTAAGAGAACGCACCCGTATAGACATTCCAACCGATATTGAAGTCGATATCGCTTTTGTCATTGACGTGACAGGGAGTATGCAGGAAGAGATTGATGGTGTTATCAAAGCTTTGAAGGAATTCATTGCCACGATTGATCCCAACGAATCACCTCTCATTGCGTTGGTTACTTTTAAGGACAACGTGACTTACAATGCCTTTACCAGCGACATGACTGTGTTATTAACTGCCATTGATAAGTTGAAGGCAAAGGGTGGTGGTGCCTGTCCAGAAGCCGCGATTGAAGCTTTGAAGGATATAACGATTCCCCATGTCAAAAAGGGGGGCACCATTTTATTTGTGACCGATGCCTCGCCTTATGATGACGCTGATATTGAGGGCACCTTGGAACTTTTGCGGAGTAAAGGCATTCGCTTTAACGCGATGCTAACGGGTGATTGTTCTATGGAAAGTAGTTGGAATCTTCAATAGGGTTAAACAAACGTGTAGGGTGGGTAACGGGTTTTTGTTGCCCACCCTCTTCGTCTAAAAACGTTCTTTTGTAGGGTGGGTAACGGGTTTTTGTTGCCCACCATCTAAGCTTAAGGTGGGCTTGCCCACCCTACAAATCTCATTAAAATAAAATATTTAAATTAAGGTGGGCAAAAAAACACTTACCCACCCTACAAATCTTATTTAAATCAAATACTTATTTACAATCCAAAATCCTCCAAAATTCTCCAAAATCACAATAGAGGGATTTAATAATGAACTCTTTTCTCGAAAAATCTGATCTGCTTAGATCAGACACTCATTTTGGGCTTCCCAAAAAACGAAACTATTTTGCTCGGCGGTTCATAATAGGCATACTCGCTGTATTGGTATTGGGCAGCATTATGCCTACAGTTAATTTTGCCGAGGAACCAACGGAACCAACAGAACCCGCAGAATCAACAGAAGCCAGAGTTCCAACAGAACCGGAATATGCTGTGCATGGCACAATCACTGATACTGACGGTAATGCGCTTGCTGATGTGACGGTGCAGGTTGGCGATAAAACGGCTGTGACTGATGAAGAAGGCATTTGGGAAATCACTGGCTTGTCTGAAGGTGAGTATACTCTCGTTGCCAGCCAGGAAAACTACGCATTTTCACCGAAAGAGGTGACGCTGAGTGGTGAGCAAAGCAGTACGGAAGTCGCGCTAGAAATCGTGCCAGCGATATTTGGTACGATTCTTGACTTGTTTGGCAATCCTATAGCCGGTGTCACGGTGGAAGTGGCTGACAAAACGGCTGTGACTGATGAAGACGGCATTTGGGAAATCATCGAACTGTCTGAAGGTGATTAACCGTGCTTGCCAGTAAAGACGGTTATCCGTTTGCACCGAAAGAGATGACGCTTGGCAGTGATCCAATCAGAACAGAAGTTGCGCTCAAAATCGTGTCTACGATATTTGGTACCATTGTCGATATCTTTGGCAATCCACTGAAAAATGTCGTAGTGCAAGCGGGTGACAAGGAAACGATTACCGATGAGCTAGGGCAATGGAAAATCACTGATTTGTCAGAAGGTGAATATACCGTGACGGCCAGTAAAGAGGGGATTGAATACTGGTTTTCGCCGAAAAATCTGACGCTGGTTGGTGAGCAAACCCAGGAAGTCAATATGGCACTCGTCACAGGTTTTGGCACCATCAAAGACAAATTCTATGATCAGATTGCGGGTGTTACCATACGAGTCTATAAAAAGGATGCTGTGAATGATGACGGGCTACTGGCTACGGCGGTGACGGATGAAGAAGGCTATTGGGAAGTCACAGGCTTGTTGGCACCCAATGAATACACCGTTGTTGCCAGCAAAAATCGCTATATCTTTGAACAAGAAGAGTGCATGGTGAATCTCAACGGGTTATGTGAGCCAAACCTCAGCCGGCCCGATTCTGTGCTTGAAATGACGATTGATGCGCCTGAAACCGTTGTGCAGGATAATAATATAACCTACGCCATCACCGTCACTAATCGCGGGGATCAAAGCGCGTCTGGTATTGTCGTGACCGATGATTTGCCAAAAGGGACTGAATTGGTATCTGCTCAGGTTAGCTGGTACACGTATTATCCTATGTATCATCAATGGGGCGATTTTAGCCACTGTGGTAGTCATCATCATACCAGCCCCTGTTTAGAGACGACTTGCAATTTGCCCTCCTTAAGTGCGGGTGGCACCTGTCAGAATAGAAGTGCCACGGTGCATATTGTAGCCAGCAACCACCAAGTACAAGACTTGAGGAACAAAGTGACGATGACTGCCAGTCAGTTCCCTGGTGATATTCAATATACACGGACGAAAGTCGTTCCGCATTTCTCTATTTTTATTACCGATAATCCTGATCCCGTAGCAATAGGCGGTTTTTTGCAATACAAGGTTGATATCGATCTGAATCCCACCGTGCCTAAAGCTGCGACTGGTGTTGAATTGAAGATTCAACTCCCAAATGGCCTTAAACTGAAGGCAGTCAAAACGGACTATGGGACGTGCGATATCAGCAATTTGCCGACCATTATTTGTTCAATGACTGATATCAGTCTTGAACAAGCCAATAGCCTCAGCCATACGGTAGGCATAGATGTTGAACTCACAGACGTGGGATTATTACTGC
>Ga0190344_1000898_pt1 | contig 12101 bp, 8 predicted proteins | sample 48721323_MG_FD_161662 | JGI IMG/M metagenome (GOLD analysis project Ga0190344, IMG submission 161662) | Hydrothermal vent microbial mat bacterial communities from Southern Trench, Guaymas Basin, Mexico - 4872-13-2-3_MG | ecosystem: Environmental > Aquatic > Marine > Hydrothermal vents > Microbial... | reverse complement strand
GAACCGTCAAATTTAAGGAGATTGACTTTGACAGAATCATGCCCGATAAAAATCATAATTGGCTCAACATCGCTGACAATGATTTTGATGAGTTATTGCCGTTAGCGAATAAAGAAACTAAATTGGCGAAATCTCAGAAAGAAGAACAGGCTGTTTTTAAGTTGTTTTCTAATGGAGTTGTTACTGCTAGAGATGAGTGGGTTTATGATTTTAATGAACAAAACTTGATAGAAAAAGTGAACTTTTTCTGTGAATTTTATCAACGAGAACAAACAAGATGGGGGAAATCAGAGCAAAAATTATCAATTAATCATTTTGTTGATAGAAGCATTAAATGGACTTCAGAGTTAGAAGCGCATTTACAAAAGAGTTCAACCTTAGAATTTGCTATCCGCTTTGCAAGAGAATCTCTTTATAGGCCTTTTATTAAAAGGTTTTTTTATTTTGACAGAATAATTGTTCATAGAATATATCAACAAGGTGAATTATTTCAGTTTGGTAAAACGGATACCAATAAGTTAATTTGCTTTTCAGGGCTATCATCAAGCAAACCTTTTCAAAGCTTAATAACTCAATATGTTGCTGGTTTTGATTTTTTAGAAAAAACGCAATGTCTCCCCCTCTACCGTTATGACAAACAAGGCAACAGCACAGACAACATAACCGACTGGGGTTTAAACCAATTTCGCACACATTACCAAAATGATAGCATCACCAAGGAGGACATTTTTCATTACACCTACGCTGTTTTACATCATCCGGATTATCGGGAAAAATACGCATTGAATTTAAAGCGTGAATTTCCACGTTTGCCGTTTTATGAAGATTTCCCGCAATGGGTGACGTGGGGCAAACAATTGATGGATTTACATTTAAACTACGAAACCGTCCAAAAATACGCTCTAAAACGGTTCGATAACAAACTGGCAAGCAACAAAGCCAATAAACCCAAACTCAAAGCTGATAAAGACAAGGGAGAAATTCAATTAGATGAGATCACCACCTTGCAAGGCATTCCCTTTGAAGCTTGGGAATATAAACTGGGCAATCGCTCTGCCTTGGAATGGATATTGGATCAATACAAAGAAAAAAAACCGCGTGATCAAACCATTGCGGAGAAATTCAACACCTATCGTTTTGCCGATTACAAGGAATCGGTGATTGAATTATTGCAAAGGGTGTGTACTGTTAGCGTGGAAACGATGGCGATTATTGGAGAAATGCCTTGATGTTCCACTATTTGCTCCAGCATCCTCTCAAAATTGATAATCTGTAGAGACGCGATGCTCGCGTCTCGGTTTCGCGTCTCGGTTTCGCGTTTCTGTTTCGCGTCTATTTCGCGTCTCTGTTTCGCGTTTCTAGTTCATCGCGTCTCTACAAATGATCGTTTCGACGAGAACAGACGCGAGGCAGAGCAAATCTACAAATGATCGTTTCGACGAGAACAGACGCGAGGCATCGCGTTTCTACAAATATAGCGTTTTCCTTTTGCGTGAACCGAAGAGAAGCGAAGCTAAATACATCAATTGTAGGGGCAATCCCTTGTGGTTGCCCTTGAATTTATTCAAGGAAAAAATATCATATCATGTTAGCCAATCTCCATGAATTAAAAATGCTTCTCGATCAGCAGGGCATCTTTTTTTGTTTTAGCGGGCCTATGTCACAAGAACTCATGGTAGGCATCGGTGACACTTTGAGGAATAAAATGAAACTTGATGATGCCAACTCCTCAACGATTGTCAAGGTATTTTCCATGTTTGTGGAACAAAGCCAAAACATCATTCATTACTCTGCTGAAAAGACACCACCTGATGAAGACAAAGCCGAATTGAGTAGTGGCATCATTGGGGTAGGTTATGACACAGGACATTATTATGTGTTATGTGGAAATCTGATCAATAAAGAAGCCGTCGCGCCACTCTGTGAACAACTGGCCAAATTGCAAAGCATGAGTAAGGATGAACTCAAACGCTATTACAAGGCACAACGTAAAAAGGGAAGTCCCACCAACAGTAAAGGAGCGGGACTGGGTTTTATCGAATTGGCCCGAAAATCGGTCAAGCCGATTGAATTTGATGTCAAACAAATTGATGACAAATTTTCTTTTTTTTCTTTGAAAACAGTGATTTAGTGAATTTATGGAGATTGACTTATGGAGAATTTGGCCATTGAAGCCACCAAGCAGACACCCAAAGTGAGTTTTGATGCTAACAACCATGTTCTTGAATTTCAGGGTGAATCTTACCCTGAAAATATGGCGGAGTTTGCTGAACCCATTTTTTCATGGCTGGATGAATATTTGGAACAATTGGTGGCTCAACCCGTTACGGTGAACATTGAACTCATTTATTTCAATAGCAGTTCTTCCAAAATGTTGTTGGATTTATTTGATAAACTGGAGGAAGAAGTGGAAAAAAACGGCAAAAATATTACGGTTAATTGGATTTATGATGCTGACAACGATAGTGCTGAAGAATACGGCGAGGAATTTCAAGAGGATTTAGAAGCGTTGACTTTTAATTTGGTTAAAAAGAATGAAAAGTAGAGACGCACTGCGTGCGTCTCTACAATTTTCATTTGATGCACGGCCTACAATTTTCATTTGATGCACGGCCGTAGAGACGCACGGCAGTGCGTCTCTACAATTTTCATTTGACGCACGGCCTACAATTTTCATTTGACGCACGGCCGTAGAGACGCACTGCGTGCGTCTCCATGGCAGTCGAGACGCACGGCAGTGCGTCTCTACTTTTCACTCCCTATTATCATGGCAAATAAACCGACGCTGTTTCACAAAGAAGATGAGGTGCTTAAAAGAGCGGCTGATTTTTTAAAACAGTTTAAGGATGAAGAGACACCGTTTAAAAACGAGTATGAACGTCTCCTCACGGATTATAAAAAGTTGTTTAAGCAAACCAAATTTTTGGTCAAAATGAGCGATAGACAACAAAACCAATTAACGACGAAAACAGAAGGATTACAATCTAGTAATGTTGAATTACAACACAAAGCTCAAGAAGCCGAAGAAGCGGTGCAGGCCAGTGAGAATAAACTGGATCAATTTCTAGAAGCAGTGTCAATAGGGGTGTTTGTGATGGATGCTGATGGGTTTCCTTATTATGCCAATCAAAAGGCAAAGGAGATACTTTGTAAAAACATTATTCCCAGAACTAATACAGAAGAATTGTCAGAAGTTTATCAAATCTATCTTGCTGGCACCACGCAGTTGTACCCCACTGAAAACATGCCTATTGTCCAAGCATTAAAAGGCAAAGTTTCTAGCGTTGATGATATGGCAATCCACCAAGGCGAGAAGATTATTCCCATTGAGGTATGGGGAACCCCTATTTTTGATGAACTGGGTAATGTGGTGTATGCGATAGCGGCTTTCCAAGATATTACGAAACGCCGAAATGCCGAGGAAAAACTGTTGTTAACCCAATTTTCTGTTGAACATGCTGCCGATGCAATTTTTTGGATAGGATCAGATGCACAAATCCTCTATGTTAATGAAGCGGGTATTCGTTCATTGGGCTATTCACGCCAAAAATTATATGCCATGACGGTACATGATATTGAACCCAACTTGCTTGTTGAGGCTTGGGCTGAACGCTGGAAAAAACTTAAACAGCGTGGCTGTCTTATTTTTGAATCCTACCATCAAACTAAGGATGGCATTATTTTTCCAGTAGAGATCACGCTTAACTATACGATATTTAACGGTGTTGAGTATCACTTTTCTTTTGTTCGTGATATTACTGAGCGTAAAGAAGCAGAAGCAGAACGGATTAGCTTTACTGAAACACTGGCTAAACTGAATCAAGCTTATGAAAGATTTGTTCCCCATCAATTCTTGAGTTTATTAGATAAAAAAAGTGTCATTGATATTCAGTTAGGTGATCAAGTTGAAAAAGAAATGACGATCTTGTTTTCCGATATTCGCGGATTTACCCGGCTTTCGGAAAAAATGTCCCCCCAAGAAAATTTTAATTTTATCAATGCTTATCTGAGTCGGATGGAGCCCATTATTCATGAACATCATGGCGTGATTGATAAATATATTGGTGATGCGATTATGGCACTGTTTCCAAATAATGCCGATGATGCTGTGCAAGCGGCCATCAGTATGTTAAAAAACATAGCGCATTATAATCTGACTGCAAATTCAAAACAAAAACCTCTCAATATTGGTATTGGTATTCACACGGGACAGCTGATGTTAGGCACAATAGGCGGTGAAAATCGTATGGATGGCACTGTGATTTCTGATGCCGTCAATTTAGCTTCTCGCATTGAAGATTTAACCAAGATTTATGGTAGTTCTCTGCTCATTAGCGAGGAGACTTATACGAAATTAGAAGGGCAGGCTCGGTATAATATTCGAGTTATTGATGCGACTAAGGTGAAAGGAAAATCCAAAACAATAACGATCTACGAAGTTTTTGACGCAGATACACCAGATAGTATCGCTTTAAAAAATGAAACGATACAAACTTTTGAACCCGGATTTGTATTATATCATTGTGGTAATATCACAGAGGCGAAACCCCTTTTTGAAACGGTTTTGCAAGCTAATCCTGATGATACAGCAGCACAAGTTTATTTGGAACGTTGCCAAAAAATTTTAAGCCTGACTTTGCCTAAAAAACCTGTCATCCTGATTGTGGATGATATGCCTTTCAACTTAAAAATATTAACCACCTTCTTAGACAAGAATAACTTTCAAGTGTTATTAGCAGAAAATGGAAAAGCGGCTTTAGAATTCATTAAATTGACACCACCTCACTTAATTTTATTGGATGTGATCATGCCAGAACTGGATGGGTATGAACTGTGTAAACAATTAAAAGCGAATCCGAAAACCGAGGATATCCCGATCATTTTTATAACGGCTTTATCAGAATTAGACAATAAAGTTAAAGGATTTCAATTGGGGGCTGTTGATTATATTACTAAACCCTTTCGGCGGGAAGAAGTTTTAGCACGGGTGAAAATTCACTTACATTTGAGTCATTTACAACGACAAGCCCAGTGGAGCATTAAAAAAGTCGGGCAACCACAAGGGATTGCCCCTACTTAATGGCATTGGAGCAAGGTTACGTTCACCGTTCATCTTTAAACGTTCCCAAAAGCTTTTCTATGACAGTGTTGTCTTTGACAATGAGTTCGCTTTTCTCAACATAAGGAACCTCGATTTCATTTTCTTTATCGCCATTGGGTGAGACATATTTAGAAAAATAGTCATTACATTCAAGTTTGCCAGAAAGTGTGTAATGCCAGGGTTTGAAAAAATGCGCTATCAGATATTTTAGCCAGTCATTATAGGTATAATTTTGGCTACTAACCGTGTTCGACTAAATCTATCCAGATAGGCTAAATGAATGCCTTGTAGTGGTGGCGTGATCTGAATTTATCAGAGTAAATATATCATAATGATTCTCCATGATAGCGCTGAAATCAGCGCGTCGGTTTTCGTTTGTGTGGACAGAGTTTAACATAAATTGAGTGGTTATCAGATAAAATTATGATAAAGTGAGTTGATATGTTTTGTCATAATCTCCTTATTTATGCTATAGCTTTTTAAATAATCAGTAGATTGATAAAGGCGTTCATGAGTTCATGCGTTAATGATTTAAGATTTATCTTGATGACTTTTTTTAGTCGCCCATTAAGAGGGCAAGCTTGGGCTTACTGAATAACTGATAACTGAATAGGCAAAATTCATTTTGCGTAGAATTGGAGTGCAAAATTTATTTTGCGTAGAATTGGAGTGCAAAATTCATTTTGCGTAAAATTGGAGTGCAAAATTCATTTTGCGTAGAATTGGAGTGCAAAATTTATTTTGCGTAGAATTGGAGTGCAAAATTTATTTTGCGTAGTTTTTGGGAATGCACCCACCTGATAGTCGCCCATTAAGAGAACAAGCTTGAGACTACTGATAACTGATAACTGATTATGAAAAATGCTTCTATTTTTTACAATGTACTGGTTTTATTATTCATCGGCGTGATTTTTTTTATAGGCCTTTGGTTTTACATGAATTTTGAACGTGTTTCTAAAGAAGTCGAAGTCGGTTTTCAAGGCAAAGCGCGTGAAAATCCTTTATTAGCCGCTGAACGTTTATTAGATCGTATGGGTACGCCTGTCAAAACATTACAATCTTTGCATCATCTTGAAAACTTGGATACACAAGATACTTTGGTGTTATTACACTATGGTTCATTTTTGAATGATGATCATATCCAACAATTGAATCAGTGGATTGATGAGGGGGGGCATCTGATTATAGTGAGTGAGACACTACACGATGCCTTCGGTGAAACCAGTGATTCTGATCCTTTATTGACTGAGTTGAATATTTACCAATTTCAACATGATTTGGATGAAACGGAAATCGAAAAAGCGCCACCGACTGATTTGGTGTGGGCGCAATACCCTCTGAAAGTGGCCTTTAATCCGAATTATTATCTCGAATCAAGTTATTCGGATCAGGCACTAGAAATCCACGATGAATATGGTACCCATTTGCTGTTTTATTATTATGGTATCGGTATGATAACGGTGTTAAGCGATTTGGCGTTTATTGAAAATGCTCAAATTGGTGAGTATGATCATGCGAAGTTTTTGTGGTTATTAGTGAATTTTGAACGACCCGCAACACAGGTATGGTTACTGTCGAATAAGGCTGTGGTTACTGAGAAAGGCAATGCGAGTAAAGGCAATATGCCGGCCTTACCGATTTTGTTATGGCGCAATTTGTGGACGGTGATCATCAGTGCTACGGTATTATTGCTCTTTTGGCTTTGGTTAGCGAGTCGCCGTTTTGGGCCTTTATTACCGCTACCTTCACGCACTCGCCGTCGTTTACTTGAACATGTCGAAGCGAGTGGGCATTTTTTGTGGAAGCAAAAACAGGGGCCGGTTTTATTGCACAGTACTAAACAGGCTTTGTTAAAACGTTTACACTCTGTTCACCCAGATTGGATGCATTTATCTCATGGTGAACTCAGTCAGCACTTAGCCCCTTTGTGTAGCTTGGCGGCAGACGATATAGAACAGGCTTTGCAGACGACGCAATCTGAAACTGAATTTCATCTAAAAGTTTTTGCTCCGCAAAAACTTTTAGATGAAAGGGATTTTACTCAAACGATTCAGATTTTGACACAAATTCGGAAAAGTTTATGATTTATGATTTGTTTCTTTGGAGACGGATAAAAAATGTCTGATTGTAATTTCAAATAAACGCTAAAGACGCTAAAGACGCTAAAGACGCTAAAGATGCTCAGTAAGGAATTTGGCATCGAAGCGTCTCTTGCGTCTCTTTTTCACGCTAAAGTTCGCTCCGCGAACTTTAGCGTGAAAACGTCTTTTGCGTTATTATTTCCCTATCAAAATTGAGCCTATCCAATAAATATTGTAATTCAAGAAGGCATGTATTGCCCCTACAAACGTTATGACAACTGATCCGATTTTAAATACGCTTGAAAAAATCGTACATCTACATGATGGCATTGCTGAATCTTCACAGCCTAATACGCTGAATGTGTTATTGCCTGAAACGGTGGCTAAATGGTTAGAACTTGATGAGGAAGTCACTTTTACGACAACTGCTGATGTGCGAGATGGTTATTTTGTGACTTATAGTTCTGATATCCTTAAACAATTTGAAGCTTTGCTGCAAGAAAAAGGTTATGTGGCGACGCTTGGTGTGAAATATGAGGGCTATCTGAAAACAACGGGTTTTGAGAAAACGGTGACGAATGCTTTAAAACCTTTAAATGGTTTGATTCGGGTGCAAAATGCAAAAGAGAAAATAACGCCTTATTGGCTTTGTAATATGGCTTATGTTGGACAAGCCGATGAAAATCGTTTAGGGTTAGTTTCTTTTTTTTTGAATGCTTTGACGGGGGTGGCACCGATAGAGATTGGTGATGCGTTGTTATGGGAGTCTGATCGCATGGCTGTTGTTGAAGAGTCGCCTGAATTGAGTGTCTCTTTTGAGACTTTGTCGGGCATTATTGAAAACATTTCTCAGAGTTTGATTGAAGATGAACTGGAGAATTGGCAAAAAAGTTTGCGTCGCAAGCAACAGCGCGATGAAGATAGATTAACCGATTATTACAGTATTATTATTCAGGAAATTAAGGAAAAAATTGAGAAGAAGCATTTACAGGATGAGGATAAGCAGCGTGAATTGGATCGCATTGAAGCCACTAAAATGGAATCTAAACGTAAATTGGCTGATATTCGGGAAAGGTATGCGCTTAAAGTAGAGGCACAAATGCATAGTGCTTTAGTGGTTCAGTTACCTACGGTGCATATTGCTTGTGAATTGATTAGAAAAAAGCAGCGGCGGCCGATAACGGTGATTTGGAATCCGTTTTCTAAGCAGATTGAGCCGTTGCGCTGTGAAGAATCGAATGTGCCGGTGTCGTCGTTTTACTTGTCTAATGATGAGGTGAAAATTCTTTCGGCTGAATGTTGGCATTAGCGTTATACTTGGCGCGGGAATAAACTTAACTTTTATCGTTTTTTGGCAACCCCAGGTTGCCACCTGGGGCTATGATCTCGCTACGCTCGGCAACGAAGTTTCACATTTCACGCTAATGTTTCGCTCCGCGAAACATTAGCGTGAAAACCCCTACGGGGTTGCGCGTTTTAAGCTTTTTCTGAACGATTTGCCTTTGTACTTTATGCAATCGGGAATGCTTTTAAAAGTTTAAATTGTGCCCGCGTGCAGTATAGTTCAGATAAATATTTTGGCCCAAACCTGACAGGTTTTCAAAACCTGTCAGGTTTTTAATGGCGTTATAAATTGGGGATTTATCCCTAGGCAATATCAATGCAATCTGACGATTTTTTTCACCAATACCCTTTTTTTTATGGTTTAATGGTTTTATTAATGTTATTGAATGCCTGTGCGCCGCAACCGCCTCGAACGTCGCCAGGCCATATCAATACGAGTCAAATTCCGCCGCCTAAAAATGATATTCCACCATTGATACAACAAAAGCCTTTTGTGCCGCCGCCAACAAAGTCTAAGGCACTGTTGGAAACGTATACTGTGGTGGTTGATAATGTGCCTGTTGATAAGTTATTGTTTGCGCTGGCACGCGATGCGGATTTGGATATCGATATCCATCAGGATATCAGTGGCACGATCACGCTTAATGCGATTAATCAAACTTTACCGCAATTGATGGCGCGTATTGCGAAACAAGTGGATTTGCGTTATCAGATTGATGGAACGCATTTGACGATTTCGCCCGATCGGCCTTATGTACGGTTGTATACTGTGGATTATGTCAATCTGTCAAGAAAGAGTCGTAGTGAAGTGATTGTTGCGACACAAATCATCAGTGATCTCAGCAAAGTGGGTGGTAGTGGCGGTGGTAGCCAAGGGGAGAATAATTCGACCACTGAGATTACGAATGAGTCAAATAATCAGTTTTGGAAAACACTAGAAGACAATCTTAAGGCGATTTTAGCCAGTGATTCTACCCGCGATACTGGTAATAAACAGGCGCAGGTGATCATGAATCCTGAAAGTGGCGTTATTACAGTTCGTGCTACTCACAAACAGCATGGGCAAATACAGCATTTCCTTGACAAAGTCATTGCGAGTGTACAGAGACAGGTGTTAATTGAGGCGACGATTGCGGAAGTGCGACTCAGTGATCAGTATCAAGCTGGGATAGATTGGCAACGCATCTCTGGTGATTTTAGTTATACGCAATCCATGATGCGGGGAAATGTGGGAGGAGCATTTTATTCTTTTGGATATAACAACCCTAACAGCCGATTTGGAAATGTTTCTGCGAATGTTCGTTTGCTGGAACAATTTGGAAGCGTTAAAGTCTTATCTAGCCCTAAAGTGATGGTATTGAATAATCAAACGGCGATATTGAAAGTCGTTGATAATCTTGTGTATTTTACGACGGTGGTAGAAATTAACGAGACTGAGACGAGAACGCGGGAAATTTATACAACGAAAATCAATACGGTGCCAGTGGGTTTAGTTTTGAGTGTTACGCCACAAATCAGTCAAAATGATGTGGTTATGTTGAATATCCGCCCAACCATTTCGCGTGTTATTGATTTTAAAGAGGATCCTAACCCGGCCTTGGCATTAGCGGATACGGTTAATCGGATTCCTGAGATACAAGTACGTGAAATTGAGTCGATTTTAAAAATCAATAATGGTGATATTGCGGTTATTGGGGGATTAATGGAGGATGTGATTGATCAGAAGAAAAAGGGGGTGCCGGTACTTTCACAATTACCGCTTATTGGTGATTTATTCAGTTATCGTGATGATAATTACGCTAAAACAGAATTGGTGATTTTTTTGCGGCCAGTGGTTGTCAAAGAGGCGAGTTTATCGGGTGATTTGCAGGATTATCGGGTTTATTTGCCTAATCCGTCTCAACCTTCGCCGGTGGCTCCAACGGGTTTGAATGATTTTTGATTTTAGGATAGGGGAATGGTGGGCAACAAAAACACGTTTCGCGCCAAAAGTTTTGCGCGCAAAACTTTTGGCGCGAACCCACCATTTCACTTAAGAAGTTTCGCTTCGCGAAACTTCTTAAGTGAGCCGAAGGCCAGCGAAGCTAAATACCTAAAAATTCTATCTTTTCAATCAGTTCCTGATATGCCCTTCTCCCAACACAATAAATTTTTGTGAGGTTAAACCGGTTAATCCTACCGGCCCTCTGGCATGAAACTTATCGGTACTGATACCAATTTCTGCCCCTAACCCATATTCAAAACCATCTGCAAATCGGGTAGAGGCATTAACCATTACAGAACTTGAATCAACTTCAGTCAAAAACCGTCGCGCTCGACTCCAATCTTCTGTGATAATCGCATCCGTGTGTTGAGAGCTATGTAAACGGATATGCTCCACTGCGTCATCAAAATCTATTACAATCTTTATGGATAAAATGGCGGCTAAATATTCGGTATCCCAATCTTCATCAGTTGCCGCTTTTATATTAGGTAATAAAGCCTGTGTCGCGGGGCAACCGCGCAATTCGACACCCACTGATTGATATTTCTCGGCCAATGGCGGTAACACTTGCTTCGCAATACCTTCAGCAACCAATAAGGTTTCCATGGTATTGCAAGTGCCATAGCGTTGCGTTTTCGCGTTATAGGCTACCGCGATGGCTTTTTCAATATCCGCTTTATCATCAATATAAGTATGGCAAATGCCATCTAAATGTTTTATAACCGGAATACGGGCCTCTTGACTGATACGCTCAATCAAGCCTTTACCCCCACGGGGAATGATAACATCGACATATTTTGACAGGCGTATTAATTCGCCTACTGCCGCCCGATCAGTGGTTTCTATCACTTGCACCGCTGTTTGCGGCAATTGCGCGGCCGCCAAGCCGGCATGAATGCACTGAGCAATCGCTTGATTAGAATGAATGGCCTCAGAGCCTCCGCGCAAAATGGTGGCATTGCCAGATTTAAGACATAAACCGGCCGCATCGGCCGTGACATTAGGGCGCGATTCATAAATAATCCCAACCACACCTAAAGGCACACGCATTTTGCCAACCTGAATGCCGCTTGGACGATAGTTTAAATCCGTGATCTCACCTATCGGATCAGGCAAGGCTATCATTTGTCGTAAACCTTCAACCATACTCGCAATGCGAGAATCATTCAAAGCTAAACGATCTAATAAGGCCGAATCTAAACCTTTCGCTTTCCCCGCTTCTAAATCTTTAGCATTAGCGGCAAGTAAGGTATCCTGTTGTTGTTCTAATTGTTGGGCAATGGCTTCCAACGCATTGTTTTTACTCAGGGTTGTGGAACGCGCCAACAGTTGTGCCGCTTCACGCGCATGTTGGCCTAAATGTCGCATGTCTTCTTGTAAAGTCATCAATCATTTTCCTTCTATTAATAGGTGTCTTTATGGGTGTAACTTGCTGTTTTTGTCGTGAATTTTGTCATAAAAAGTTCGCATTATATCATCATGCTATTTATCTTAAGTACTGAAGCACAAATAAACAGGTATTTTACCAGTAAAGGGCAACCACAAGGGATTGCCCCTACAAATCGCCCGTAGGGGCAATCCCTTGTGGTTG
>Ga0190344_1000897_pt1 | contig 12105 bp, 9 predicted proteins | sample 48721323_MG_FD_161662 | JGI IMG/M metagenome (GOLD analysis project Ga0190344, IMG submission 161662) | Hydrothermal vent microbial mat bacterial communities from Southern Trench, Guaymas Basin, Mexico - 4872-13-2-3_MG | ecosystem: Environmental > Aquatic > Marine > Hydrothermal vents > Microbial... | reverse complement strand
CGCGCAAAACTTGCAGCAAAGAACTGATAACTGATTTTCACGCTTTCACGCTAAAGTTTCGCGGAGCGAAACTTTAGCGTGAAAAGTTGCGCGCAACTTTTGCGTGAAACTGATTTCCACGCAAAAGTTTTTTGCGCGCAAAAACTTTATTTCACGCAGCGAAGTATAGCGAAGCTTCACGACGCGCGTGAAATGTGGAACTGATAACTGAAAAGAGGTTAAGTGCATGTTGTCTAAAGTGGTTATTGCTAATCGAGGTGAAATTGCATTAAGAATATTAAGGGCTTGTCGAGAACTGGGCATTAAAACAGTCGCGGTGCATTCTTCCGCAGATCGTGAACTCAAGCATGTACGATTGGCTGATGAATCGGTTTGTATTGGCCCGCCCCCTTCTGCTAATAGTTATTTAAATATTCCAGCTGTGATTAGCGCCGCTGAACTCACTGATGCGATTGCTATTCATCCAGGCTATGGTTTTTTATCAGAACATGCAGATTTTGCTGAACAAGTTGAAAAAAGTGGCTTTGTTTTCATTGGGCCACGTTCTGATACCATTCGTTTAATGGGGGATAAAGTCTCGGCCATCAAGGCGATGAAAGAAGCTGGCGTGCCCTGCGTACCTGGCTCCGATGGGGTACTTGATGAGGATATCGATCTGCATTTACGGTTAGCACAGGATATTGGCTACCCGGTGATTATTAAAGCGTCAGGCGGTGGCGGTGGACGGGGCATGCGCGTTGTGCGTAGCGAAGAGACTTTAGCGAGTGCTATTTCTTTAACGCGCAGCGAAGCTGGGGCGGCTTTTGGAAATGATCAAGTTTACATGGAAAAATATCTTGAAAATCCGAGACATATCGAATTTCAAGTGTTAGCCGATAGTTATGGTAATGCTATTCATTTAGGCGAACGCGATTGTTCTATACAACGCCGACATCAAAAAATGATAGAGGAGGCACCAGCACCAGGGTTGCCTTCAGGCCGACGTGATGAAATCGGAGAACGTTGTGCCGAAGCTTGTCGAGAGATATCTTATCGTGGTGCAGGCACTTTTGAATTTCTCTATGAAAATGGAGAATTTTATTTTATTGAAATGAATACCCGTTTACAGGTTGAACATCCTGTTACAGAACTGATTACTGGTATAGATATTGTGCGCGAGCAATTACGCATAGCGGCCGGTGAACCTTTGAGTTATAGCCAAAAAGATATTCGTATTCAAGGACATGCTATGGAATGCCGCATTAATGCGGAAGATCCGGATAGTTTTTTACCTTCGCCAGGCATGATTTCTCGCTACCATGCGCCCGGTGGGCCGGGTGTACGTGTTGATACGCATATTTATAGTGGATATCGCGTTCCGCCTTACTATGATTCAATGATTGGTAAACTTATCAGTTTTAGTGATAGCCGCAAATCAGCTATGGCGCGGATGAGAATGGCTTTAGATGAGATCATTATAGATGGTATTAAAACCAATATTCCTTTACATAAAACCTTGCTGAACGATTCAATTTTCCAAAAGGGTAGCGTCAATATTCACTATTTGGAAAAGAAATTAGGTATGTGTTGATCAACATCGACTACATAAGGGGCAACCACAAGGGTTTGCCCCTACAAACCCATTTTATTATTGATAACCATGTTTAGGCGTATTCAGATACAAAATTTTCTGTCTTGTCAAGATGTTGTGATTGACAACATGGAAGGCATGACTGCGCTTATTGGGCGCAATGGTAGTGGTAAAACCAATGTTCTTAAAGCGATTGCTTGGATAGCGAATAGTGTGATTTCACATCAACCGATTAAAACATTGCGTGATGAGAATACGGAAATTCAGCTATTTTTGGAATTGGATAATGCACATTATCATTATGAATTGAAAATCATACCTAAGCTGCCTCAAGCTTTTCTGATTGAAAAATTAGAAATCCAAATTTCCTCAGATCATTGGCAAACACTCTTTCATCGTCAACGGGATTTCATTCAAGTTGAAGGATATGAGACTTCGATAAAAGTCGGGATTGCTATACCGAGTTTGTCAGCATTAATGGCACTACTGCCTCAAGAATCGACTCTGATGAAACAGATTTCATCTCTCATCAATTTCTTACAAGCAGTGCGCTATTATCCACTTGACGAAAAACAATTATTGACAGAAGCAACGCTTTTTGAACAGACATCTTATATCAATTGGCTAAATCAATATCAAACTGTTCCTGATGCGAATGGCTCAGTTGTCATGCGATTATTACATCTCTCATTGGAAAAGCCTACCGATTTTAAAGCCTTAAAAACACTGCTTGGTTCAAAAGGTTTAGATATTATTGAAGAGATCAAAATTGAAACGATTCATTCATCTGAAAAAGGAGAGCAATCAGATGTCTTTTATCGGATTCTCTTTCAACCTAGTTTAAGTGAGCATTCAAATACTGGCCTATTTTCTTATCATCAGCTCTCTTTTGGTACCAGAAGACTGCTTCGTATTCTTGTCTCAGTCATTTATGACAAAAGCACAGTATTGCTGTTAGAACAACCCGAAGATGGGATTCATGTCGGATTGTTACATAAACTGATTCCCTTGTTCAAGTCTTATGCTGATCAAGGACAATTCATTTTTGCGAGCCATTCTCCTGAAATCGTAAACCGATTAGCCCCTCAAGAAATTCGATTAGTCACAATGGAAAACGGCCTCACCTCTCTTCGCACCCTTAATGAAACTGAAATAGCTGTCGCACATCAATTTATTTGTGAAGAGGGCACATTGTCAGACTTTATTGAAACCATACAGGAGGATTAATCGGTGTACGGTGTGTTAGGCGAAGACAAATCTGATGTTGCAACCTTGAAAGTGCTTATCCAAAGGTTAGCGAGTGAGGAAAATGTTTCTATTAAAACTAAGGGATATAATGGTTGTGGAGAAATGCTGACAAAAGGCGGGAAACAATTGAAGTTATTTGCAAAACTGGGTTGTAATCGTTTTATTGTCTGTTATGACGCTGATGATGACGAAATAGATAATCGTTATCAAGAAGTCGTTAAACGTATTATCAAAAAATCAGGTTTAACGGGTTTAAAAACAGAAGAAATTATTTGTATTGTCATTCCGGTTCAAGAAATTGAGGCATGGATTTTGGCCGATATTGAAGCAGTCACTCACATTTTTCAAAACTGGCATCCAAAGCCTATTTCTAATCCTGAGTCAATTGATAGTCCCAAGGAATACTTAGAAAAACTCAGTCGTGATTCAAAAAAACGTCTACGTTATAATCATGCTACTCACAATGAAAAAGTGGCACAATACCTTGATTTAGAGAAAGTTTTTAAAAAGTGTCCTTCTTTTAATCCATTGAAGGAATTAGTCGAATCAGATTTTGGAAATTATCCTCCCAATAGATGGTGAAAGGGCTATTCCTTTGGTATTGCCCCTACCGAATTGTTCAACTTTTTTTTCAACATGCAAGGCTTCAAGTTTTTGCACGCAAAAACTTGAACCTAGAATAGAGTTCACTTCGTCTACAGAGTTTCACAGAGTTACCCACTCAAATCTCTGTGGCCCTCTGTGGATCTCTGTGTGTGTTGCATTAGTTAAAAACGCAACGACAATACTTATCCTTTATTATAAACAATCCTTGTAGTTATAGACACTATTCTTTCTGCGTGACTCTTAATAATTCATCCAATGTCGTTGTTCCTGCCAGCACCCATCGCATACCATCTTGTTGAATATCGGCACTGTGTTGATGGGCATAACTTTCTAAAGCCTGTTGCCCTGCACCATCATGTATCATAGTACGCAATGTGTTATCAAGATTGATCAATTCATAAATCCCGCTGCGGCCGCGATAGCCAATAAAATTGCATTCTTGACAACCTTGAGAATGGTATAACTCAATGTTTTTATTTACTTTTATGGTGTCGCTATTTGTTTCCATTGCCTCTGGCTTTGGTAATTTGGCAAGCACTGCTTGCCTATCAACCCCGTTTGGTGTGTAAGCTTGTTTACATTCCGGACACAGTATGCGTACTAAGCGTTGAGACATGACACCTATCAGGGTTGAAGCGAGTAAAAAGGCTTCGATGTTCATATCACGCAATCGCGTCACCGCGCCAATGGCCGTATTTGTGTGTAAGGTGGATAAAACCAAGTGCCCTGTGAGACTGGCTTGAACTGCAATTTTGGCTGTTTCAACATCGCGGATTTCGCCTACCATCACCACATCTGGATCTTGTCGTAAAATCGCTCGTAGGCCTCGCGCAAAAGTCATCTCAACTTTGGTATTCACTTGCGTTTGACCAATACCATCTAAATAATATTCTATGGGATCCTCAACCGTCATAATATTGCGGCTACGATCATTCAAGTGATTTAACATGGCATACAAGCTAGTCGTTTTACCGGAACCGGTTGGCCCTGTCACAAGCATAATGCCATGCGGTTTTTGCAAGGTGCTTTCTAAATGGTTCAAGGTATCCGGAGACATGCCAATTTGTTTTAGATCTAAACGGCCTGCCTGTTTATCCAATAAGCGTAAAACGACTCTTTCGCCTTGTCCAGAGGGCATGGTGGAAACCCGCACATCAACGGCGCGGCCGGCAACCCGTAACGAAATCCGGCCATCTTGGGGTAAACGTTTTTCAGCAATATCCAATTTCGCCATGACTTTAATACGGGAAGCTAATAAAGGAGCTAACACACGTCGCGGTTGCAAGACTTCACGTAATACGCCATCAATCCGAAAACGCACCACTAAGCGACTTTCATAAGGTTCAATATGAATATCAGAGGCATTTTCTTTAATCGCTTCCGAAAACAAGGCATTGATCAAGCGAATAATCGGCGCATCATCATCACTTTCTAACAAATCTTCAGGTTCAGAGAGTTGTTGAGCGACTTGAAATAAATCCAACTCTTCCCCTAAACCGGCCATCATTTGCATAGATTGATTAGCTTGTTGTTGCTCATAATGTGTGGTCAATAATGCATCAAATTGCTCAATCGGAATCTCTTTTAAATTCAATGGTTTACCTAAAAATCGCCGCACTTCGCTTAAAGTATGGCGCGTGATTTTGGGATGATGACAAAGTTCAGCACCGTGTTCATCAAGATGAGTCAAGATGACACCATGATGCTTAGCAAAAGTAAAAGGTAGGGAATAGTTCATTTTTTTATTGCAATACACGTAGGGTGGGTAAGCGGAAACTACAAGGATTTGATATTCGATGCGGATAAATCGAACCAAACGCTTGCCTACCATCTATCCCACGTAAAAAAATCGCAAACTAAAGTTGGAACGAAATTCTTGATTCAGGGCATTTTCCTCAAGAGGGAGAATGATTGGCATGAGTTCTTCTGAATCACAAGGCGTGATTTCGGGCACATGCGTTGACAAAAGGCAATAGGGGGAGTATCTGTTGGCGCGATATTGGGTAAGTTGTTCATATTTATACAAAATCAATTTTGGACTCCAAATCATTGAGTATCAAGTTTTACCAATCCGTAGGGTAATAATCTTTGAGAAATTGACCATAAATCGGTGTGCCTTCAATCCCTTGAACAATCGGATCATAAATTCTTGCGGCACCGTCGATAATATCTAAAGGCGGAACAAAACCATATTGTCGTATCCGTGTTTTTTTCGGATAGGGATTTTCTTGAGTGATCCAACCGGTGTCTACGCTATTCATAAAAATGCCAGTCTTGACGTAATCTTGAGCAGCAGTACGAGTCATCATGTTTAATGCCGCTTTTGCCATATTTGTGTGAGGATGTTTTGGCATTTTGTTAGGGTAATTAAATTTGCCCTCCATGGCAGAAACATTAACGATAAAGCGTTTTGACTGTTTTGATTTGAGCAATAATGGTTTTAAGCGGCTATTGAATAAAAAGGGTGCAATGGTATTCACTAAATGAACCTCTAACAGTTCAACTGTCTCTACCTGATCTAAGGTGGATACCCAACTATTCTCTGGACGTAAATCGACTTGTTGTCCATGAATATCGTATTTGTCGCTTGGAAAATAGGGCGTTTTGGGTAAACTGAGCGGCTGTACTAGAGTGTCTTCTTGAATGGATTGCGTTTGTAATAGAGGTAACTCAGAATCAGCCAAGAGTAAATTGATGTGTTTTGGTAAAGCCGTCGCTGGTGTCTTTTCGGTTGCTACTAAATGTTCATAAAATTCTGCCGGCCTTTTGACTGTTTGAGCGGCGTTGTTAATAATGATATCAAGATAAGGTTCAGATTCCAGTAAATGATGAATAAAATGCTCGACTTGCGGTAAATTTCTCAAATCCAATCCATAAATTTTTAACTGATTTTTCCAAGTTTCAAAATCTGGTTCAAGTGCATAACGATGAGCGGCATCGCGTGGAAATCGTGTTGTCATGATCACTCGCGCCCCATCACGCAATAATTTTAAAACCATCTCATAACCAATTTTAATTCTGCCACCCGTCACAAACGCGATTCTTCCTTTCAGATCAGTACGTAGTTGCCGTTTAGCATAATTATATTCGGCACAAGTTGGACAAAGTTGATGATAAAAAAAATGAATGTCTTGATATTTTTGTTTACAGATATAACAGTTGATGGATTTATGAGATTGTCGATAGGGGGATTGAGTTATCAATTGAGCAGGCCGTTCCATTGTCAAATCATCCAAAGGTTCAGATTGGCAACGTAGCGAGGATTCAAATAATGCTCTATCAGTTTCACGACGATTTAGCTGAGTCGATTTACGACGCTGTTTCCGCGCCGATTTATATAATTTGGTAACCAATCCCGCTAAGGTTTCCATATCGGAGACGACATCAGGATTATCACAAGCCAATTGCAAAACTTTGATACAAGTGGCCCATTCCTCATCAGTGATTTTATCTAACATATTGATATTAATCTATTTATTGTTATAAAAAAAGTGTTCAGATAACGGCTTTGTAAAAGGGGAATTGGGAAATGTAGGATTGAAGTGTTGAAAGTGTTGTTTGGGAAAGAAACGATTTTTTAAACGTTTGGTATTTAGGATGGCTCCAGACTGGCCAGATTTGCACTGGCATCCTCCTGCTTGCCAAGCATGCATTCTTCTAATTGAACTACAGCCTTCCATTATGTATGCGGGGGAGACCGACCGGGCTCGAACCGACATCCATTCAACCTTGGCAAGGTTGTCGCTCTTCCATTTGAGCTACGGCCTCCAATACGTTTGAAAACTGATAACGGGTTAGACTCGAACTGACTTCCAATCAATTATCAAAACAGTGATATTGTCTTATGTTCAAAGGTGGCAGATTATAAAATAAATTACAATTAATGTATAGAACCAAAAATGAAAATCAAACAGTTATATTAATATGAAATTTAGCCAATTCGATTTTTGAACGAAAATCGGGCCGTCGAAAAATAAATTTGGAACGTCAATTTCGCAAACTAAAGTTGGAACGTCAATTTCGCAAACTCAAATTGATGAATTTGTGATGAAAATATCTAATCGTAAGCTATTGAAAAATAAAGCTAAGAATTTTTGAACTCAATTTGTGATGAATTTAAGATGAATTTAAGATGAATTTTGAAAGTCCCCTTTTTTCAACTCATTGAAATTAAATGATTTTAAGAATTTGCACATACTTTGTCTACACTTTTCAAGCTATTCAATCATAACCTAAATTGTCAGGTTTAGTAATTGATAATTGATTGTTGAGAATTTCAGGTGATGGAATTTAAAAAACAGTGGTTCTATAATTTATAGACATTCAGATAATTAGTTTCAAAGGAAAAGCAATCTCACGCAAAGGCGCAAAGGCGCAAAGATGCTAAGTATTATCAATGCTCGATGCGGTTTTGCGCGAAGCGTGAAATCAATGAAAACAATAAATTACCCCTCGTAGAGAAATAAATCAATGAAGACAATAAATTACCCCAAAATCGTCCTCTCCTTTTTTAAAAGGGGAAAATTGATGTGCAGCAACCTGTTTATTTTGATGTTTTGGTCGGTTGCTATATTGCTCGCGTGGGTTCTTAATCATCAGAGTGTTTTGGCTTTTCAAGATCGTTATGAACCTGACGATAATGTTGAACAGGCCACTGTTATCTTTGTTGATGACGAGATTCCTCGACAACATACTTTGCATAGTCCGAAAGATGAAGATTGGTTTAAGTTTTATAGTTGGAAGGATATGATTTATCAGATTAAAGCCCATTTCGTGGGAACAGACATTGATCCGGTTATTGAGCTATACGAGTCTGATAGCATGAACTTGCTAGAACGCGCTGATATCGGTTTAGAAGGTGATGAAGAATTTTTCAGCTGGCGGCCACAATCAAGCGGTTTTTACTATGTTAAAGTCAGTGACATCGCTGAACAATCGGGTGAGTGCCGGAAAAATATCCAATATGAATTAGCATTACGAGTATACACTGCGAGTTCATGTCTGGTTTATGAAGTCGTACAAGGTTTTGTCACGGATGCTATTTCTGGAAAACCCATTCCCAATGCACTCATTTCTAATCACTGTTGTCAAAAGGTTGCTCACACTAATGAGAGGGGGTACTACACCTTAAAATCCTCAAATTTTGGCTTGTGTTCCCTGACTTTCAAAGCCGAAGGTTATCAGTTTTTGACGTGTCAGATGCCTTTTTTTCGTTCTAGCCCTGCTCAATCTCTTATCTCTAAGAATATACAACTCTTCCCTGATGAGCAAAACTTACCCACTCTATTGCCTTCTCAATTTGTTTTTCGCAATGGAGATACCTTACGCGCTTCTCAGGAAGTATACCGTTATGGCGATCATTTGAAGGTAGAATTTGATCTCCATGAGTTACCGTCTTACATTTGTGCCTTTTACTCGGTGGGTATGGCTTATCCCGACGGCCGTTTTTTCATGATAACCCGTTTAAATGAATTTCAAGCATTTAATCCCTCTTTCCTACCCCACTGGCAAGGAACAGGAAAAGTGGTGATTGATAAACAGATAGCCGATGACATGCCACGCGGAGACTATCAACTCTATTTGCTGCGGATGCCTCAAAGGATTGAAAATCCTCTGAGCAATTTAGATCAAGGGGAATTGAATGTGAAAGCATTTAGGATAGAGTAGTTCCCAAATAGACTCTTTCATCTAATTACGGCAAAAGAGTAAGCAGAAATTATTTATCCAATTGGATAATTGACAATCATAAGCCATTAAAAAAAAGACTTTGGGCCAAAAAAGTGAACTGGTGTCCCGAAAATGTGTGATAATCAGAACAATCTTTATGAGAAGGCTTATAAGTTTGCTATTCGTGTAGTGAATGCTTATCAATATTGAAGTCAGGACAAACTGATAACTGATTTCCACGCAAAAGTTGAGGCAAACAAAAACTTTATTTAGCTTCGCTGACCTCCGGTTCACGCTAAAGTTTCGCTTCGCTATACTTTATTTCACGCAAAAGTTGCGCGCAACTTTTGCGTGAGCCGAAGGCCAGCTAAATGTGAAATGTGGAACTGATAACTGATAACCCTACGAGACTAACAATTCATAATGCTCTGATGTTTTGTGTTTAAGCTCTGGTTTCGGCGGGTTCAAGTGTGTTAAAGCCTCATTACATCGTTGAATACCCAAAATAGATTGGTGGGTTTGTGGTTGAATGTTAATATAACTCTGTTTTGCTTTTTGATAAGCTGAAGCAATCTTCGCCATCGTTAAGGGCGTTCCAAATAGAACAGCCGCTTCTGTTCTTTCCAAACGATAATTAAACAGAAATTGTGCCTTAGCCTCCTTAACGGAGGCAATCACCTGCTTCATATCAGCCCCTTGTTGTTCAGCCTGTCTATAAGCACTTACCGCTTCATCAAACATTTCCATCTCAAACAGCATGTCCCCAATCTGTTGAAGTTTCTGGGCATCGAGTTTAGAAATAGGTGCCGCCCGCACTGGGCGAGCTAATAAAGTCTTTAAATACGCCGAAATGTGTGATATCTGTGAAGTGGTTAAGGGCAAAGCAAAACTCTTGGCCAGATATCTCGATGCGAGCATTGGTTCAGCCTGTTGTTCATAGCAGTCCGCAATCTTCACCCACATTTCCGCGACAAGACTACTTTCAAGCCATTCATATAAATCACGGACTTGTATACTCCAATGATATGCTTTAGCGGCTTCTTTAAATAGATTTTGCTCGTAATATAAATCACCTACGGTTATGAGTTCTTGCCATTCATATAAACGTCCTATCTCAAAGGCCGGCATTGACCACAATTCAGAGTCACAACCTAAAACGGCTTCAGATTGATCCGTTTGCACATTGGCAACATATTGTACGGTTGAACTATAGGGATACAAGTGAGCCATTTTTTGGTAATGTCCAAATATCTGTGAAAGCTGTCTTTTCTTGTTTTCCTCAGTCAAGCGTTTTGATAAAATTTGAACCTGAAGGAAGTAAGCTTCAGCAGCACCTAAACTATCGTGTGTAATAGAAGAAAGTGTTGCCTCTGCTGCTTCAAAACGGTTACCGTAAAACTGAGCTAAACCCAAATAGAAGCGAAAATCCATTTCAGGTAACCAAGTCGGCAAAGTTTCAATACTTGATAGTTCACTGGCCACCTGCCTCGCAGCCTGAACTTGTCCACCATTAACTGCTTGTGCGACAGCAATCGCTAAATGTTTTAAGAGATGAATCATGCTTGTTGTCTCCTTATTCTGAAGGTTTAATGTGGTAATCCCATCCTTCTGACAAGTCTTCACGAAGTTCCGAGTACTGTGCCTCATCATAGCACCTTTGGAGTATGACTTTTGCTTGTGCTTGAGTCATTTCATCAAGAAAAGGGAGTAGTTGTTGAGCTTGAGTATAGTTCCGCCTAAAACTTAATAAAACGTTGTTATCACGAATAAACTTGTAAGAAATCGTGGTACTTTGAATATATTCAAAATAGGCAATGGTTTCAGTAAAGGGTAAAAAGATTGACTTGCCTTGAGTCATAAATTTTTTCCAAATACTTGAGCTATCAGTGGTTTTTTTTCTATGTTCGCAATGTCTTAATTCATGAGCAAGCATTGCTTCAAATTCTTCACGGTTCCATTTAAAGGATCGTGGATGGGTTATAACAAGTGCGGCCTTTCGATATGGGAATCCGGTTGTTGTCATCTCCACATGGCTTGATGCACTTGAATATTGAAGTCTTCCGTATTGTGTTCTTCCATTTTCGACTTTCTGACGACGCACTTGTCGAGTTAGAGAGAACTGGTTTTGTAAAAAAATATCTTCATCAATGGTTAACATCGTATCAAACTCAACGGGAGTGGTATCTGTCCAATCAAATGTATCCATTGCCTTATTACTCTGAGCCACATTAGCGGTGCCAACATTAACATTTTGTGCAACACGTACAATCGTATTAGCAATATATCCATCCACATGAACCGATACGTTGTAATCCTTTCTTCGCTCTTTTACCGTTGCCGCAGGTGTAAAATGGGTTGTAAAAGTTGCATCAATAGAAGAATAAACCTTCTTCCCATCAATTAACCATTCATAGACTAATCCTTGTGAGATTGACAAAGGTTCTACAATAGCTGTGAAAGTGCATCTTTCGTTATACCGATGAATAATCTTTTTAGGTGTTCTAGTGATTGTTACCAAAATTTATGACCTTTTCCTTAACAAATTACACCAATTTAAAATATTCAACTTTGGATAAATTCTGATTATAACGGATGATCGGTGCGGGCGAACACGCAGGTTCGCCCTAGGGTGTTGACTGAGAGCTTTTTTAGCCGGTATTTTTCATGCTGATTTTGTGTTTGTCAAATCACCCCGATATCGAAGGGTTGCAACCTGGGGTGTTAAATTTGAGCCAATTTCTGAGTTTATTTTTCACCCTATTTTTATTCCAAATGGGGGGATGGTGGGATCGCTTAGCGGTGACATAAGGGTTTATTATTGAGTTCATTGTCGCATCGCTAACCCACCCTACAAATCTGGGGTGAAAAAAAAGTAGCAAAAATACCTGAAATTTAACACCCTAGTTTTTATTTGGAACCCATGTGGAATAAAGGGCTATTCACATTTTCAGGCTAAAGTTTCGCTTCGCTGTACTTTAGCCTGAAAACCCCTTGGGGGTTGTTAAACCATATTT
>Ga0190344_1000895_pt1 | contig 12134 bp, 11 predicted proteins | sample 48721323_MG_FD_161662 | JGI IMG/M metagenome (GOLD analysis project Ga0190344, IMG submission 161662) | Hydrothermal vent microbial mat bacterial communities from Southern Trench, Guaymas Basin, Mexico - 4872-13-2-3_MG | ecosystem: Environmental > Aquatic > Marine > Hydrothermal vents >... | reverse complement strand
ATCTCTCTTTTTCGGCATTGCCACTCCTACGGAGGCCTCGTCGGTCGGAGCGCTGGCCGTGCTGATCTGCGTGGTGGTGCGCGGCGAATTCTCCTGGAGCTTCTTCAAGGAGACTGCCTATCAGACCGCCAACATTACCGGCATGGTCCTCTGGATCATGTTCGGCGCCTCCGGGTTCGTGGCCATTTACAGCGGTGGCGGCGGGATCTATTTCGTTCAGAGCATGCTCATGGGCCTCGATGTGAGCCCCTGGGTGCTGATCATCATCCTTCAGGTGGCTATCCTGGTGCTGGGCATGTTCCTCGATCCCATGGGCATCATCCTTCTCTGCTTGCCGCTCTTCTACCCAGTGGTCAGCCAGATGGGTTTCGACCCCATCTGGTACGGGGTGGTGTTCAACGTGGCTTTGTGCATCGGCTATATCACGCCGCCTTTTGGCTACAACTTGTTCTATTTGAAATCCCTCAGCCCAACGACAGAGATGAACGTTATTTTTCGTAGTGTTATCCCTTTTATCTCCATCATGATAGCGGCTCTGTTTCTAATGATGGTATTTCCGGGCCTCATCACTTGGCTTCCCAATGCCATGAAAATGTAACTGGAGGACAGCAGGGAGAGAATAATGAATATTCTGGTTTTTGGTGGAACGGGGTTCGTCGGTTTGAGGGTTGTTGAAATGTTGCTCGATGCCGGGGACCGTGTGCGTGTGGCTTCCCGCAACCCATGGTCCATTCCCGACCATCCGGGTGGCTGGCTGGAAAGAGTGGCCGTCGATATCCGCAATCATGCCGATGTCGTCAAGGCTTTCGACGGCATGGCATGCGACGCAGTGATTCATGTGGCCTATGCCCTGACGGCCGAAGGCGAGAACGATCCGCACAAGGCGGCCGAAACCAACGTCATGGGCACGATGAACATCTTCGAGGCCGCACGCCTCAACAAGGTGCGGCGGGTCGTCTTTTGCAGTTCGATCGCCGCCTATGCTCCCCAGGCTTCCTACGGCGACCGTCCCGTCACCGAAGATGAAGCCCTTATGCAGCCTTCGTCCATTTACGGGGCGACCAAGGTCCTCAACGAATTCATGGCCCAGCGATTCGAAAAACGCTACGCAACCGAGATTGTTTCGGTCCGGATATCCGCTGTTTATGGCAATGCGCGGGCCGATCGAGGGGTCACGGCGTGGACCAGCCGGATGGTTGCCGGCGCGGTGGCCGGCGATCCTGTTCATTTGGCCATCAGGCCCGATATGCTGGCATCGTTGATCTATGTGAATGATTCCGCCGAACAGCTTGTGCGTCTGGCCAAGGCCGAGGCGCTGCAGCATCGGGTTTACAATTCGGGGGGAGCCACCGCGACCCCGGGAGAGTTCGCTGCCATCGTGGCTCGATACTGCCCGGGCGCCCGGATCGATTTCGATCTGGAGGCACCTCTTTGGCCCTATCCATACCGGGTTGACGGCAGCCGCCTGGAAAAGGCGATCGGGTTCCACCTCCGAACGCCTGCAGAAGGATTGCTGGCGCAGGTCAATCAGGTACGGGCGTCGCGTGGCTTGGCACCGATTACGGGGGATTCGAGCGATGACTGACAAGGAAGAGACCATGAAACTAGCTTACCCATCTGAGGCCATGCTGTTGGATGACGTCGAAAAACGGGCGTTTCGATTCGAACAGACCTATCACGGATGCGCCCAGTGCGCGTTGGGCGCGCTGATGGAATGTTTTCCCATGCTACGCGATCCGAACGCCTTCAAGGCCGCAACGGGGCTTGGGGGCGGGGTCGGGCTCTCCATCGAAGGCTCCTGCGGGGGGCTGACTGGTGGTGTCATGGCCCTGAGCCTTTTCTTCGGGCGCACCCTGGAGAACCTGGACGATCGTGAGGGGCTCCGTTTCCAGTCCTATCGAATGGCCAACCGGCTGCACGAAAAATTCGTGGCCGAATACGGCACGTCGCTTTGCCGCGACATCCACCAGCATGTCATGGGCCGCGCCTACCGCCTGAACCATCCCGATGAATGGAATCGGTTTCTCGAGGCCGGCGGCCATTCGGACAAGTGCCCGGCAGTAGTGGGACGGGCCGCGCGCTGGACGGCCCAACTACTGATTGAAGAAGCTGAGGCTTCGGGCCGGGCCTTCCATTTTTGTGGAACCCCCTGAAGCCGACGTTCACTGACTTTTCAACCGAATCTCGCGAAGAGGACGCAGATGGTGCCTGAAATCAAAAAAATCCTGTTCACTTCTGATCTCACCGAGTCTTCGCGGCATGCTTTCACCTATGCCGCAAGCCTGGCGGGGCGTTACTGTGCTCAGATCGTTTTTCTGTACGTCATGGAGGACATCCCGACGAGCGCCAAGGCCTTTCTGGACGAGACGATCATTTCCAAAATGCGCCAGAAGGCAGCCGACAACGCCCGCTCTACCCTATTGGGCAAGCGTCGGGACATGGCCATGGTTCAGTACGAACTACAGCGGTTCTGCGATTCGGCCTTGGAGGGGGGGCAGACGGACCGGCTTTCACCGGGAGGCAGCGATGTCGTAGTCACGGATGGAAACGTCGTCGATGCCATCATCGAAACGGCCGAACAGTACGACTGTGACACGATCGTCATGGGGCCGACGCGCCGGAGCGCGCTCAGCAAAGCGGTACTGGGAAGCGTGGTGAGGGGGGTCTTGACGCGGACGGATCGGTTGGTAGTCATTGCGCCACCTCCTAGCCGGAGGCATTGATCTCAAGGGCCGCGCCGTCATCGATGGCCGGGCCGGATGATCATCTCGCCGTCCTTGGCGATTCGAACCAAGGAATTCTTGGGCATTGTCAAAGTGGAGGAAAACGTCATGAGTCTTGAGCTGTTTACCTTGAAGGGCAAAATCGCGATGGTCACCGGAAGCTCAAAAGGTCTGGGCTATGCGGCGGCAACGGCTCTGGCCAAGGCCGGAGCCGACGTCGCCGTGTGCGGGCGCAACCAGGCGGATATCGACCAGGCGGTGGCGAACATCCGTCGTCTGGGTACCCAAGCCGCCGGTTTTGCCTTCGATGTGACGCGCAAGGACAGCGTCCAAGCCGGGGTCGCCAGCATCCTGTCCCATTTCGGTCACATCGATATTTTGTTCAACAACGCAGGAACCAACCACCGCGTGCCGGTGCTCGAATTTCCCGAATCGGAGTGGGACCGGATCATCGCCACCAACCTGAAGGCCTACTATCTCGTGGCCCAGACGGTGGTGCCCCAGATGATCCAGCGGGGCTACGGCAAGGTGATCAACATGAGCTCTATTTTGGGCCACGTCGCCTTGCCCAATCAGCTCGCTTACGCCTCGGCCAAAGGCGGGGTTGAGCAGATGACCAAAGTCATGGCGCTAGAGTGGGCCAAGCAGGGGGTGCGGGTCAATGCCATCGCACCAACCTATTTCGAGACCGAGATGGTCAAGCAGATCCGGCACGACAAGGAACGCTTCGCCTTCATCAACGATCGCACTCCGATGGGCCGATGGGGGCACGTGGAGGAGATCGAAGGGGTGGCGATATTCCTGGCCAGCGCGGCCTCAGACTTCATTACAGGCCAGAGTATCCTCATCGATGGAGGCTGGACGGCCTGGTAGTCCGAAAAGGAGGTAAAATGTCGACTGATTATGACCTCAAACCGTGGCTCCGGACCTACCCGGACTGGCTTGCGACAACGTTTGCCACACCCCCTGAGACCGTTCTGGACAAGTTCAACCGGGCGGTTGCCGGATATCCCCAGGATCCATGCATGTACTACTTCGAGCGGGCCATTTCCTTTGCGCAAACCGACACGATGGCCCGATCTCTGGCTGCCGCTCTGGGGCAAATGGGATTCAAGCGCGGTGATCGGATGCTTTTCGTCCTGCAGAACATCCCGCAGGCGATCATCGCCTCCGTGGCGGTCTGGATGCTGGGCGGCACTGTCGTTCCGGTCAATCCCATGTACACCAGCAAGGATCTGAAGCATCTGCTGTCCGACAGCGGGGCGGGGATGATTCTTTGCGAAGATGTGCTCTACCTCAAAACGATTCGCAAGGCCGCCGCCGACAGGACCGTCATCACGACATCGGCCCTCGATTTGCTCGGCGACGAACAGTCGATGCCGACCCAGCTTGCCGGGACCCAAAAAGCAGTGTTCGGCGAGGCCGCCGATTTCATGGCGTTGATCGAAGCCTTCAAAGACCGGCGCGTCCCGGTGCAAAAGCCGGAGCCGGACGACATCGCTTATCTCGTCTACACTTCGGGCACCACTGGGCCACCGAAAGGGGCCATGATCTCCCATGCCAACATCGACCACAATTGCCATGTGTACCAAGCGAGCGCACGGCTGGATCGCTCCGACGTGATCCTGGGCATCGCCCCCCTGTTTCACATCACCGGCATCGTGGCCCACCAGGCCATCGGCTTTCACTTGGCGATTCCGGTGGTGTTGCACAACCGCTTCGACGCAACGGATGTGTTGCGACTGATCCAACTGCATCGCATCAGTTTCACCGTTGCTTCGATCACCGTATACATCGCTCTGCTGAACCATCCCGATCTCAAGTCGTTCGATCTGACGAGCTTCACCAAGGCATACAGCGGCGGGGCCCCGGTTTCGCCGGGAACGGTAAATAAATTCAAGGAGGCCATTGGCCTGACGATCTACAACGTCTACGGGCTGACCGAAAGCACCTCCCCGGCCACCATTACCCCCTTGGGCATGGAGGGACCGGTGGATACGAACTCGGGTGCCCTTTCGGTGGGGTTGGTCATTCCCGGTATCGAAGCCTGGATCGTCGACGTGGACGATCCGCAAACGGAAGTGCCGTTGGGCCAGGAAGGCGAGCTGGTCCTGCGGGGACCTAGTATCGTTCGCGGATATTGGCAAAAGCCTGAAGAAACGGCCAAGGCCATCGTCGACGGCCGGTTTCACACTGGTGATGTCGCCAAGATCGATGAACGGGGATGGTGCTACATCGTCGATCGCAAAAAGGACCTGATCAATGTGTCCGGGTTCAAGGTCTGGCCTCGGGATGTCGAGGACGTGCTCTACCGGCACCCCGGCGTCAAGGAGGCGGCGGTGGTCGGTGTGCCGGACAGTTATCGCGGAGAAACGGTCAAGGCCTTCGTTTCGCTGATCGAAGACTTCAAGGGCAAGACTACTAGCGAAGAGTTGATCCAGTTTTGCAAGGAACGCCTGGCGGCTTACAAATACCCGCGCCTCGTGGAAATCATCGACGAGGTGCCCAAGACGATGACCGGCAAGATGCTGCGCAGACAACTCAAGGATCAATAAGTCGTTTTTTTGTTAACCCAGGCTTCGGGCATCCGGAACGGAAACCATCGGGGTTTTCGCCATGCCCGCAGGACAGGCGGCAGTGCATTGGCGCTCGCCGGTAACCCCATATTGCAGAACAAAGGAGGGAAGCATGTCGGAAAACATTTCAAGACGGAATATGCTCAAGGCTGGTATGGCGGTTGCGGCGGCTGGTGCCGCCAGTGCCTTGCCCAGCGTCGCTCGAGCCAAGTCGAAGGCCAAGTATCGCTGGCGTATGCAGACCCACTGGCCCACGGGCGTCGGTTACTACAAGGATGTTTATGTCCGCTTCACTGAACGGGTGCGGGCGGCCACTGACGGCGAGGTCGACATCACGCCCCTGCCGCCGGGGGCCATCGTTCCGACCAAGGACGTCTTCGAAGCGGTCGGGCGGGGTCTGTTCGAGATCGCCTTGCTCTGGCCGGCCTATTGGATTGGGCAGGTCCCCGTGGCCGGCCACATCAACGGTCAGCTCTTCTCATGGGAAACAGTGGCCGAGATGTACGCCTATTTTTACGACATGGGCGCCATCGACATCTTCAGGGATGCCTATGGCGAGCAGGGGGTTCAGTTCGTGGCTCCGCTGCCTTGCACCGGCTTGGCGCTGTATTCGCGCAAGGCGATTCGAACCCTGGATGATTTCAAAGGGTTCAAGGTTCGCAGTACCGGCATTGCGGCCCAGGTGTTTCAGAAAGCCGGCGCCACGCCCGTCTTTTTCCCCGGGGCGGAAGTCTACCAGGCGCTGCAAACCGGCGTCTGCGACGGCGCTCACTGGGGAGGCGTTTCCACCGCCTGGGACATGAAGTTTCAAGAGGTTACCGACTATATCAGCATGCCCTACCTCGCCGAGGTCAACAACGGCGAGATTTTCATGAACAAGAAAAAATGGGACGAATTACCCGCGGACATCAAAGCGATCATCGAGGAGTGCGTCACCTCGGCCGGGATCGATTTCCTGCGCTGGTCGGGCTATCATGATATAATTTGCCTCGAAAAGTTCCAGAAAGAAAAGATGGGTGAGCTCTGCTACATGGATGCCGATTCGGTAGCCCAGATGCGAAAGTTCTCCATCGAGGTTGTCGACGAGTATTCCAAAAAAGACCCCAAGTACTGTGCCAAGGCCGGCGAGCTGCTCAAAGATATGCTTAAAATGGCGGGGCGGATTTAAGGCTTTTTATTATTTCAGCAACTCAACAATCGTGTGAAAGGCTTTTCGGCGGGATGCCGAACTCCGCCGAAAAGCCTCCACGCAAACATCCTGCCGATCCCCATAAACAGGATATCAAAGCGAGGTGATGATCGTGTCCAAGCCGCTTCGCGTTGCCTTGTGCCAATTTCAACTTCGGGATACCTGGAGCTACGATGAACTGGAAGCACATCTCAATGATCAGTTTGCCAAAGCATGGACGGGACGACCGGACTTGGTGGTTTTCCCCGAATTCGTGACTTTCGGCTTGCTTGCCATGGCCGGTAGCGGATTGCGGTATGAAGAATTGGAGAAACCGATGCGGGAAATCATCGCCGGTTTTACTCCCCGCTACGAGACTATTTTTTCGGGTTTGGCCAAGGCGCATCAAGTCGCCATTGTGGGCGGCAGTCATTGGGTCTGCCCATCCTCTCAAGGCCCGGGCTTCAACACGGCCCACCTCTTTTACCCCGACGGTCGCATCGTCCGGCAAAGGAAGAATCACCTGTTTCCCGGAGAGGTGGACTGGGGGACGGCGTCTTCGGACGAACTATCCGTTTTCGATTTGCTCGGGACCCAGGCAGGCTTGGTGACCTGCTACGATTCGGAATTTCCGGAAGTCGGGCGCCATCTGATGCTCAATGGGGCCCAACTGTTTATCACGCCAGCGGCTACCTACACCCGGCGCGGCTACCATCGGGTCAATCGGTGCTGTGCGGCCCGTGCGGTGGAAAACCAGGTGTATGTGTTGGAGTGCCACAGCGTTGGTGAACTTTCCGTACCTGTCGATCGACCTTTTACCGCCTATGGTCGTTCAGCCGTGATGGGGCCCATAGACGACATCCTCCAGGTGGACGACGGAATCATCAGCTGCGCAACCGATGGCGAGACCGAAACCGTCGTATTCGCGGATCTGTATCCGGCGCTTCTTGAAAAGTGCCGAACGATCTCGGAGGCGACCGTTCTCAAGGACAGGAATCCAGCCCGCTATCGATCGAATTACAATCTGTTTTAACTGGCCCTCCCGCCGGTTGGCGCCCCTATCCTTTCTCGTTACGTCTAGGGCGATGATGATGGAAAATTTGAAAGATGTCATAAATTGCCGGAAAGAAGAAATTATCCGGCTGCGGCGTGAATTGCACCAGATTCCGGAGACGGCTTTTGCTGAACAAAAGACGTCGGCATTTGTTGCCGAGCACCTCGATGGCCTCGGAATGGCGGTGACAACCCGCCTTGCGGGCACGGGCGTAGTAGGGATTCATCGCTTTCAACGACCTGGAAAGACGCTGGTGTTGCGCAGCGAACTGGACGCCTTGCCGGTGGCTGAACAGACGGGCCTCTCCTTCGCCTCCAAACACCCCGGCGCCATGCATGCCTGCGGCCATGACGGACACATGGCCATGGTGCTCGGAGCGGCCATGATCTTGCGCGACCTCGCCCCGCCTCTGGGCGGGGCGATCAAGTTTTTGTTCCAGCCGGCCGAGGAGGGGCCGGGCGGCGCCGCGCCCATGATCAGCGAAGGCGTTTTGGAGGATCCGGCGGTGAATGCGATTTTGGCGTTTCATCTCTGGCCAGACCTGCCCGAAGGAACGGTGGGTGTTCGACCGGGGCCGATCATGGCCGCCATGGATCGTTTCGACCTGAAGATCATCGGAAGGGGTGGCCACGGGGCGATGCCTCATCGCTGTGTCGACGCGCTTGAAGTCGGCACGCAGGTGGTGGGAGCGCTGCAGCGGGTGGTGAGCCGAAAAATTGACCCCTTGACACCTGCCGTCATCACCGTCGGCGCCTTTCACGCCGGGAGTGCATTCAATGTCATCGCCGCCGAGGCACAGCTTTGCGGCACTACCAGGACCTTCGATATGGACGTGTGGCACGCTTGGCCCGAGCGGATGGTGCATGTCGTGGCCGGGGTGTGCGATTCCATGGGGGCCGAATACGAAATGGATTACCAGCCCGGTTACCCCGTCACCATCAACGATGCCCGAATCGCCGATCAGGCCCGCCGCTGGGCCCGGGAGGCTGTCGGTGCGGAGGCTGTTCTCACGCCAGAACCAACCATGGGCGGTGAGGACTTCGCCTATTATCTCCAGAAGGTTCCCGGTTGCATGGTTTTTCTCGGAACGGGGGGGCGATCGGCGGGACCGTTGCACAGCCCGACCTTCGATTTCAACGAGGATGTACTTTTAACCGGGGTGGAGATCTACTGCCGGGCGGCAATGGATTTTCTTTCGGGAGCAAAAACTTCTTAAAGGGGAGAACGCATTTCATCATGATGACCGGCAAGGAATACATTGAATCGCTGAGAAAATTGAATCTGGAAGTCTATTTCATGGGGAAAAAAATCACCCGCGTAGCGGATGAGCCCATGTTCCAGCCGCATATCCACACCGCGGCCATGACCTATGAACTGGCCCATGATCCGGAATACGAAGCGATCATGACGGCACACTCCCATCTCGACGGCGCCAAGATCAATCGTTTCACCCATATTCATCACAGCATCGACGATCTGGTCAAAAAGGTGCGGATGATGCGTTTGCTCGGCCAGAAAACCGGAACCTGTTTCCAGCGTTGCGTCGGCCTGGACGCGTTGAATGCATTGTACTGCACCACCTATGACATGGATCAAAAAAACGGTACTGCGTATCATCAGGCATTCCGGGTTTTTTTGGCCCAAGTGCAGCAAAAAGACCTGATGTCGGCCGGCGCCATGACCGACCCGCGTGGCGACCGGAGCCTGCGCCCGTCGCAGCAAAAAAATCCCAACGCTTATTTGCATATCAGCAAAAGAACCAAGGATGGCATTATCGTCAAGGGCGCCAAGGCTCACATTACCGGTGTGATCAATTCTCACGAAATCGTCGCCCTGCCCACTCGGGCCATGGGGGCCGATGACGCCGATTTCGCCGTCGCATTCGCCGTGCCGGTCGACGCTCCTGGAATCCGCTATATCTTTTCCCGGCAGACCAACGACAGCCGCCGTCTGGAAAGTCCGCTGGATGCCGGCAACCCCAAGTACGCCATTGTCGGTGGAGAGGCCATCATCGTCTTCGATAATGTGTTCGTCCCCTGGGAACGCGTTTTCATGGCCGGCGAGCATGAGTTCTGCGGTTCTCTGGTGGAAACCTTCGCCGGATATCATCGCTCCAATTATGGAGGGTGCAAGGTGGGCCTGGCGGACGTGGTGATCGGCGCCTCTCACTGGATCGCCGACGCCCACGGGGTCGCCAAGGCATCTCACATCGTCGACAAGCTGACGGACATGATCGCGCTGGCCGAAACCTGCTGGTCCTGCTCTCTGGCCTGCTCGTACGAAGGTCACAAGACGCCGTCGGGCGCCTACAATATCAATCCCATGCTGGCCAATGTCACCAAGCTCAATATCACGCAGATGGTGTACGAATGGATGCGGATTGCGCAGGATATCGCCGGTGGCAAGATTATCACCTTGCCTGCGGAAAAAGACTTGGACCTCCCTGAAATCGGGGAGATCCTCAGAGAGTGCTTTCGCGGAAAGGAAGGCGTTGCCGTCGACGACATCTTCAAGATGTTGCGGCTGGTTGAAAACATGTCCGTCGGCGCCGGGTTGCCCGAGGCGATGCACGGTGCCGGGTCACCGGCTGCGCAGAAGATCATGATCGCCCGTCGAAGCGGTATTGAGCGTAAGCGGCAGTACGCCGAGACGGTGGCGGGAATTCTCAAGGACGAAAAGTTCGAAACCATCGTCGGCATGCCCGAAAAAGAATACTGGGATGACGTGCGGGCAAAAATACCCAAAAAGGATTGAACGACTTGCCAGAGACATCGGCTGTTAAGGATTTGTAGCAGCAGCGGGGGTGGCGATGACGCTCCGCGCTTCCATCGAGGTCAAATACTGCGGCGGATGCAATCCGGAAATTGACCGTGGCCGCCTCGTGAGAGAGGTAAAGGCAGTGATCGGAGATTTAGTTAATTTCGATTCATTTGAATCACCGGATCTCCTGCTGCTTGTCAACGGATGCGCCCACGCTTGCCTGGATGAAGAAGTCACCGTTATAGACAGGCCGGAAACGCGTGTTTCCGTTCAGGGGACCAGGGTCAATTGGCGTTCGATTCCTGAGGCCGATCTGCCCGGGGCTGTTGCAAATTGTATTCTGGAAATTTTAAACCTTCCGCCTCCTGATCTGGCCGGTCGCTAGACCCAAAGGGGCACGAAAGGGTATGAGATGAAAGATGTTGTGATTGTATCGGGTTGCAGGACTGCCATTGGGAAGTTCGGCGGCTCTCTGCGCGATATGAATGCCGCGGCAATTGCCGCGGTGACGATGAAAGAGGCGATTCGAAGAGCGGGTATCGATCCTTCCTTGATTGATGATGTCCGCTATGGTTGTTGCATTGAGCCGGCGGATACCTTGAATGTGGCTCGAGTGGCCGCCCTGATGGCGGGTATTCCTGACAGCGTGCCGGCGGTCACCATAAACCGCGTTTGTATTTCCGGTATGGAAGCGGCGCTTTCCGGGGCGGCCATGATCCAGGCGGGCATGGCGGACGTCATCCTGGCGGGAGGAGTCGAGCACATGTCCGGGGTGGCCTACCAGGTGCCGGCGGCCCGATGGGGGTGCCGGCTCCAGGACCAGGTGATGGTGGATGCTTTGATGCGCTCGCTGTATTGCGGCTCCCATCTCATCCCGCATCCAGAAGAAGGCCCGGTGGACAGCACCAGGCCGCCGCTTTCGCTTTTCCGGGGGAAACCGTATATTATGGGCCATACAGCCGAATTCGTGGCCCAACACCTTGACATTTCGCGTGAGGAGATGGACGCAGTGGCCTTGAGAAGCCACCACAACGCCGAGGCGGCCACGCTGGAAGGGCGGTTCCGGGAAGAGATCGTCGCGGTTGAAGTGCCCGGCCGGAAGGGGTCGATTTCGATCTTCGAGGCCGATGAGCATTTTCGTCCGGGAATCACCCTGGAAGAGCTGAAAAAGCTTCCGCCTGCCTTTGTCGCGGAAGGTGGAAAGGTGACCGCGGGCAATTCCAGCGGGTTGAATGACGGCGCGGCCGGCATGGTGCTGATGAGCGCGGAAAAAGCCAATGAACTCGGTATTTCGCCGTTGGCGAGAATCATGGCGGTCGGCAGAGGGGCTTGCCACCCTTCCGTCATGGGGCTCTCCCCTGTACCCGCGGTACGCAGCCTGCTGTCCAAAGGCGGTTTTTCGGTTGCGGACTTCGACCGCGTGGAGGTCAACGAGGCCTTCGCCGCCCAGTATCTCGGCTGCGAACGCGAATTGGGGCTGGATAGGAGCTGCACCAACCTCAATGGGTCGGGGATCGGATTGGGGCACCCCATCGGGGCGACCGGCGCCAGAATCATGGTCAGCCTGATATATGGCCTCCGACAATCCGGGAAACAACTGGGGCTGGCGACCTTGTGTGGCGGCGGGGGCGTTTCCATGGCTTGCGCTTTAGAAATCATGTAAGGTGTCGAAGACCTTTTTGGGGCCGGAAAGGAGAGCCAGTGACATCCTTATCGATGAAGCAAAAACTGCAGCAAGCGACCGAGGTGATCTGCCGCCAGGGGATGGTGCCGTTTCCGGCCAGCGAGACGGCCCGCGCCATCGTGGCCGAAGTGGTGGGCGACGATCCGGAGGCCCTCTCGTTGATCGCCGC
>Ga0190344_1000888_pt1 | contig 12198 bp, 11 predicted proteins | sample 48721323_MG_FD_161662 | JGI IMG/M metagenome (GOLD analysis project Ga0190344, IMG submission 161662) | Hydrothermal vent microbial mat bacterial communities from Southern Trench, Guaymas Basin, Mexico - 4872-13-2-3_MG | ecosystem: Environmental > Aquatic > Marine > Hydrothermal vents >... | reverse complement strand
ATTCCCAGGGCGCGCAGCCGGGCGACTAACAGCTTCGATGGCATCCCAAGTTCTTTTGCTAATTCGTAAACCCTCACTAAACCTGCCCTTTTCAAGGCTGAATCTGCTGCCGTTCCTACCAGAGGAGTTCTTTGACTTGTTCACCCTGGTCTCGCTCGTCCGGCTTGGTTGAAACCACCTGACTGCCTGTACCTGTTTATGGTTAAAACAGCTAAAACAGATTTGGGGGTTCTGACCAAAGCCTCTCTGACGGGCGAAAATCTAACCTAAGGTGTTATTCATTAACCTCAACTCTGGCACCTGCTGGAGTGGCTTCACATATTCAACCTGCCTTGTTGTGCTTAATGGTAAAGTCGTTCGTTTGTCTATCGAGAAGTTCTTCCACAAGGGGTTGAAACCCCTTGTCTTAACGTCAAAAACTTTTGGAGATAACAATCACCGCAAGGTCTTTGAGACAAGTTCCGGCGGGCCGACCTAAAGGTCTGCCCCTACATAAAACCTTGCGGAGGTTTGAAACTCGTCCCGTAGGGGCGACCGTCCACGGTCGCCCATTAGATGAGCGAAGCTCATCTGCCACGATAGAGGTGCTAATCGCTATGTCCTTATAGCCTCTCTGGTTGTACATTGACAGAGATCAGCATCGGCGATTAACCATCTTTGCAAATCTTAGAATTGCCGTGGAAGCTGGTCTTCGACCAGCTAGTGGGAGGGTGTGGACACCCTCCCCTACAACAACGCAGCACGCTGCCCCACAGGGGGATTGCCCCTACTCGGCTTCGGTTTCTTCCGCCGCTTCTTCGGCGGCTTCGTCTTCAAGGAACTGCTTTGCCGAGGCAACGAGCTTCTCCGCCGTGGCGTTGCCCACGCCGGGGATGTTCGTCAGCTCTTCGGTTGTCGCCAGAGCAACGGACTCAATAGTATCATAGCCAGCCTCGTAAAGCTGCTCCGCCGTGGTATGACCCACGCCGGGGATCTCCTGAAGCTCTTCCATGGCGTCGTCGCGGTCGTCGGCAGTGTTGAACTGTTCCTTCTCCTCGTCAAACTGCGCCTTGTTGCGCACGTCAATCCGCCGCCCGACCAGGCGAGACGCCAGCTTGATGTTCCGCCCGCCCTTGCCGATGGCGATGGAGAGCTTTTCATCGGGGACCACGACCATGATCCGATCCCGTGGCTCGTCGTACTCCACGTGGAGAACCTCGATCGGGTTGAAGGCGTGCTTGGCGAAGACCAGGGGATTGTCGCTCCACAGCACCAGGTCAACCCGCTCCTTCTCCAGCTCGCGGACGATGGACTGAATGCGATAGCCCTTCAGTCCGACGCAGGTTCCCACGGCGTCAACGTTGGGGTCGGTCGAGCGCACGGCGACCTTGGAGCGGAAGCCGGCATCGCGGGCGATGGCGGCAATCACCACGGTACCGTCGGCGATCTCCGGAATCTCTTGGGCGAAGAGGTCGGCAACCAGACCAGAGTGCTTCCGCGAGAGGATGATCTGCGGGCTGCGGCTGGTCTTGCGAACCTCGACCACGTACGCCTTGATGCGGTCGCCCTTGCGATAGTTCTCGCCGGGGACGGACTCTGAGAACGGCAGGATACCGTCGGTACGACCGAGGTCAACCACGGTGCCGCGGCTTGCCTCGCCCTGGACGATGCCGTTGATGAGGGTGTCTTCCCGCGCCTTGAACTCGTCGAAAATCTTATCGCGCTCCGCCTCGCGGATGCGCTGCATGACTACCTGTTTGGCGGTCTGCGCCGCCGTGCGACCGAACTCGTCAACGTTAAGCTCCACATCCAGCTCGTCGCCGATGACGACCTCGTCCCCTGCCAGGTAGATGGCGTCCTTCAGCGAGATTTCCAGTGCCGGGTTCTCTACCTCGTTCACCACGGTTTTGGTGAGCCAGACGTAGATCGCGCCCTCGTCGTGGTCAATCTCTGTGGAGATTTGAATATCCTCGCCGTACATCTTGCGTCCGGCGGCGGACAACCCCGCCTCAAGAGCCTCATAGAGGATTCGCTCCTCGATGTTCTTGGTGCGGGCGATGGCTTCCAGTGCTGTTACAAAGTCGTAATCCATAGGCTTATCTCACCGATTTTGGCAACGCAGTGCGTTGCATCACAGTGTCGCGATTAGTCCAGTCGGACTAAGAAACGTTAGCTCCACGATCAATATCAACCAAGTCGGTCTGCCCGTAGGCAGTGCGTTGCATCACAGGGCTGGGCTTCGCCCAGAAAATCTTGCGGTTGTTATCTAGAGGGGAGGATTTTGTGCAAACGCAGGGCTACTTCTTCTCTCTTTTTTGTCCGGGTTTTTTCTGCCCCTTGGCCTTGAACTCGATGTACTGCCGCAGCTTGCGCAGTTCATCACGCTCCAGCTCGAAGGTCTCGTCTTCGGTTTCCACGGTTACGCTCTCGCTATCGAAGCCCCGCAGCCGCCCGACGATGTTCTCGCGCTGGCTGGCAAAGACAACCTCCACCAGCTTGCCAACCGCCCAGGTCAGCTCCAGGTCTGTCCGCAGAACTCGCCCCAGCCCCGGAGAGCCAAGCTCCAGCCCGAACTCGCCGAGGTCGGGCAGCTCCGCCAGGAGGATATCGCCGTAGTACCGCGCCAGGCGGGAGTATTCCTCCACATCGAGGTTGTTCTGTCCGTCGGGATTGTCGGCACGGTCCAGAGCGAGAATCACCCGCAGGCGGTTCTTTCCGGTGGCAAGGGAACACTCTACCAGCACCAGTCCCTCATCGGCGACGAGGGGCGACAGCAGGGCGATTGTCTGCTCGGTAAGCTGGTCGAGGGTAGCGATGGTGTCTCCTAAATGGTGTCTCCTAAATTGACGAAATGCCCCCGAAAGAACCGAGAGCAAACGCATGTTAGCACAACTTCGGGAAATAGTCTAGTATGCAACGCGGTGCGTTGCATCACACTTTCGTGGCTACAAAGATAGCCCGCTAACCTTAGTTCCCGCGTATGGTGTCAACTAAATCGGTGTGGCCGAAGCCACCAACGCGGTGCGTTGCATCACAGGGCTGGGCTTCGCCCAGAACACCTTGCGGTTGCTATCTCCTTCCCCCTTAGGGGGGAAGGCTGGGATGGGGGGCTAACACTCATAGTATATACACGCAACAATCATCAAATGGCAGATGGTTTTGCTGCGCAATTTACCCGCTGTTGATTTAGAGATGTTTGAGAACAGCCCCCCTCCCTTAATCCCTCCCCCCCTGGGGGGAGGGAGATATTTATTGGAAGGCGGACACCAATCTCATAGATTAGGTCCGCCCCTACAATCGTAGATGAAGTTCGTTGCGCTGCCTAGATCCCCGCCTTAATCTCTCCCCAAGTGGTTTTTTCCACCGCTGAGGCAGGGGTGAAGTCCAGGTACAGCTCCGGACGCATAGAGGGATCGGTGGTGTAATCGCTGGAATGTAACCACACCCACTGATCAGAACCATCGTTGTCGAAGATGGCAAAGCCGTTGTTGTCCCAAGTGCCGTCGAGCCAGTTCTGGACCCAGCCCGAAACGCCATACATTATCCAGCCCGTGCCAGAGGGATAACTTGGAGGGTTGGTCTCATGCACTCCAACCATCGTGTTCCAGGTAATTGTATCCTCGTTCCAAGCGGCGTTACAGGGACCAATCAGGTACTGTCCTGAGCCACCCCGATTGTAACAATACACATAAAGGAACGCGGCGTTAACGGTTGCTCCCTGATAATATGATTCATTGAGTTCAGTAAACTCAATGAAGGAAGCAGTTCTACCGTACACATCCGCTCCAAAAAAAAGATCAACATTTCCACCGTAGTTTGTAGCTGGATAGGATGAATCGGTAAAAGCATCCTTCCCCACCGTTCCATCGGGTTGAAAGTTCATTGTATTGGCAACGGAGATCAGGACGAGAACAAGCAGCAGCAGAGTAATAGTACGCATGGTCCTCCTTTGGGATAATTGCGAGATGTAATGTTGGCAGGGGCGTATTGCAATACACCCCTGCATTCACACATCTGCGTTGCTAGTATGTTGCTTTAATCTGCCCCCAGGTGGTTTCTTCTATTGCCGAGCCAGAGTAGTTCAACATCAGCACCGGTCGTACGGCACTGTTGCTATAGTCACTGGAGCGGAAACTAATCGTTTCATAGGTGCCTGTGTTATCAAAAAAGCCTAGACCATTGTTCGCCCAGGTGCCGTCGAGCCAGTTTTGTACCCAGTCGGTTACATCAAACTGCATAAAACCGAGGTCGGTTGGATAGTCGAGGAAAACGGTTGCGTGATACGAGGGCATATTGTCCCAGGTGATCGCATATTCATTCCAGGCAGAAGAACACGCACCCAGCTGAAACTGACCGGGATTATCAACGTCATATACCCACAGGCTCAGGGTAGCCTCGTTCACTGTTGCTCCCTGATACTGAGAGTCATCCAGCCCGTCGAACTCGATGAACGCCGCCCAGGCACCCAGACCATTGACATGACCGCAGAATATCTGCTCTACACCGCCGTAGTTATCGTTTGGCGTGGTGTCGGTGGTGTAAGAATCCTTGCCCGCTGCGCCGTTAGGCTGGAAATATATCAACGTAGCAGTAGCAGAGACGACAAACAGCAGAACGAAGAGCAGAACAGAGATAGCGCGCATGGTTATCCTTTGTTTTTGGAAAATAAACTACAGCATCAATATAGCAGGAAAGCGGCGGAATTGCAATAAAAAGGCGCAGCGTGCTGCGCCCCTACGGATTGGTGTTCGGATGGTTTTGTAGGGGCAACCCCCCGTGGTTGCCCTCGTTCATATTCGATAAAGGGCGAACATAAAGTTCGCCCCTACAACGTCAAAGTCAAAAACGCGATAACCAAGCGACCAGCGGGAGCGGTAGATTTCTCAAGGTTTTCTAATGCGAAGCATCAGTCCTGTGGTGCAGCGCACCGCGCTGCTTTAAGCTGCCCCTTGAAAAGTCCCTTACCGTTATGCTAGCATTCACCAACGGGTCAGCCGCCCGTTGGGGCGGCTTTTGCTATACCGCGTGTAAAACGCCATCCCCTTTTTTATCAACAAGATACAGAATATAGCAATGTTTTGATTTTGAGGTAAGGGGGTTTAACCCCTTGTGTAACAATAACGTATTCCCGCTCCGCAAGGGGCGGTCGCCCCTTGTCCCGACAAGATACATCCAACGCAGATTTTTAGTATTCCGCACTTATAACATAGACGCAACTAACCACTCAAACAGGAGCGCGCGATGGGTATGTACATAGGTGTTGGTCGCAAGGCTCGGCAGTGTTTCGGCTTCGACGATGTCGCTCTGGTTCCCGGCTCGCTGACCCTCAACCCCGAAGAGGTGGACACCACCTGGGAGATCGGCGGCAAGCAGTTCTCCGTGCCGATAGTCGCCTCGGCAATGGACGGCGTGGTTGACGTGAAGTTCGCCATCGCTATGGGCAAGCTCGGCAGCTTCGCCGTGCTGAACCTCGAAGGCGTCCAGACCCGCTTCGACGACCCGGCGGAGGTACTCGACCGCATCGGCTCCGCCAATCCTCAGGAAAGCACCCAGCTGCTCCAGAAGATTTACGAAGCACCTATCCTGCCAGAGCTGATCGCCAAGCGGGTTAAAGAGATCAAGGCTGGCGGCGCGCCGGCGGTGGTCAGCGCGATTCCCCAGCGGGCGGCGGAGTTTGGTCCCATCGCCGCGAAGGCGGGCTGCGACATCTTCGTCGTCCAGTCCACCGTGGTAACGGTTCGCCACGAGTCCACCGCCTACGAGACCCTGGACTTCAAGAAGTTCTTTAAGGAAATGCACGACCTGGGAGTGCCGGTGATGGTCGGCAACACCTCGACCTATCAGGTAACCTACGATCTGATGGAGGCAGGCGCAGACGCCGTCTTCGTCGGGGTCGGACCCGGAGCCGCCTGCACCACTCGCGGCGTTCTCGGCATCGGAGTTCCCCAAATCACCACCACCGTGGACACCGCCTACGCCCGGGATCGCTTCCACAAGATGGCCGGTCGGTATATTCCGATTATTACTGATGGCGGAATGCGGGTCGGCGGCGACCTCTGCAAAGCGTTTGCTGCCGGTGCCGATGCGGTGATGATCGGCTCCCCCTTCGCCAAGTCATTCGAGGCTCCCGGTCGGGGCTATCACTGGGGCATGGCAACGCCTCACGCCAACCTCCCCCGTGGGACGAGGGTTCACGTTGGGCAGAACGCCAGCCTGGAGCAGATCCTCTTTGGTCCGGCGGAGCTGGACGACGGCTCGCAGAACCTGATGGGTGCGCTGGCGACCTGCATGGGCAACCTCGGCGCGCACTGCATCAAGGAGATGCAGAATGCCGAAATCATCATCGCCCCGTCGATCAAGACCGAGGGCAAGCTCCTCCAGCGGGTCCAGAACATCGGCATGGCATCGCGTTGACCAACGCAGTGCGTTGGATCACAAGACTGACCTTCGGTCAGAAGACCTGATGTTTTCAGCCGCTCCCGCTGGTCGCTTACAGATCAAAATGTTGATAACGTAGGGGCGAAGCTTGTCTTCGCCCTTCTTCATAAGGTGATATATTTACATGAGGGCAATCTTTAACATTCTCGTGGTTTTGTAGGGGCGTATTGCAATACGCCCCTACGGTGGCATGTTTAACGGGATAATGTTCGTTCGTGATCCACACCAAATTTGCGGGCCGACCTAAAGGTCGGCCCCTACGTAACACCCAGTGTTTGTTTTGAATACGTTGCAGGGGCGCAGCGTGCTGCGCCCTTTGTCGAATATGAACGAGGGCGATCACAAGGATCGCCCCTACCAGCAAGATCCGTCAATCAATTGGTTTCAATCCCGCAGAGCCAGTGCCGTGGCGACGGAGAAATGCCGCTCGTGGGCGATGGAGATGAACCAGTTGTTGATGCCCCGTTCCTCTGCCAGCCGCCGGGCGTTGCCGTGAAGAACCAGCTCCACACCGCCTGTTGGTCTGGGGACGACCTCGAACTCCTTGAAGACGGTACCCTGACCCCAGCCGCAGCCGAGCGCCTTCATCGCCGCCTCTTTGACAGCGAAGCGGGCGGAGAGCCTCGCCAGCAACCCCGGCGTCAGATCCGTCCCCCACGCCATCGGCCACTCCCGCTTTGAGAACAAATGCCGCCGCAGCAGCTTCTCCCGCCCCTTCGCCAAAAGCTTGGTGAAGCGGGAGAGGGAGACAACGTCAATGCCAAGACCGAGAATATCGCTCACTGGAACCTCGCGGTTGTCTGTAGAATCGGTTACTGTTGACCTGGCTCGCAGGTTTTGCACGGTTCAAAGCCCTGACCGATCGCTTCCTCGTGGCTCAGGCGGCGCAGGTTGCTCTTGCCCTCCACATGCTGACAGTCCGGGCGGTGGTACTTGCTGCCGCTAGGGGTGAGGAAGACCCACTCGCCGGTGTACGCCTCGTCGGCGGTCGAGGTGGAGGCTGGCGCAACCGTGCCGCTCATTCCGGCGGTGAGCGGCTTGTTGTCTTCGCCTTCGTCGTCGCTCTCGCCGGGGGATTTGAGGAGGTCGTCTTTATCGCCGCAGTTGCAGGCGACCAGGTAGATGGTCAGCGGCAACGCCGCCAGCAATAAAAGTAGCCATTTCTTCATTGGGAACCTCCGGGAGATTTGTTAACCACCGCAATAACCACAGGCTTTACCTTCATATTGTCCGCAATGACGACCGTTTGTTGTGTTCTCGTAGTGATCACATGAGTCGTTGTGTCGTGTGCCTCTATTTCTGTTCAGCCAATAGCCGCTGTCGTCAAAAATACCGTAAAGTTGTTCTTCGGTTTTGTATGCTATTTCGCTGGTTATCCACTCAGGACTTTTCCAGAGACCTCTCCGTGAAATGATCGCCTCTCGTTCAGCAGCAAGGAAAAGCTCCTCCATTTCATCAAGGAGAGGATATTTATTGTACTTGTAGGCAAAGGCATAGCCACCTTCAACCAACAGCAGGTTGATAAACAGCTCCTCATCGCCATCGGGCAAATAAATATAGGCAAGCAATCGCCCTTTATCGTTAGGAGGTCCAGTATCGTCGTAACGTCCTGCGATACAATCGTATTCTAGGCGAACATATTGTCCCGTCAGCAAATCTTCGACGAATCTGCTCGCTTCACGACCATACCAATCGCTCTGCCCTTGAGTTTCTGGCGTGTCTATTCCCAACAGCCGAACCCGTTCGCCGCTTTCCAGCTCGACCGTGTCTCCGTCGATAACCCTCGTTACCAGTTGCATATCCTGAGCAAAAGCAACGGAAACGACCAACAGCACCAGAACGGTAAGTCTTTTCATAATAATTCGTTACCTGTGTCCGCCGGGGTTGTCTATCTCTCCCCCGTCGCGGAAGCGTTTGACGATGTACCCGGTGATTCCTCCGCCGACCAGGGCGAAGAGGATGAAGTAGTCGTAGCGGGCGTTGACCATCAGTGCCAGCGGCGCGCCGAGGATGATCGAGAGGAACATCCCCTGGAGAACGCCGTAGCCCCAGAGCGGTGCCGTGCCGATGACGAAGCCGATCGCTACCCGGAGGATGAAGAAGGCAGCCATCTGGATCGGCGGCACGATGCCATCGATGAGCATCGGCAGCACCTCGAAGAGACCCAGCACGCCGCCCATGTAGAGTCCGATCAGCCAGGGTCGCCGCAGGCTCTTCTTTGGCTTGCCCTCGGCGGGGTTAGCGTCGATCACTTCGAGCTTGTCTTTTTTTGGCATAGGTGAGATGTTCCTGTTGGTTGATAATCGGTGTTGTAGGGGCGAAGCTTGTCTTCGCCCTTTCCGATACTGCCCCCCATCCCGACCTTCCCCCCAGAGGGGGGAAGGAGAAGAGGAGAAGGCTGCTAACCCTTTATTCGTAGTCCCGTTAGCGAATCAGACAGCTCGCCGCCGTGGCGTTCAAAGGGGATGCTCAGAATCTCCCCCCGGCGGTGGGGCAGGCTTCCGGCGAGGGTCAGGGCGGCGGACTGCGCCGCCAGGAGCCGGATGGCAAACTCCAGGGTAACCTCGGCATCGTAAGAGGTATAGACCGCTCCACCGCTGTCGGCTCCGGCGTTGACCTCGTAGCCAAGCTGGGCGTCACTCAGGGTGGTGATCATCTCCAGCGTCGTGGTCAGCGAGGTCGGGCGAAAGGCGGGGGCATAGATGAAGACCCGCTGCTCACGAGGATTTAGCCGGGGGGGCAGTTCGGCTGGTAGTGTCGCGACCGGTGAACTCGACAGCTCGAACCGCCAGAAGGGCAGGTAAACCAGCTCGCCGCGCTCCCGCCGGGTGGAGCCGCTGGTGCGCCGCTGCAGCCACCAGCCCTCGTAAACCTGATTGGCGGTGAACGGCTCTCGTCCGTCGTCGGTCAGCTCGAAGCCCTCCTCGCAGCGATTACAGGCGAAGACCCGGTCGCCCGGCAGCGCGGCGATCTTCTGCTCGCACTTCGGACAAACCAGCCGCTCCCGGTGCCAGGTTGATAACATCTTCACAAGCCCTCTGGATAACTTGATATTCCTGACTTATCGCCGATTCGGGAGGCTGTCTCAACACCATTTATACCACTGTAACTAGAGCTATTAACTGCTGTTACAGGATTTATATTACTCACCAACCCAGCCGGATATGCGAGCTGAAGGTTCTTATGCTAAAGTTACCTCCCAGCCGTAGTATAGGTATAATCGCTGTCGAAAGCAACTGGCAACGGCAACGCAGTGCATTGCATCACAAGACTGGCACTTCGTGCCAGAAAACCTTGGTGTATCCTCCGCTCTCTTCGTTCGCTACACTATGCTAAATATAAAGTAACGGAGCGACCAACGGGAGCGTGTCCGTGGGAATGAGTGTTATCAGTTCAGTGGGGATAGCCGCGAAACTGTGTCCAGCTTCAAGCTGGCAGTGCGTTGCATCACAAGACTGGGCTTCGCCCAGAACACCTTTAGAGAGAACAATCGCTTTTTGCTACCCTCCCCCCATGGGGAGAGGGATTAAGGGAGGGGGGCTATTCTCAACAATCAATAAACCTGCGACGGGGTTATTGCGCAGCGAAACCATCTGCCATTCAATGGTTTTCTGGATTTGAAATCGGCTGGCGTTAGCCCCCCTTCCCGACCTTCCCCCCAGGGGGGAAGAAGAACCCCATGCGAGATGAAAGGGCGAACACAGGTGCGCCCCTACCAGCGTATCCTAAATATTCTCAAGGTGTTACGTAGGGGCGTATTGCTATACGCCCCACACACCTCACCCCCAAAGGAAGCCCCTTTGCGTCGGATTCCCATGCTGCTCTTGATGATAACCGCCTCGGTTGCCGCCATCCCGCTGCTCTCGGTGGAGGCGGTGGGCGGTGAGCTGCCGGAGCTGGCAACCCTTGCTATTGGAGGGGAATACGACGCTGCTGCTGTGGATGCGACTCTGAGCGAAGCGGCGGCAAGGCTGGCTGGTGAAGGCTTCTTCGACGCTCGGCTGGTCCCGGAGCTTCGACGCAGCGAGGGCGGCTATCGCCTGCTGGTGCGGGTGGAGACAGGGGCGCGATACAGCCTCGGTGAGCTGACCATCGTCGGCGTTGCCGCCCTCCCGGCAAGCGTGGTGGAGGCGGCGGCACGGGCTGCCTGGCGACAGAATGGAGTAAACGGGCTGACCTCAGCGGTGGAGGAGCTTTACGTTACCGCTGGCTATCTGGCTGTGGAACTTGAGGTTGGGAGACTGAAACTACGGGAGGGAACGGCGAGCCTGACCCTGGCAATTGTGGAGGGCGAGCCGTCGCTGGTCGGGGAGATTGCGGTGACGGGGCTGGGGGGAACTGCGGCGGAGCGGACGGCAAAGCTGGCTCTGGGGCTTGTTCCCGGAGAGCCACTGACAGCCAGTGTCATCGAGGCGGCTCGAAAGCGACTGGCGAAGAGCAGCTACTACCGCTCGGCAGAGCTGCTGGTGGAGGAGGGCGGAGACGCGGGGCGGATTCCCCTGCGGCTGGTGCTTCAGCCAGCGCGAAGCTTCCTCCTCGACGGCGTGGTCGGGCTGCTTCCCGGTGAGGAGCTGCGGCTCCACGGCGAGGCGCGGCTAAACTGGCGGAATATCGGCGGCGGCGGGCATGACCTCGACCTCAGCTACCGCCAGCTGACAAGGGAGAACGGCGACTACCACCTGAGCCTCACCGAGCGTTACCTCTTCGGTTCGTCGGCATCGCTGGAGGCAGCCTACGACGGGCTGCGCCGACCGGAGCGAGCCTCCGACCGGGGGAGCCTCCGGCTGACCCAGCCGCTGACTGACCAGCTCGACCTGAACCTCGGCGGCAGGCTCTCCTGGGACGTTCAGCCTACCGGAGAGAGCTTCCTGCTGGCAGCGGAACTGGGGCTGACGCTGGATCTGACCGACGAGCCTTTCCTCCCGACCCGGGGAGTTCGCCTCTGGACGCTGCTCACCGCCGGGCAACGACGGTTTACCGACTACTCCGTCGCGCCCCTGACCGCCCAGGTCGGAGCTGAGGGCTTCTGGACGCCGTTTCAACCGCACACCGTCCAGTTGGCTCTCTCCGCCGGGCTGGCGGAGGCGGAAGACCCCGCGGACAGCTTCTACCTCGGCGGAGCGGCACGACCCCGGGGCTATCGCAGCGAGGAACTGCCGACGAACAGCTACGCTCAGGGGACGCTGGAGTACCGCCTGCGCCTCGGCAACAGCGGCTACCTGCTGCTCTTCGGCGACGGAGCGGGCTATCTTCCGCTAACCTCCACCCTTAGCAGGCAGCTTCTCGACGAACCGGAGCTTACCTGGGCGGTGGGCTACGGCGGCGGCATCTTCGTCCGAGCTGACTTAGGCGGGCTGGAGGTGGTTTACGCCATGAACAAAGACGGCGGACTCGGCGAGGGCTTCCTCCAGGCGCGGCTGGTGCTGGACGGATTGTTCTAACCAACGCGGTGCGTTGGATCACAGGACTGGGCTTCGCCCAGAACACCTTGAGGAACGTCCGCTCTCTTCGTTCGCTACACTATGTTATATATAGAGTAACGGAGCGACCAACGGGAGCGTGTTCGCGGGAATGATCGTTATTATGCTGAGTTTGTATTCGCGAGTCTGTGTCCAGCTTCAAGCTGGCTGCCTACGGGCAGTCCGGTTTAGTTAGCACCATTCGCGGGAATGATCGTTATTATGCTGAGTTTGTATTCGCGAGTCTGTGTCCAGCTTCAAGCTGGCGGTGCGTTGGATCACAGGACTGGCACTTCGTGCCAGAACACCTTGAGATAGAACA
>Ga0190344_1000887_pt1 | contig 12201 bp, 9 predicted proteins | sample 48721323_MG_FD_161662 | JGI IMG/M metagenome (GOLD analysis project Ga0190344, IMG submission 161662) | Hydrothermal vent microbial mat bacterial communities from Southern Trench, Guaymas Basin, Mexico - 4872-13-2-3_MG | ecosystem: Environmental > Aquatic > Marine > Hydrothermal vents > Microbial... | reverse complement strand
TGGTGTTTAACCGCCGAGGACAGTTCAAATTTAGGTTTGGGAAAATGGGTAGTCAGGCTGGGAAATTGCAGTTGCCAATGGATATTCATATTGCTAATCAACGAGTTTATATCGCTGATACTGGTAATCATCGAATTAGCATTTTTGACTTAAAAGGCCGATTTAAACGTAAGATTACTTTGGATAAAACTGCTGAACCAGTGGCTTTAATCGTGCAAGATGGTGATATTATTTGGAGTGATCGTGGTCAACATCGGTTGTGTCGTATTAATGCTTCCGGTAAGTTGAATTGTTGGGGAACTCGCGGCAGGGGGAAATTGCAATTTGATTTTCCTTTTATGTTGGCAATGGATAGTAGCAATTATCTGTATGTGGTTGATATTCTTAATAGTAAGATAAAAATATTCAATCAAAAAGGTTATGCTTTTGGGGATATTGCTAATTTTGGTTTACAGGCTGGGGAATTGATACGTCCTAACGGTATTAGCATTGATGAGCAAGATGTCGTTTATGTGAGTGATGCTTATCAAGGGACGGTTTCCGTATTTAAAAACCATCAATTTCAAGGTTTATTGCAAGATGCAAGCGGCAAGCCTTGGTATTTCCAAACTCCAATTGGTATCAAGCGTTGGCAAGATAAGTTATATGTGGTCGATGCGGGGAAAAATCGGGTAGAAGTATTGAGATTGAAGGAGGGACAAGCGACTTTATCTACCAAAAAACGTCCCACTTCTGGTAAAAATTGCCTGACTTGCCATTTGTCTTGGTCTGATAATTATGAGCTTGAAAAGGAATCTTTGGTGTTGCCAGTCGTTCAACCTAAAATGTGTTATAGCTGTCATCATGGTGCAATCGTGGATTCAAGAAGCATTATTGGGCAAGGTTCACAGCATCCCAATTTACATGTCAAACAGCATAAGTACGATGAAAACACAGATAAGGTTCCTGCGGATTTTCCGTTGATCAAACATCAACATCAATCAGAATTATATTGTGGTAGTTGTCACACGCCTCATAATAAAAATGTCAAAGAAACTGGATTACATGCGGGCCATAATAATGCTTGGCTGCGTGTTCATAATGAGAAAGAAGATTTATGCCATAAGTGTCATGAATCTTATGTTGCTCCAAAGACTAATCATCCATTAGGTATTGTCTTAAAAAAGCCTTATGGTAATGCAAAAAATTATACAAAACAAAAGAAGTTACAACGTGGTTTACCGGCTTCGCTTTTGGTGCAAGGGGCGCGTTTAGGTAAAGAGGCTGAATTAATCTGTGCTAGTTGTCATCGTGTGCATGGTGGTCAAAAAGAGACTCCATTATTAGCTCTGGCTGCAAAAAAACTGTGTAAAACTTGTCATGCGAATTATCATAGTAAAGGTAAAAAGGATGCTCATAAAAAAGGTATTCATCCGGTTAATATTAGACTGAAACAAGCGGTAAAGATTGGGGATAAGGAAATTCAGCGATTAACTTGTGCTACTTGTCATGCGGTTCATGATGGTCAAATTGATACTGCTTCTTTAACCAAGCAAGTCAAGAATCAAGCAGAACTGTGTAAAACTTGTCATGCCAATTATCATAGCAAGGGTAAAAAAGACGCTCATAAAAAAGGTATTCATCCGGTTAATATTAAGCTGAAAAAAGCAGTCAAGATCGGGGATAAGAAAGTTCAGCGATTAAGTTGTGATACTTGTCATGCGGTTCATGATGGTCAAATTAATACTGCTTCTTTAACCAAGCAAGTCAAGAATCAAGCGGAACTGTGTAAAACTTGTCATGCCAATTATCATAGCAAGGGTAAAAAGGATGCTCATAAAAAAGGTATCCATCCGGTTAATATTAGATTGAAACAAGCAGTCAAGATTGGGGATAAGGAAATTCAGCGATTAAGTTGTGCTACTTGCCATGCGGTTCATGATGGTCAAGTTAATAGTGCTTCCTTAACCAAGCAAGTCAAGAATCAAGCGGATCTGTGTAAAACTTGTCATGCCGATTATCATAGTAAAGGTAAAAAGGATGCTCACAAGAAAGGTATTCATCCGGTTGATATTAGACTGAAAAAAGCAGTCAAGATTGGGAATAAGAGTATTAAGCGATTAACTTGTGCTACTTGTCATGCGGTTCATGATGGTCAAATTAATACTGCTTCCTTAACCAAGCAAGTCAAGAATAAAGCGGAACTGTGTAAAACTTGTCATGCCGATTATCATAGCAAGGGTAAAAAGGATGCTCACAAGAAAGGTATTCATCCGGTTGATATTAAACTGAAAAAAGCGGTAAAGATCGGGGATAAGAAAGTTCATCGATTAACTTGTGCTAGTTGCCATGCGGTTCATGATGGTCAAGTTAATACTGCTTCTTTGCGGGTTAAAAATGAAGCTGAACTTTGCAAAACTTGTCATGCTCGTCAACATGCTGATAATTTAAAACATGCCAAAGCAAAAGGTATTCATCCGGTAAATACGACTTTGGATAAAATCGTTACCATTGGAAAGCGACGAACTAACAAAATGAGTTGTAAAACTTGCCATAGTATGCATCAAGGTCAATCAAATACGCCAGCTTTAATTGTGCAACATCGTGATGGCCAGCTTTGCGATTCTTGTCATAAAGAGGCAACTCAAATAATTGATACGGATCATGATTTACGTCGTTCGGCCTTAGACAGCCATAATTTGCAGAAAGAAGGCCCAAAAACTGCTGGCCTTTGTGGTAGTTGCCATAGTTTACATTCTGCTAAAAATCCCTTTCTTTATAACGCAGCTCACCTTCAGCTAGGTGGTAACCTACTTGAACGGGATAAACTTTGTTTGGCTTGCCACAGTGACGAAGGTATAGCCAAAGATAAAGCAATTGATAATTTTAGTCATCCTTATCAAGATTTAATCCTACGTTCTAACAGTGAAGTTTTACCCCTTTTAGATCAGCACGAAAAAATGAATGAATTTGGTAGAATTGCGTGTATAACTTGTCATAATCCTCATAAATGGCAGCCAGGCCAGCGACAAAATAAAACAAAAAAAGAAGGTAACGTACTGAACAGTTTTTTACGCCATAAAGGTGTTAAAGGCACATTTTGTGTTGATTGTCATGGTTTTGAAGCTAGATTGAAATATAAGTATTTCCATGATGAAAATAGTCGTCCACAATTGGATTTGGACATTCGTTAAGTTACCCAATCTGAGGGGTTGGATTCCAGTATGTTGTTTAAGCATAATTTGCGTTATTTTCTATTACCTTGTGGCATTATTGCAATAGCTATATTTGTGCAATGGATGGATATTGATATACGTTATAGTCGTGCAGGAATAGAAAATGGTGAATATTGGCGTTTAGTCACTGCTCATTTTGTTCATCTGAGTTGGAACCATATGTGGTTAAATGCACTGTCATTACTAATAATATGGGAATTAGCAGCAAAATCATACCGTTTTGGGTGGATTATAATTTGTGGATTTGGAATGAGTTTAGGATTGTGGTTATTTTCTCCCCAAGTAATATGGTATGTAGGATTATCCGGAATATTGCATGGATTATTGGCGGCTACTGCGTGGCAACGTTACCCAATTCTGCTGGTATTACTCATGGTAAAGTTGGTATGGGAGCAATTGTATGGTGCATTACCAGCTACCGCGAATTTGACCGGCGGTACTGTAATTGTTGATGCTCATCTGTATGGAGCAGTAATTGGTATTTGTTTACAAATCATAACGAATTTGTCATCTTTGAATGTTATAAAAAAGGTGATGAATCCACCCTAAGTTCCTAGAAAAGTGAACAACCACCTGCTAAAGCACCGCTAAAGTCATCTGAAATTATAAATAAGCTAAAGCTCACTAAAGCTGTCATCTCAAATTTTTAAATCAAAATTTTTAAATCATCGTCATTATGTGATTGTTTTTCGTAACTACTCAGCTTCTCATTTCAACGCTCCAGCGTTGGAACGCATAAATACTCCCCCAACGCCCAAAGCATTAGGGGAGACATTGAAAAAAGCCAGTCAACTCTGGATTATTTCAGATAGCGTGAAAAACAAGGGGCCCAACTTTATTGTTGGAGTAGCGGCGGTGCTGATTATGCCAAAAAAAGTGCTGAAGAATTTGGACTCAAAGATATTTTTAGAGCATTTCTGCCTAAGCCACAAATCATTATTGATGATCAAAATATTAATGATTGGAAAAGGTTTATTCAAGTTCATCCCCTATCCTGTCCTCAAAAAACACGAGATGATTATCAATCTGCACTTGAACCCTAACATTGTTTTATTTTGAAAGCGATAAAAAAATAGATTGACGAATTTTTTAGCGGGCTACTAATTAAAGGAGTACTGTGTCTATGCCATTTTTAATCACGCGATGTTCAATTTTTTAACCAATGGAGAAATAAGTGATAAAATCACCACTCTTTCATAAAAATAGGCACTTGGAACAGACGAATCAAGATATAAGATTTCCTTGTTGGGGAGTATTTCGTTTTTGGTATTTGATTGGGTAATTTAGCAATACTGGAAAAAGGTAAAAGCTTTAAAATTCCAGTAAATATTAGAGTGTGATTTTGAGCAAAATCAATCGTATGTTGTTTGCAGCCATAAAAAAAGCCTCAAGGTGATAATCACCAAGAGGCTTATAATTGTTTGAATCAGAATTTTCAGCAAGAATACCCCATAACACTTTTTGGGTTTTAATTGCCGTTAATTCTTTGTCAAGTTTGTCAAGTCTGGCAAAAGGGAGCAAAGAACACATTCATAAGCTTCTTAATTCAAGCATTAGAGAATGTTTTCATTTTGTTGTATATTTCAGATACCGCTTTATCTCCAAATAGTTTTTCTTTCATCTCTAAATAATCAGTTTGATTAGACAAATTATCTCTGATAAAAAAGCTGACTTTAGTTAAGTCCAAACTGTTGAAGAGTATTTGTATGGCTTCGTGTCTAACAGAGTCACTGTGAGGAACTCGGTTGAGTTGTTGAACGGGAATCATTGATTTTGTGCCTTAAGTAGAAAGTCCATTGTAAAGGTAACTGGATTTATCACGGGGGAGAATGCCCTGATATTTTTTGTTCATCTTATCATCGCAGGTAATAAAAGCATCCACTTGCAATTGCTCAGCACAAGCTAAATGTAATGCGTCCATACCTTTAATACCATACTCCTGTTCTATTAATTCCGCCCGTTCTAAAGTTTTATCATCACTGGATTTAAATCTTTTAGCCTTTTCAAGAACTAAAGAAACAAACAATCTTCTCTCATCATAAGGATTATGAGATTTTTCAAAAACTAACACATCGGAAGACACAATATCTACAAAACCATTTTCAATTAACATAAAAACGAGCAACATTGATGATGATTCAAGGTAGATTCTTGCTTGTGTCTGATCGTCAAAAATTAGATTTAAAGCACTACTGTCTAAATAAATTAAATTATCATTTGGTAATCAGTAATTCGTAATGGGTAAGAAGTCTTATTCTAAAAAGGTTTGAATTTTATCAGATAAACACATAATTGGGTCAATATTATTAAAACAAAGTTGAATATTCTAATATGATTTTGAGCTTTCATCAATCGTATGTTGTTTGCTGCCATAAAAAAAGCCTCTTGGTGATTGGAACCAAGAGGCTTTTTTTGATTTGTTTTTCGATAAGAAGGAGTGCAAAATTTATTTTGCTTTCGCTTTTCGTTCCAAATTTATTTTCGCGAAGCTGAAGATAGATTGACAATGACCCTTTTTTTGGTAATGCGCCCGGTGAGTACACAAGACGCATACTCACCTAATGGCTTAGTTAATATTAAGGAATACAGGCCGCGCCTTGGGTAAAGCGATACCTTCGACATCGTTAAGATTGATGTCTTCAAGGGCCGTTGAAATCGTCACTTGTGCTTGTTCGCAAGACTTGACATTGACAGAGCGAATAGTCAAAATGAGACAGTACAAACTTTGCCAAAAGTTTATTTTGATATGGAAATTTTGTTACCACTATTGTTAAAGTCATGATCCTCTAATGTTAACTCATCAGGTGGACTTGGATAATGACCTTTTGCTTGAGCAAGATAGATAAAATCATCATCAAATCGATATACCAAACGATTTTTTTTATCTATACGACGTGACCAATAACCAGACCATTCATACTTTAATGCTTCTGGCTTACCGATACCTGTTTTAGGCGAAATACAGATTTGTTCTAACATTCGCTTTATTTTCTCATATCGTTGGTTATCAGTTTGTTTCCAGTGCGCCAAATCTTGTTTAGCATTAAGTGTGAGTTTTAGTATTCGCATTTTCTATGAAGTCATCCAAGTGTGCATCCAGATCATCTAATTTAACGGTTTCAACTTCACCCGCTTCAAGTTGTTGGATAGATTCTCTAAGTCTTTTGATATCAATCCCTTGGGAATGCAAATCGTTTAAATACGCTTCTTGATCGTTTGGTAGCAGCTCACCTTGTTCAAGGGCAAATAATGATTGTTGCTCTGAATTTTCGGCAATAATGATAACCGTCACAGTTTGCGTCGGGGATAATTGTTTTGCCCATGTTGGTGGCAATTCATGAACTTTGACGTGTTCCAATGTAAGATGAGACCTATTCATTCACTCATGTACCTCAGAAATTGTTGTCTAAATCAGAATAGGCCAAATTTAAGTGGTCAATACTTAAAAAAGGAGACTAAATGATTTAGAATTGGTGATAGGTTTGAGCGTGGCGAACCTTCAGTGATCGTCGTTCAGCGGAGTAACTTTGTATCGCTTCACTCTTTTATCCGACGTTCGCTATGATAGTGGGTTATTATAGTGTGATTTTAAGCAAAATCAATCGTATGTTGTTTGCGGCCATAAAAAAAGCCTCTTGGTGATTGTCACCTTGAGGCTTTTTTTGATTTGTTTTTCGATAAGGAGGAGTGCAAAATTTATTTTCGCGAAGCTTTTCAAACCAAATTTATTTTCGCGAAGGTGAAGAGAGATTGACAATGACCTTTTTTTGGTAATGCGCCCAGTGAGTACACAGGGCGCATACTCACCTAATGGGTTAGTTAATATTAAGGAATACAGGCCGCCTTGGGTAAAGCGATACCTTCGACATCGTTCAGATTAATGTCTTCAAGGGCCGTTGAAATCGTCACTTGTGCTTGTTCGCAAGAATCTACATTGAGAGAGCGAATAGTCAAGCTGTTGTCATTGTGCATACTGAACAATAATTCGTTATCAGCCTGAGTGGGCATCATTTCGATAGCCTCAATTTCGCCACCTTTGACAGTGCAGTTTAATACGGTGACTGTGTGAGTATCGTAGGCCAAAAACCGATTATTCCTGACAGCATAGAGTATGGAACCCGCATTATTCCAAGTAATGTCTTCAATCGCGCCGTTGTAAGGCGCTTGCAAAGTGCCTTGAGCGGTAGCGATGTCAATTTCGATTAAGCCCTCACCTTTTGCCCATCCCCACAATGTGCCGTCATCCGGTTTGAAGGAAAGGCCGTTAATATCTCTAAAACCCGTGTCACCGATGGGAGAAATCGCGCCCGTGTTGGCATTGACGGTATAGAGATAACCGGGATCAAGTCCATCTTTACCAGCCGCTGCAAACAGTTGGTTAGTGGTGGGATGTATGGCAAGCGATTCAATATCATGCTCGTGATACATCGTTCCCAGTAACTTGACATCAAAGCTATTCAAAACATCTATCGTAAAGAACAGGCTGTGGTTGCGGCCTTCATCATGCACCGCGTACAAACGACATGAAGCCGGTTCAAGCAAGTCAATATTGACGTAAAGAGTGGGTTTGTCACCTTCTACAGTCACGTTTTGAGAGGCAATGAGTTTGCCATCTTTGCTGATAATGACGGTATAAGTTCCCGTTGGCAATTCGCTGATTTTCCAATAACCTCTTTCATCAGCTATTGTGGTTTTCTCACCGATTTTGACGATGGCGTTAGCCACTGGATTACCAGATTCATCAAGCATTTGACCATTCAATTCATAATTTTTAACGACATCATGAGGGCCAAATGTAATGTTAAAGGTGTAAGGTTCAGGTTCTGGTATATCTACACCGATTAAGGTGAATTTCCAGCTACCTGTCTCGTTAGCCTCAATGACATAATATTCTTCTGTTGGCCCTTCATAGAAGTCTTTTACTATATCACTTTCAGGCGTTAGAACTACTCCACTTGGAGTCGTCACAACGATGTCTATGTCACTACCTGGCCACTTGACTACTGCCTTAATGCTTTCACCTTTGGCAATCTCTTTGTTGTGTGGAATTTTCTGTCCTTGAGAGATTGTTTTAGGTTTTTTTTCTAACAACCTATAAAGGAAACGAGCCATTTCACTGCGAATGACTGATCGTGTCGGACAATAATCAGGTGGGTTTTTGTCAGATTTACAGCCCTTAGTTAAGCCTTGACTGTATAATTCTTCTATATAAAACGCCAGATCACCTTGACCTTTATCTTCACCTTTCTCGTTCTTTTCTATATAAGAAACATCTCCAAAAGTGCCTTTAAGAGCAGCATTGCTATCAGGTTTAAACTTTGGATTATTAAGAAGCACTAAAAACTTCGCCATTTCAGCCCGTGTCAACTTATCATCAGGGCGAAAAGTTTCATTTTCAGAAGCCAACCCTAGTTTCTCTATGTGTTTAATATAGAGATTAAAAATAGAGTCTTTAATATCTGAGAAAGCAGACTTATAATTTCCTACTTGCTTCTCTAATAACTTCTTTCTCTCTTCGTTTGAAAGAGCTTTTATCTTTTCACCCTTTTTGTAGAGATAACTAAGAGATAAAAACTTAGCCATTTCTCCGCGTTTCAAAGATTTTTGTGGACTAAACTTTGGATTAGCAGATGCAATACCTTCTTGTTTAAGGAATTTCACAGCATTACAAATTTCATCATCTGTTTTAGGCACATCAGTAAAACTATCGCACATCTTTGGCCCAATTACCAAAGCATTCCATAGTGGCCTACCCGAATAACTCTTATAGCTACCCTTTATCCATAGTTGAGAACTACCGCCACCGTCAAAGTGGATTGTGCTAGATGCACCGAAATCTATGAGTTTTTGGTGAGCAGATTTCTCATTTGTCTTATTTCGACGTTTACTTGTGAAGATAAAAACAGTTTCATTACTGCCATCATTATTTTTGTCAGCAACGCCAACAAAAGTTTTTTCAGCGACACCTTTACTATCGTCTTTGCTGAAAGAAACAAGTTCATAAGGACATTTTTGTTTCTTATCCAAGCGATAGTGATTATAAATATCGGCTGTGCCTGTTTTGTTATCAAAACAAAATACCCTGATTTTTTTCTTATCTTTTACTTCTGGAGACGGCCCTTCAGGGTCACCATACCCTTCCGTTACCAAATTACCATTAATTCTTACTGGGAATACAAGGTTTCCAGAACTGTAGTTTTTTGTCCATCTACCTCCAAATAAAGCACTTGAAATAGCAATAGGAGTTTTACCATCAGGCAGTTTGAATTGATGAAGTTTCTGTCCCTTATAACGGGGATTTTTGCCGCCAAAAGAGGCCCTTTCTGCATCAGTACCATAATTTTCATATTTATATATGGGATTATCTGATACATCTTCACCCAAAATCAGATGCAAATTGGCTTTTGTTAAATCAATTTCCAGAATGTAGTACGTGCTTTCTGTATGAAGCTTAACCCCAAACGCTATTTGTTCAGACTTTGAATATCCTACACTTGGAATAAACACTAAGGCCAAAATAAGATAAGCCCAATAAGTCCCCAGTTTGTTAAGCGGGACACATGTCGGACGGCTCTTACACCACCATTTAGATGTCGCCATTTTTGCGTAATGACAGACATTGAACAACAACATCGCGCCCAACGCCGTAACCCACCGACTTCGTCGTTTCATATTCAAAATGTCCACTGTCGTTATGTGTTAATTAAAGATAGCCAAATAAGATGAGCAAGGATTGTTCGCCTTACTTGACACCTATCAATGGTCATTATGTTATGTCCACTTTTGACCTTGAATGATAAAAAGTCTTTATGCCTCCTTCTTAATTAATAAAAATGAATCGCTCAATCCATAGCTATACGCGGCTATCCATAAGCAGAAATGATAAATAAAGCTAAACTTTTTCAAAAATAGCTCGAAAACAAATTAAAGCAAAATAAATTTTGCACTCCAATTAGGCCTTCAAGATTTATCAGAAAGCTACCCTTTTGAACTACTGAATATGATTAATCACAAAATGATGTTTCATTAAATGTATCAGTTCGTTTTTCAAAAACGGGCGACTTGATAAAGTAAAAAGTGTAAGGATTCTGTCTATTTATCGGGTGCCAATAATAACAACAAAAAATTTTGAGGTCTAGGGGTCATGAGCCAAAAAATTGAAATGGGTTTTCACTGATGGTGTCAATAGGCTTAAATTTTTTTAGAAAACCTATAAAAATCAAATCGTTATCATTTTTTTGCCAATGACAATTTTTTTTGAGTTCAGAATGAATTTGAATTAGTAATTAATAAATTTGAATTGATAATTGTAAAATTATTAAAAAGAAAAAAATTCCCATCCCCAATGTGTAAGCACTCTGTAAATTTATCGGGTGCCAATAGTAACAGCAAAAAATTTTGAGGTCTAGGGGTCATGAGCCAAAAAATTGAAATGGGTTTTCACTGATGGTGTCAATAGGCCCCAAAATTTTTAGAAAACATATAAAAATCAAATCGTTATCATTTTTTTGCCAATGACAAATTTTTTTTGAGTTCAGAATGAATTTGAATTACTAATTAATAAATTGTAATGACTAATTTCTATTTCCAATTATTTATCCCCAGTGATAGTAGTACAACTGATCAGGGGATTGAACGGATTGGTGCAAAAATGCCCAAAAGTTCTGTACTCCGATTGGCAATATAGTACAACTGATCTGGGGATATCACTCCTTGGTTGTAAGCGGTTTTGATGAGATTGTAGAAACGCGAGGCATCGCGTTTTTACCCGCTGAATCTTGATGCTCAAGTTTTGAATCTGATCAATAATAACGAATGTTTGATTAGAGCATGGTAGTACTCAGTTCAAATCCTTTTTTATATACAATCCTTGTAGTTACGGTTTAAATCCTTTTTTATATCAACAATCCTTATAGTGATTGGCCTTAGAAAAAACGTGATCATCAACTAAATAGAAATCTCCCTTGCACCAATCCGATCACTCCCCTGATCCGTTGTACTAAACAGCAATAGATAGAAACAAAGAACCAATACAATAAATTTCCCCTTTTTTCTGACTTTTTGATCAAAATCTTGAGGTTCAGGTACGCTTTTGACTCGAATCATAATCGCCTTTGTTGTTCCTCGTACATCACCCAACGGGGCCAAAATGGATCGTCAGGCGGTAGGGTTTTTATCAGTTGTTGATAGACACTTTGATGACTCACCACTGAACCACTTCGCATAAGCTCAGTAGCCGCTTCAATTGCCTGTTCTGCCTCTACTGAGCGTGCTTGCTTTAAACCAAATATTTCCGAAATCAGCCAGCCCGTCGCATCACCCTGTTTTGCCCAAGGCCATTCTTCAACGGTAACATTTTGTTTATCAAGGTAAAAATGAAATAAGCGATCCGTCTCTGGGTTAAATTCCGGTTCCACAGAGGCCAAAATCAACGGCGCATGGGTTCCGGCAATGATTTGCACGGCCATATCTTCATGTAAGTGACGCACTACTCTGAGCAAGGCGGGAAGTATCCGACGTTGCCATTGAGGATGAAGGTGGGCTTCTACTTCATCTAACAATAAGACCATCTGATGTGCTGGTGTTTGTTGCAAAATCTCACAGGCCTTAAGATGTTCACTCCATGCCCAAACCATCAGATACGCCAATGCAATAATGCGTTTCATACCCGCTGACAGATGCAGCAGGGGAACCTCACCATACTGAAATAGAATAGTCGGAATCTCTCTCACATCTTCTAGCGACAGTCGAACCGTTTTATCGGAGGGTTTGATCACATCATTTTGCGGCGATAGTTCAACCAAAACGTCAGTTAATCTCTCAAAAATTTCCGTTTCTCGTGATTGCCACCGTAACCAGTCGGCAAGTAAACCATTGCTAAGAATCCTTTTGCCTTCTGATAAACCCTCCCAAATCGTTTGGTTTGAAAAATGAAAGGCATTTGAAGGGGCCGTTGATTCAAGACGGTTTAAGCTTCGAGCGGTAT
>Ga0190344_1000885_pt1 | contig 12227 bp, 5 predicted proteins | sample 48721323_MG_FD_161662 | JGI IMG/M metagenome (GOLD analysis project Ga0190344, IMG submission 161662) | Hydrothermal vent microbial mat bacterial communities from Southern Trench, Guaymas Basin, Mexico - 4872-13-2-3_MG | ecosystem: Environmental > Aquatic > Marine > Hydrothermal vents > Microbial... | reverse complement strand
CACCAGCAGTGGGACCTTGACAGATTCTTCGTAAAAATGACGTTTATCGATCAGACCATGTTCTCCCCAGCTGAACCCATTGTCGCCCATATAGATGACCAGGGTGGACTGATCCAGTCCGTTTGCGCTGAGCCAGTCCAGGATGCTGCCGACACTTTCATCTACAGCCATCAGGGTTTCGCAATAACGCTGTATCAGCTCATCGAATTCCCCTTCCTGGCCATGGTACATGTAATCTACCCCATGCCAGCTGTACCGTTGTTGCTTGACCCATTCCGGCCATTTCAGGTCCTTATAGGTATCATCCATGGTCTGGGTGTAGGTGGCAGGCTTTTCGATTTTTTTGCCTGCATACATGCCCTGGTGCCGTCTTGCCGGTTCAAATTCTGCATGTACCGCTTTGTGGGAAAGGTATAAAAAGAAGGGTTTTTGAGGATCCCTGTCCGTCAGCCATTTGATCGCATGTTCAGTCAGCAGATCTGTGATATAGGTGCTGCTGTCATATTTGATCCGTTTCCCGTCGATATTGAGAGAGGGAGCATAGTATTCTCCCTGTCCCTTGAAACTTTCCCAGTGATCAAAACCAGGTCTGGGTTCATCGTTTTCATCTCCCATGTGCCATTTTCCGAAAAAGGCCGTTTCATACCCCGCCCGCTGGAGGTATTGCGGAAAGTATATCAGGTTCCCGGGATCGGGAGCCTGGTTGTCGACAATGGTATGAACATGACTGTACTGCCCGGTGAGGATACTTGCCCGGCTGGGGGAGGAGAGAGAAGTGGTGACAAAGGCATTTTTCATGTAGGCTCCTTCATTGGCCAGGCGGTCCATATTGGGTGTTTTGAGCCAGGGGATCTTTCCGGTGAATCCCATGTAATCATAACGGTGGTCATCGGTCAGGATAAAAATGACATTTCGCTTTGTTGCATCGCGTACCTGCCGGAGCCCGGGTAAGGTGTTTTCTGTCTGGTCAGACCTGTTCCCGCTGCAGGCTCCCAGGACCCCTGCACCGGCAATCAGGTAAATGATATTCTGTTTCATAAGTACTGGTATATATTACGAATAATACTATCGGACGCTTCTTATTTCAAAGAAAGTATCCAGGCTACCTGAGTTCCATGCCCAGGATCTTGATCCGGTAGTCTCCTTTTTCCAGGAATTGCAGCCGGAGGTTCCAGTTATCCGTTTTTTTAGCCCGGAAATAAAGTTTTTCGTTTTTCATCTTTTTCCCGCCGGAAAGAGATTGGATAACCCTCTCCCCGGTTTCAGACAGGAGAATGAATTTAACTTCCGGTCCGCTCATCTCCAGGTGAAGGACCAGTTGCTGGCCTTTTTTCATGGCAATGGAACCCTTCCCATTCATGCCCAGATCCCAGGGATTTTCGCCCAGCTGGTCGACCACAACATGCAGGATATTACCCTCGCTTTCTTCATCCTGTTCCACAGTAAATTGAGCAATCGCCCCCTTCCTTACATTGACCTGCCAGTTTTGATCCAGGGGGTCAGTGAACGCAATCCCTGCATCCGTTTTTTGGGGCCGGGTCTTTTCTTTCTTCTTTGGTTTGCCGGGAGCAGCCCCTGCCAGTTCCTGGTTCTGTGTTTTTACGAAACCGGTAAATCTTTCCCACATTTCGTTCACAAGCCCCTCATATTCGGGAAGCCTGTAAAGGTTCAGGGTCTCATTCGGGTCTGTCTGGTAGTCATACATCTCACAATCCAGGACCCGGTCTGCCTCGAAGGGCATCCAGGTACGGTAGTCGTCTTTCATCCATACCGTAAACCGGTACCGGTCGGTCCTGATCGTGTACCCGTGATTATTTCCACGATCGAACTGGCTCACCGCAAAATCCTTGATTCGTACATTTTTATCCTGGATCGCAGGCATGAGGCTTTTACCCTGAAGATGTGCAGGGATGTCGAGGCCCATGGCATCGCAGAGGGTGGGGAAAATATCCACAAATTCAACCGGCATGGAATAGCTGCCTGGTTGTTCCCCGGGAACAGAAATGATCATGGGAACCCGGGTGGCCTGTTCAAAGTTGGTGTGTTTGCACCAGAGGGCATGATCGCCCAGGTGCCAGCCATGATCTCCCCACAGGATGACAATGGTATTCTTCTCAAGACCCAGTTCCTGCAGCTCTGCCATCAGTTTACCAACCTGTGCGTCGATGAATGATACGCAGGCATAATAGCCGTGGATCAATTCTCGCTGCTTGTCTTCCGGGATCAGTTTGGTGAATATATCCGAGAAAGACTCGATCTTCGGGATATCGGTATAGGATTGCAGCTCCTCATGTTTGTGATAGGCGATATCAACCCCGCCTTTCACTGCTTTCTGGTATTCAGCCAGGTGGACCTTGTCCCTGTCGTACAGATCCCAGTATTTTTTCGGTGCCGAGAAGGGGAGGTGTGGCCTTTTAAAACCAACAGCCAGGAAGAAAGGCTCACCGCTTCCGGCCATTTCTTTCATATAGCTGAGGGCATTGTTACAGATCTGTCCGTCCTGGTAGGCTTCATCAGGATAATCTGCACATTCAACGGATGGTTTGTATTTCTCAATGGCATAGTTTCGGACCTCTCGAATACCTTTTTCCCGGGCTTCTTCTTCCAGCCTGGCAACGATCTGTTTGCTCTCTGCAGAAGCATAGTATGAGTAGGCGGGTTCGCCGTAGGCTTCCGGATAGATGTAGTTTGCACTCTTCGCATAGGGAACAGACCAGGATGGCCTGTCATAATCCTCATCAACGCATCGCGGATCATAGATCTTCCCTATGGCCACGGTCTGGTAGCCCTGTTGTTTGAAATACTGCGGCATGGCCAGGATGTCCGGATTTACATCGCGCATCCTCGTTTTCAGGTCCCATACTCCGGTATAGTCAGGGCGCATCCCGGTAAGCAGACTGGCTCTGGTAGGTCCGGAAACCGCCTGCTGGCAGTGTGCGTTCGTAAAGATCACACCATTCCCTGCCAGCTCATCTATGTGAGGAGTGATCATATAATCCTGTCCATAGCATCCCAGAAGGGGTTTCAGGTCATCCACGGCAATGAAAAGCACATTGGGTTTATCCTGTGCCTGGAGGGAGAGTGTCATTCCTGCGGTTAATCCAAAAAACAAATGGTTCATTGATGGTTTCATGGTTCAGATTTTTTTATAAACCCGGAACATACCGGGTCTAATGGAGTTCTATTATTATTTCGTGTCTGGTCCCTTTTGGGAACAGGGGGACCAGGTCTTTTTCAAAGGGCTTGCCATCCAGCCTGATGCTTTTGACACCTTTCCCCCTGTCGCCGTTCCGAATATGAATGTGGTAGGTGGCACCACGGAAGACCCGGCTGATCCGGATCTCATCCAGGCTTGCAGGCAGGCAGGGGTCAACCCTGAGGCCCTGGTATTCCGGCCTGATGCCGAGGATGTAGCGCGAAACGGCGTAATAGTTCCAGGCAGCCGCCCCCGTAAGCCAGGAGTTTTTTGCCTCCCCGGGTATAACGGCATCCTTTCCTGCGATCATCTGTGAATATACATAGGGTTCCGTCCGGTGAAGCTCCTGTATCTCCTGGAGATAGGCGGGGCAGATCTTCCGGTAGTATTCAAAAGCCTGATCCCCGTTGCCGGCCACAGTCTCCCCGATCATGATCCAGGGGTTGTTGTGACAGAATATGCTTGCATTTTCCTTGTAACCCGGCGGATAGGTGCTTATCTCTCCCAGCTCGGGGTAATACCGGGTATAAGGAGGGTTGTTCAGTACAAGTCCGTAGGGTGTATCGAGGTATTTTTTCACGGCATCGAGGGCAGTACGGACCTTTCCTTCTTTCAGCCCGATCCCTGCCATACTGCAGAAACCCTGGGATTCGATAAAGATCTTTCCTTCCCTGTTTTCAGAGGAACCGATCTTGTTCCCATCGTAATCATAGGCCCGCAGGAACCATTCGCCATCCCAGCCATATTGCAGGATGGCTTTTTCCATAGTCCGGATCTGGCTGGCAGCCTCTTCTGCTATTTTTTCCAACCCAATTTCCCGGCAGAGTTCCACGTAGTCCCTGCCGAAGAGCACGAACATCCCGGCTATCATAACCGATTCTGCCTTTGATCCTTCGGTTTTGTTCTCTGTGGTCTGGAAGGGCTCGTCCGGAACCACTGAAAAACAGTTCAGGTTCAGGCAGTCATTCCAGTCTGCACGCCCGATCAGTGGCAGGCCATGAGGGCCCAGATTGTTCAGGGTGAATGAAAAGGATCTGCTCAGGTGTTCAAACAGGCTGGCTGTATTGGATTCATCATTATTGAATGGTACTTTTTCATCAAGAATACCAAAGTCTCCTGTTTCTTTGATATAATTTGTTACTGAGAGGATAAGCCACAGGGGGTCGTCATTAAAGTTCCCGCCAATATCGGCATTTCCTCTCTTGGTCAGTGGCTGATACTGGTGCCAGGCCCCGCCGTCCTCAAGCTGTGTGCTGGCCAGATCGAGAATACGCTGCCTGGCCAGGGCAGGCACCATGTGTACAAAACCGATCAGGTCCTGGTTGGAATCCCTGAAACCCATTCCCCGGCCGATGCCGCTTTCAAAGAACGACGCTGAACGGGACATGTTATAGGTAACCATGCACTGGTATGGATTCCAGATATTGATCATGGTATCCAGCTTGTTATCGCCGCTTTTTACCTGGTATTTTGACAGAAGGCTGTTCCAGTATTGTCTCAGTTCGTCGAATGCTTCATCTACCTGCCTGGTGGATTGGTATGCCTGCATAAGCTCCTCTGCCGGTTGTTTGTTGATGACCCCGGGAGACTCCCACTTACTGCCTTCTTCGACTTCCACATAGCCCAGGATGAACACAAGTTCTTTGCTGGCCCCAGGGGAAAGTTGGATAGTTTTCATATGGGAAGCAATAGGGCTCCAGCCATGTGCCCGGGAATTTTCCGACTGCCCGTTGGCAACCACCTGGGGAGCATCAAAGCCGTTGTAGCGCCCTAGGAATTGCTCCCTGTCCGTATCAAAACCGTCAATCGGCTCATTGACCGAGTAAAAGGCATAATGGTTCCGGCGTTCCCGGAATTCGGTTTTGTGGTAGATGGCGGAACCCTTTATTTCCACCTCACCAATACTCAGGTTCCGCTGGAAATTGGTCATGTCATCCAAGGCATTCCAGAGGGCAAACTCTACAAAGGAGAACAGTTTGAAAGATTTTTTATGAGAGCTCGTGTTTTTCAGCACCACCTTCTGCAGTTCTGCATGCTTTCCCAGGGGAACAAAAAAGCTCAACTCGGCTTCCAGACCGTTTTTGCTGCTACGGATCTTTGTATAGCCCAACCCGTGCCTGCATTCATAGGAATCGAGGCCGGCCTTCACCGGTTTCCAGCCCGGGGACCAGATCTCCCCATCATCATGGATATAAAAATATTTCCCGCCATTGTCACTTGGTACTCCGTTGTAGCGGTACCGGGTAATCCTCCTGAGGCGGGCATCCTTGTAGAAACTATAGCCACCGCAGGTGTTGGACAGGATCGAAAAAAAAGATTCTGCCCCCAGGTAGTTGATCCAGGGGTAGGGAGTATCCGGCCGGGTGATGACGAATTCCCTGTTCGCGTTATCGAAATATCCGTATTTCATGTTTTCAGTCATTCCGGATGGGTTTTGTGCATCTCTCATTTGCCTGACTCAGAGGACCGGTTCCGCTGGAAGGCAAGCTGTTTTTCAATTTCTTCCATATTCTTCGACGACAGGGGATATGTGATCATGACCAGAACAGAGAAGACCATAAAGAGGGAAGGGATCCAGCTCATGAGCAAACGGATGCCCGGCAAGGCCCCTGGAACGGTCAGTTCATTCATGCCGTCATACCCATAATGTCCCAGTACAAAACCGATGATCGCCCCTGCCACTCCACCACCAAATTTCATAGCAAAGGTACCTGCCGAATAGACCAGTCCTGTCGCCCGGTGCTGATTGATCAACTCGGAATAATCCGCTGCATCGCCCAGCATCACGAAGAACAGAACCGGCATGATCCCTGCGCCAAATTCAGCGAGTGCTCCAAGCACAAAGATCCAGCCTGCCTGATGCGGGTTGGCGAAATAGATGGCCCCGGTCAGCACACCGGTAAAGATCATGGAATAGATGAACAATTTCTTTTTCCCGAAGAAATTCGCCAGCGGGGTGGTCACCATGGCTGCCACCATGGAAACAACCAGTAATACAACCATATAGGAGGCTGCCAGCTGCTCATTCCCGACAAAACGCTTAAAGTAGATGACCGTGGTGCCCTGTTTAATGGAATTGAATACGACAAAAAGGAAACCGATTACAAGCAGGATCATCCAGGGGCGGTTTCTCAACAGGTCTTTCAGGTCTGTTTTGACTGAAGTTTTCTGGCTGGATGATACATGGACCCGCTCGCGGGTACTGAAAAATGTGATGAGAATAAATAAAACAAGAAGACCTGCAAGCAGGTACATGGAATACTGGTAGCCCAGCTGTTCATTTCCTTTTCCCAGCCAGAGCACAAGGTAGATCAGCAGGCCCTGGGCAATGATCCCCCCAAGGTAGGCGCCGGCAAAGCGAAAGGAGGACAGGGAGGTCCGCTCTTTCTGGTTTGCGGTCATGACCCCCATCAGGGCGGAATATGGTACATTGTTGGCAGTATAGACCAGGGTCAGCATGATATAGGTGGCATACGCATAGATCAGCTTCCCGGTCTGGCTCAGGTTCGGTGTGGAGAAGGTCAGGATGAGCATCAGGCCGAATGGCAGAGAAGTCCAGAGCAACCAGGGACGGAATTTTCCGAATCGGCTCTTTGTCCGGTCGGCGATCATGCCCATGATCACATCGGTAATCCCATCAGAAAGCCGGGTGATCAGCAAAAGGATACCTGCAGCCACAGCCGGGATGCCGAAAACATCCGTATAAAAAATCAGCAGGAAAGAGGTGATCGTCCGCCAGGCGATATTGGCAGCAGTATCTCCAAGGGCATATCCGATCTTCTCACCCAGTTTAATCTTCTCGTCAGGGCTGGTCATAAGATAGTGGACTATTGACGGGTTTTAAGTTTTCCGGAGTTACAATCAACGACAAATTCGCCGAAACAGCCCGGAAGAGTATCGAGGTATGCTTTCAGCTGAGATTTCATTTTTTGCAGTACCTCCTGGTAACCGGGAAGGCTGACCAGGTTGACCGATTCCTCCGGGTCAGTTGCCAGGTCGTACAGCTGATCAGGCTCTGCGTAGTGTTTGTACCTCTGGGTGGTAAAAAATTCCGCATCTCCTCCACCCGGTATGATCTGAAGGTGGCCGAAGGGAGCATTAGGATCTTCATTATTTGCCTGTTTCCCGCGGATTGCCAGCTTATGGTTATAATCTTCCAGGATCTTTTTACGCTCTTCAAGGGTGATCTTATGGATCCATTCTGGGTAGCGGATGGCGATATATTTATAATTACCCACCCGTACTCCTTTTGTATAACCGATCTCGAAAAACAGGGAATTCTTTGTCAGTTTCCCTTGTCCTTCAAGGACAGGAGCAAAGCTGACTCCATCAAATTTCATCCCTTTCGTGTCAACATGTGTCAGTTCGAGGATCGTCGGGGCAAAGTCAATGTTCGAAACCATGGTATTGCATTCATGCCCCACCGGGAATCCGCCTTTCTTCCAAATCACACTCGGGCTCCTGGTGGCTCCCTGGTAGATCGATCCTTTGGCATACTGCCCCTGGTCATTGAAGAAGAAAATAATGGTGTTCTCTGCCTTGCCCGTTTCTTCAATTTTATTAAGCAGTGCGCCCAGGGCATCGTCGAGCCAGAGAAGGTTCGCTTTTTTATTGTTAAAGGGAATATTTGCTTCTTTCAAACGTACCGGGATCGTGGACTTGTCCGGCATCACCCTGGGTGCCTGATCAATCCTGCCAAGGGGAGTGATGGTCCGGTCAGCGTTCCAGGACCGGTCAGCTTCAGTTGGACCATGGGGCAGGGTAGTGGCAAAGTACAGGAAGAAGGGATCATCCCCGGACTGGTCAATAAACCGCAGGGCAGCTTCAGTGGACCAGTCTATGTTATGCACCGCGAGTTCCCTCGGACCATTGAAATCCGGATTTTCATAGAAGATCCCGTCTGCAAAATCAAACCCGCAGGCATGATAGGCCTCTATGGTCTTCCGGTAGTTATTCAGCTGGGTTTTTTTTACCGACGGATCAGAAAAATCAGCGGTAAGCGGGACCTCTTTCCATCCGTCGACTTCGATCACATGGTTTTTCCCTACTGCTCCTGTAAAATATCCTGCATTTTTCAGGATAGATGCCAGGTTAGGATCATTTGGCATGATGTGCGTGTTCCATTCCACCACCCGCTGTCCGCCGTTTTTCTTCACCGAAGCCAGAAATTCGGGATTATGTGCCCGGCTGGCATAATTTCCGGTGAGGCAATTATAACGGCTTGGGGTACTCACGGTGGCACTGACATGCTGCTGGTTCATGATCACTCCTTCCCGGGCCAGCCGGTCGAGATTGGGGCTCAGGTTTTTACCTTTTCCCTCGGGAAGGAAGTTGAACATATCCCGGGTCATATCATCGGCAATGATAAATATGATATTGGGCCGATTGCTTTCAGCGGCATAACCTGAGGGGTTCAGTGCCTGCATACCAATTACGGCCAGCGGGAATTGTATATAGATTTTAGGGTTCATCATCGGATTTTTCAAAAAAGTTCAGGTAATGTTCCAATCCGCTTACCAGGAATACGATAGCAGCATTCCAGTTGATGGCTACCTCATTGGTTGAGTAGCTGCATGGCAGGTCGATGTATGATAAGGCCGGATGCCTGGAAGGGTAGGCGTCTTCCCCGCAGTCTTCTCTGGCCTGCAGGCTCGGTCCCCCAACCAGTAAACCGGGAATGGGTTCGTCGATGTTGTCTGAAGCCGATCTTCTGTCATGGATGTGCATCGGGGACCGGTGGCCAACTCCGGTCACAAAGCAATAATCCACCGGATTGGCTCCCAGCAGGTATCCCAGGGAAGCATCTGCAGCTTCCAGGAAGCGCCTTTCTCCGGTCAGCTGGTAGGCATGTAGGAAGATCATACCCTGATTGGCCAGTTCACTGTTGCTGCCCCAGGGAAATGTGTCCAGGGAAACTCGGTAGGCTGAACGGGCATAGATATCAAAGTATTTTTCCGCCAGGCGGAGAATCTGTTCACGGGCCAGGTCTTCCCATTCTCCCTGTGGCTGTTGGGAGGAACTGAGCCAGGAAAGCAGGCCAAGCATGCCAACATGACTCCAGTTGGGGATCGCACAGAATGCAGGGATATATTCAAGCCCCTGGAGATATTCCTTCCGTCCTGTGGCCAGGCTGAGCTCAAGAGCCGCCCACAATTTCTCATCACGGTCATCTTTACCCCGGTATAGCCCGGTGGTGATGTCAGGTGGTTGTTCATACAGGATATCCGGGTGGGCTTGGCTCCAGTTCCAGGCTTTTTGCGCCATCTGCAGGCAGGAATCGGCCAGGCCGGGAAACTGTTCCGGGTAATTCCTGAAGATCCTTGATGCCTTTGCCAGTACAGATGAAAGATCCAGGCTGGCTGCCGTGGTTTTCATGACTACATATCTCGTCAGGGTATCCTTATACGGGGGTATCATGCCACAGAACCGCTTCGAGGTCAGTTTATGGTACACTCCGCCGTCTGCAGGATCCTGCATGGTCATCATCCAGCGGAGGTTGACCAGGACCTCGTCCAGGATATCGGGAATACCGTTCCCTGATTCCGGGATTTCCATTTCCAGGTTTGCGAACAATGCCGGAAACAGTTCAGTTGCATGTAGCAGGGTAAAGGTGGTTATCCCGGAGTTGACGATGTACTTATTGTAATCACCGGCGTCATACCATCCTCCCGGTGATCGTATCACACTGCCCGCCGGACGACTGGGAGAGGCTGCGGAAGGATGAACATAGGCCAGGGTGTCGGGATGGCCTGCCGGTCGGGAATATACTCCTGCATATTCTTTTTCCAGTTCCACGGAAGATCGGGCGAAATAAAAAGACTTGAGTAATTTTTTCAGGAGGTCACTGTAAGAGTCCTCTGCGATCCTGAACGCGATGCGAACAGGAGATCCTTCCAGTTGTAACTGATATGTACCTGGTTTGGTGAGCCCGGAAAAATCTGCAAAACAAATCCTTGTCCCTGAGAAGGACCATTTTTCTGCCCGTGTTGTCATACCCCTGAAAGCCGCCTGGCCTGATATATCATAGATCACAAATTCGCGTCTGGCATAGTCCCTGTCCAGGAAAAGCCGCTTCACCGAGCGACTGATATATCCGGCCTGGTTCATCTGCTGGGCCCCTGCTTCGGCAGATAAAAAGGCCAGGAGAAGAAGGGAAAGCCCTTTCATCCGGAACATTAGCCTTATACACCGGTTTCCCTTCATGACATTCTCAATTTTCAGTAAAACTGAACTCGGCCCGCAAGAGATCACTGTCCATGGAAGAGCCTCCCACCATCGCTGTAAACCTGCCCGGTTCCACCCGCCATTGGAGGTCTTTACCGAGGAAGCCGAGCATTTCCGGGGTAATGGTGAATCGAACGGCCTTTTTCTCACCCGGTTCCAGATGCAGCCTGAAATAAGCTTTCAGTTCTTTAACCGGACGGGTTACCGAGCTGAGCTGGTCACGGATATACAGTTGCGCGACTTCCTCCCCGGCATACCTGCCTTGGTTGCTTATCTCCACGCTCAGTTCCAGAGAACCCTCTGGTGTTATGGTATTCTTGTCAAGGCTCAGCCCGGAATATACAAACTGGGTATAGCTCAATCCGAACCCGAAAGGGAAGAGGGGAGTGGAAGCTTCATCAACATAGGAATGAAAATACTGTGTTGGCTTATGATTGTACACGGTAAGCTGGTGGCCCGGGCTTCTCGGAATACTGATTGGAAGCTTTCCCGAGGGATTGGTATCTCCAAACAGGATCTTTGCCAGGGCCAGCCCGCCCATACAACCGGGCTCCCATGCTTCGATGAGAGCCTGGGCATGTTCTGCCACCCACTTAGTCGCCAGGGGGCGGCCATTCACCAGGACCACGATCACCGGTGTCCCTGTTTCCCAGATCGCCCTGATCAGATCATTTTGAAGGCCCAGGAGGTCCAGCCCTGATCGTGCAGCATTCTCCCCGCAGGTTTTTTCATTCCATTCCCAGCGTGAAGAATTTTCCCCTGCTACCACAATGGCCAGGTCAGCCTGCCGTGCTCTTTTTCCTGCTTCCGCAACATGGGCCGCGGTGACCTGCGCAGCATGCGATCCCACGTTCAGGTAATCCCATGTACAATCCGGATCGGCAGCCTCTAATCCATCCAGCACAGTGATGATATGATCTTCTGGTTGCCTGGAGCTCCAGTCACCTGTGAGCGACTGGTTATCGGCATTCGGTCCGGTCACCAGGATCCTGGAGTACTTCCCCCGGCTCAACGGAAGCAAGTTTTTTTCATTCCGCAGCAGAATAATGGACTTCAGGGCAGCTTCCAGGGCTGTTTCAACATGTTCAGCTGTAAAAAGGACGGAATCGCTCAGGGCAAGATCGGTGAAGGGCTGCTCAAACAGGCCCAGCCTGAATTTGGCTGCCAGGATCCTGCGAACACTCTGGTCGATCCGGCTTTCGGAGATCACTCCCTTTTCCACAAGACTGATGAGCGATTCCATAAAACCGGGTCCGTGCATATCCATATCCATCCCGGCCTCTACACTCAGGCCCGAGGCTTCCTCCATACTGCCAGCAATATGATGGCGGGTTTCCAGTCTACCGATATCCATCCAGTCGCTGATAAAAAATCCATCAAAACCCATCTCATTCCTGATTACCTCTGTCATCAGCCACTCATTCGCATGGCAGGGGATCCCGTTCAACTCGTTGTGTGCCGTCATGATACTCCCCACGCCTTCTTCAATTGCTGCCTGGTAAGGAGGGAGAAAGATCTCCCGGATGGTTCGTTCGGACAGGTCGGTGGGAGCTCCGTTGATCCCGTTTACCGACTGGCTGCCGGCAATCAGATGCTTGGCACAGGCCAGCACCTCTATATCCCGGCCGGGCCCTTTTTGCTGGAGGCCCCTGATGGTCATCCTTCCCATCTCCGATACCAGGAACGGGTCCTCTCCGAAAGTTTCACCGACCCGTCCCCAACGGGCATCACGGGCCACATCCACGTTCGGAGCGAAGGTCCAGGCTGAACCGGTGGCACGGACTTCACGGGCAGTTTGCCAGAAGAT
>Ga0190344_1000884_pt1 | contig 12247 bp, 19 predicted proteins | sample 48721323_MG_FD_161662 | JGI IMG/M metagenome (GOLD analysis project Ga0190344, IMG submission 161662) | Hydrothermal vent microbial mat bacterial communities from Southern Trench, Guaymas Basin, Mexico - 4872-13-2-3_MG | ecosystem: Environmental > Aquatic > Marine > Hydrothermal vents >... | reverse complement strand
GGCTCCAAGGTTCTCATAGAAGGGATCAGAGAAGATGCGAAAAGGTATCCAGCTTGCCTATCCATTGGAGGAAAAGCGGCTGCTTAAATGGCGGCCTCCGTTTATAGTCCAGCCAAAACTAGACGGTGACCGAGCCAGGGCTATCCGCACTCCGGCCGGACACTTCTGTCTGCTCTCCAGTGAAGAAAATCTCTTCTTCGGCGTGCCGCATGTTTTGCAAGCTCTTGACAACGCTGATCTTCCAGCTGACATAGAGCTCGATGGTGAACTTTATGCTCACAGAATGCCACACGCTACTATTAATGGCATAGTTAGTCGCACCAGTAGTTTGCATCCCGAGTATGAGAAAATCAAGTTCCACGTCTTCGACATTGTAAATGAATTCTCCCCGCAGCTGGTGAGGCTAACGGAGCTGGCCAATCTAGACCTCCAAGATCCCATCATCAGAGTGCCTTACTATCTCACTTACAGCCTCAAAGAAACAATGAAAGTCTATGACAAAATCCTCAACCAAGGCTATGAAGGCATCATAGTACGTGAATATACAGCGCCATACCTTCGCAGACGTTCTCCGTTTATGATGAAGTTTAAGCCCAAAAAAGAAGACCATTATCCTATCATTGGCTACAAAGAAGAAATCTCCATAGACGGAACTCCCAAAGGGCGTCTTGGCGCCTTGGTGTGCGAAACTGATGGAGTCACTTTCTCTGTCGGCTCCGGCCTCAACGATGAGCAACGCACTAGACTTTGGACCATAAGGGACCAACTCCCTGGCTGCACTGCTCATATCCAATACCAGCATACGCTTCCTTCTGGAAGCCCACGCTTTCCGGTGTTGATTAGTGTGTTTAAAAAATAAACATAGTATTGCCACCATAGCTCGTCACTTGGTTGAGCTGGAAGACATCACAGGACAACTAACGGACTTTGACAATCTCCCGAACATTTACCTTCTAACCGGCTGCGTAACTTACAAATGCAAACCTTTAAAAATGGAGTCAGAATATGAAACTCGTTTACTGCAACAAATGCTTCAAATCCTTCGAAATAACCCGTAAGGTTATGCAAGACCAACATGGCCAAAGAATTATTTGTGACACTTTTGACTCTTCTCTGGTGCTAAATCATCAGTGTGATGAAGCTGCTAGCAAACTCAAACCAGCTAAGCCTCTCGATCCACCGGAGCCGGTGGTTCAAACTGATGAGCTCAAATCTTTTCCAAAACCTGCTATGGCTCAACCTCAAGGCATAACTGATCTCATTGAATCAATGAAGAACAAAGGAGACTAATCATCAAGCTAACTTCTCTAGGAGCCTTCTAATGCCTACCGTCTACGTCGTAAACAAAAGCGCACATGACTTCAGCGCCGCAAAGGAGTTTGGCAAGCTCAAATATCTCTCACAAGGAAGTCGTGATAGATATGCAGTCAACTCTATCCACCGGGACTTCCAAGACATCTTATCAAAGTCCAAACCAGAGGACTACATTCTCCTTTGCGGTCTCACAGTAATGAACTGCATTGCTTGTAGCATCTTCTCCGCAATGCATGGGAGGTTGAACCTTCTTATCTTTCGCAAGGGTTCATACCTTGAACGTAATCTGGTGCTTGAAAGAAAAGGATAAAGTCGATGGGAGATAGAGTATCCATACAATTCGCTCAAATCCGAGGCGACTATGTCTGGTACAGCGCAGTCTTAAAAGACCACTGGGGTGGATCAGAGTTTCCACAACAAGCACTTGAGTTTGTTAGATCTATAAACGCAGAAACTAGAGTATCTACACCATTATCAAGACTAGAACCTAGTGCCGTTATGGTAGCCTTTGTGCAACATCTAACCAGTCCAGAGTCTTTAAGGTTAAATTCTTTAAGATTAGTTCCTACAAAAAAGGATTGTGACAACTCAGACAATGGACACTTTATTATATGGACAGATTCGTTAACAATAGAAAAAGAGGGATAAGAATGAAAAAGAAACACAAGACACCACTTCAAGAATGGGCAAGTGAGCGTTGCTATATTAACAAAGGGAAACTTATAGGCATCAGAAAATCTCTCAAAAACATTGCAATAAATAAAAGCACTACTGGCCCTGAATGTCATAAGCTAATGCGAGCCTACAATATTGTGTCTAGTGTACTTCTATCCTGGGATTGTCCTAGTATCAGAAGCAATTCAAGAGCAAAATTTCTCAGAAATAAGGAGTCATAAGATGCTAAACCCACCCGATCTGTTCACAGATACTTACCCCATCCCTAAGCATCCTGCTTGGAACATTATAGACTCATCCAAGCTCTCTGACACCGAGTGCTGGCGGATGTTCTTTTACAAACACATTCTTGGCTGGCAGGTTGACCAGCCTAATGTGCACCTAGTCTTCGGCGAAGCTTGGCACGCTGCTCGTGAATACATGCTTCTCAACGGCTACGATGATCTTCATGGTGCCTACCAGGCGTTTTGCAAGGTTTGGTACTCCAACTTCGGCGACGACATGGAGCAACTTTATCCAGCCAAGTCACCTACAGCTGCTGCTCAGGCCATTGCACAGTTTGCAGCTCACTACCCACGCGACCTGAAGGAAAACAAAGTTCTTTACACTGAAATCTCTGGCTCCGTTCCAGTTGATTCCAGGCGCCGGATTTTCTTTCGTATGGACTCTGTGGTACAAAACCTTGACAAAGGCTACATCTTCTCTTGGGACCACAAAACTAAAGGCGGAGACTTCAATCAAAGTTGGGAAGACGACTTTTTCCTCAGCTGGCAAAACGGGACTTACACCCACTGCTTGTATTGCCTCTATCCACCAGACCAAGTCAAAGGCGTAGAATTCTGTGGCACTAGCTTCAAACACCTGAAGACCAAAGGCACAGTCATCAACTTCCGTCGTGTTCCTGCTTTTCGTAATCCTCGACAGATGAACATCTGGCTATGGAACACTATAGATCTTCTCGACCGCTATGAATACGAGATGCAACGCCTATCCCAATGCTCAGCTGATGATCCTGTGCTCCAGGCCTTTCCTATTAACCCAGGTAGGTGCTCCAAATACTTCGGTTGCGAGTTCAAAGCCTACTGCCAAACATGGGCTAATCCTTTGCGCCACTGTCAAGACCCGCCTTTGGGTTTTAAGGTCAAATTCTGGGACCCCCGAGAGATGGACACCACCCACAAGATGGACTTAGAAGGTCCAAAAGGAGCCACCAATGCCTCTTGACATCCAAGCTGAAATCACCAAGGTTCGTAACTACTACGAATCCGACAAGCGCCAAAACACTTTCAATGCCCTGGTCCTTGGCGAATCTGGCAGTGGCAAGACTTTCCTCGCCCGTACTTGCCGCAAGCCAATTCACATAGACTCCTTCGACCCTGGCGGAACAAAGTGTCTTCAAGACCTTATCACCAAAGGCGACATAGTCGCTGACACTCGCTGGGAATCCGAGGACCCGCTCAAGCCTAGGGAATTCAAGAACTGGAAAAAAGAATTCGAATACCGCCGCTCGAATGGTTACTTTGACCACTTCGGAACTTACATTCTTGACAGCGCCACTACCTGGTCCGATGCTATTATGAACTATCTTCTCGCAAAAGACGGCATCGCTGGTGAGGCGCCTAGATTCACAAAGGACTACACTCCACAAAAGATCATGATCAGAAACTTTATCTTCCAGATGTGTGCCCTGCCTTGCGACTTCATCCTCACAGGCCATCTCAAGCTGGTTGAAGACCCTGACAAAGGCACTATTTTTCGCTTCATGACTACTGGCCAAGGCATGGTTACGATTCCTCTTCTGTTCGACGAAATCTACGTTATGACCACGAAGGAAAAATCCTCCGGCGTTGAGTATTCTCTCCTCACACAATCTACCCGCCTCTACATGGCCCGGAGCCGCATGAGCAAGAACGGCCTGCTTGATCCAGTCGAGAAACCTGACATCAAGTACATCCTCAAAAAAGCAGGCTTACCTCACGAGGACAAACCCTCGTTGATGAAAGGAGGTGAGACAAAAAACTAAGCCACAAGTCAAAGGCATCTATCCATCAACTGTGTTTAAATTTTTAACAAAGGAGATCCAACAATGTCTATGCTCGATCTGACTAACATCAAAGACGAAATTGAAAATGCTGAGGAGCCCAAAGTCCTTCCCGCCGGTGAAGAAGTTCAACTTCGCATTATCACTGTCAACACTGGGAATGACAAGAATGGCCGCCCCTACTTCATGCCTGTGTTTGAAGTCCTCAGCGAGCCTATGGCCAAGGAATTCAGTGACTTCTTTGCAGTCCCTACCAAGGAAATGTCTGAAAAAGACTACAAGCGTGCTATTTACAAAATCAAGCTGTTTGCCCAAGCTTTCGACATCGACCTTGGTCGGCCCATCGACTATGAAGACGATCTCGTTGGCCTGACTGGTTGGGCCATTCTTGGAGTCCGCAGATCAGACGAATATGGTGATCAGAATACTGTAAAGAAATATATCGCAGGGCATTAACACTATCTCTTGCTGGCGGCGGTTTCCAGGCCGGGTGAGCTCAGCCCACTCACCGCCTCGAACGGGACACCGAAAGGTGGAGGCCCGCCAGCACAAACAACAAAGGTAATAAGATGAACAAATTCGGCATATTTGTAGCAATAATTCAACTGCTCGCCTGCGGAGAGGCGCTTCTTCATGAGAACTGGCAACAAGCTATTATTTATGCTGGGTTTGCCGTTGGGAGTGCCGGAGTAGCGTGGGGATAAAAAGAACGACGGCTAAAGGAATTACTAATGAGGATTAAAGATGGAAGATATTGAGCGCCTGGAATGGTTCAGAGACAAGCACCGCAAGGCTCTGCGTCACGCCCAGTATTGCGGCGACCAGTGGGAATACTACGAGGACCGGGCTGGTCAACTTGCAGTAATAGCCAACGCATTGGCTTCCGAATGCGAAGAACTCAAGGCCCGCTCAGCGCGAGCCGAGGCCAAATTGCAGGAACTAATTGGATTTACTGCGGAGTTACTCAGCTACTACAATGCTACTCCTGATGAGTGGGACCATTTCAAAGTTATCATTGGGAGGAGTCTAGCTGACGGAAGGCTGGAAGCTCTCAAAACAGTAGATGGAGACAACTAATGTGGCAAAAATGTCCAGTATGCAACGGCACCGGTCTTGTTTCGAGGCCGCCCTGGGTGGCAGGGGATATGCCTGGTTGGAGCAGCACAGGAACTGGACCATACCCTTGTCGGGCATGTGGAGGCAGGGGAATGATATTGGCACCGGATGAGTATCACGCTATCAATCCTCCCAGGACAGAATTTGTCGTGCCAACCCTTGAATGCAAGGAACTCAAAGCCCGCGCCGAGCAAGCCGAAGCCAAGCTGCGCAAACTATCGGAAGCTATTTCTGAAGTCAATCTCTTCTTTCAAAGCGGGAACAATATCCAGGTTGAGAAAGCAACAATAACACAAGAGCAATGGCGACCTGTTCAGGCCGCACTCAAAGCGGCGATTGGAGACTTATATGAAAACAACTGATTTTTATAAGGATATGGCAGTCCAGGTATTCAAGAAACCTTACAATCAAATTACAGAAGAAGAAAGAACATCTGTCAAAAGAGCGTTCTTTAAATACTTATACACATCTTACCCAAAGGAGCTAGAAAATGCCTACACCTCCTGAACCTTGCAACTGCGGCGCTGAGGACTGTCCTCGCTGCAGGCCTCACACTTACAAAGCATCCTTGAACTACCGTGCTTGGGAAGCTTACTACAGCGACGAGATGGATTTTGAAACCTATGAAGCCTATGTTCAAAAATTAAACGAAGAATACGAGAAGGAGCCCTGGCCATGACTAACGAAGAATTCCTAAAAGTCCGACAAGAACTCAACGAACACTGTGAACTAACTCTCGGAATCAAAAAAGATGAGTATTCCGAAGATGATTCTGATCGCCTGATCCAATTCCGCCTAGCAGCTGGCTTGCTCAACTGTCATCCAGCCCGAGCCCTTGCTGGCATGATGGTGAAGCATGAAACCTCCATCCACAGTATGATTAAATCTCTGGACCTCGGCCAGGACTTTACTCTTGAACTCTGGAAAGAAAAAATAGGTGATCTCCGCAACTACTGCGACCTGCTCTGGGCCACTATCCTCGACCACGACTGGGAGCCTTACAATGACTAACAGTAACTTCTTCGGCGAGCGCCGTAAGCGCTGGGACAAATACTTTCACACAATCTGCGAAGCAGTCTCTAGCAAATCCCCTTGTCTTTCCCGCCAGATTGGTGCTCTGCTTGTTCGCAACTATTCCATTGTTTCAACTGGCTACAACGGGCCTCCGAGAAACTTCCCTCATTGCACCAATATCTGTCCTCGCAAAGCTAAAAACTATCCCTCTGGCGAAGGTCTCTTAGAATGCCCTGCCACTCACGCTGAGGCCAACTGCATTGCCAACGCAGCTCGCATTGGCGCTTGCACTGTAGGCACTACGCTCTACATGAACTGCATCATCCCTTGCAAAGACTGCATGGCTGTACTCATCAACGCTGGTGTGAAGGAAATCGTCATAGACGATGTAATTCCTTATCACGAACTATCTCTCGAAATGGCACAACATGCTAATATCAAACTTCGGAGGTTTATGCTGTGAGGGCTATAAAAGTCAATCGAATTCTGGTGAATCCAGAAATTGAAGGACTCAAGCCGTATTATGTAGTAGATTTATTAGTAGGAGGTGAAACAATTAGACTAAAAGAATCAGAAGCTGATGCATTTCTAACAGCTTTTCAAATTTTTAATAGATCACTTAATGAAAAAAGGTTACGTTTAACTATTAAGTCTTTAGATGAAGAAATTTTTGACCAAAGTAGCAGAACAGATTGGAGACTCTTGTCATGAAAACTATAACTATTCTTGGCATCGACGGCTACATTGGCTGGACTTTGGCCCTAGATCTTCTCAACAAAGGCTACAAAGTAGCCGGTCTTGACAACTTCTGCAGACGTGACAGAGTTAGAAGCTTTGGCTCTGACAGTTTAACACCTATCAGCGACATCAAAAAGCGCTCAGATATTCTGGAGAGTTATCCCAACTTCATCGATCGCATAGCTGTTCTCGACATGACAGATACCCCTCTTTTCAACTTTATTGAATTCATTCAACCAGATGTAATCATCCATCTTGCCGAGCAACCTTCTGCACCTTGGTCTATGAAATCACCTGGGCACGCCTATGCAACCCAACGAGATAATGTCCTGGGAACACTCAACCTCCTATGGGCAATAAAACAACATTGTCCAGAAGCTCACTTGATCAAACTCGGAACAATGGGTGAGTATGGAACACCTGAGTGTGATATTCCTGAAGGGAGAATTCCCAGGGAATGTATAACAGGCCCAGCAGAGAAGGGCGAGCCAATCAAACACTGTCACATGGCCGATCTTCTCTTCCCTCGCACTGCTGGATCTTTCTACCATCTCAGCAAGGTCCACGACACTTACAACATTGAGTTTGCTTGTCGCAACTGGGGACTGTCTTCCACTGACATTATGCAAGGTGTAGTCTTCGGCTTGAACGAACCAGCAGACCCAACCCTTTTTACTCGCTTCGACTATGATGAGTATTTTGGCACAGCCATTAACCGCTTCTGTGCACAAGCCCTTATCGAACACCCACTCACCGTCTACGGCAAGGGTAACCAAACACGTGGATTTCTACCCCTTAAAGATTCCATCCAATGCCTGAACATAGCCATTGAAAATCCACCTTCTCCCGGTGAATACCGTACCTTCAACCAGTTCGAAAATATCTACTCCATTAACTCTCTCGCCGAAATGGTAAAAGCTTCAGCCACCGAACTTGGCCTCAACGTAGACATCGCTCACATCTCCAACCCACGCAAGGAAGCTGAAGAACACTACTACAACCCCACTCACCAAAAACTCTTTGACTTAGGCTATGTCCCAACTACTGACATCCAAAGTGAGATCACCAAACTCATCACTCAACTCAAACCATTCACTAAGCGCATAAAGCCTTCAGTGATTCTTCCAAAAACCTTATGGTAAGGAGCTACAACATGGGCCTCAGTTACAGACCCCGCTTCTCATTCGACATTACTGAGGAGCAACAGAACCGTAAGAACCGCCTTGGTCTCACACACGGAATTCAGAAAGCCGTCTTCCAGGTAATCCTAGACGACTTCATGGACCTGGTGGAGCAGCATGGGCAGATGGTCTGTGGAATTATCATAGACCGACGTGTTAGACCAAGGGACATTCTTCCTTCTTTATCACAATCAGCTAAGAAAGCAGGAGATTAAAAATGGCTACTATCGACGACCTGCCGGTTCAAAACTTCGCCGATTTGTCACAAGAAGAAGCCTTCGAACTCCTCCGACAGATCAGGCTGTCTAGACGAACCAGCAAAGGCAGGAAGAAACGTTCATCTTCCAAACCAAAAACTACTAAACCACTCAAGCCTGCCGAAATGACTCCTGAACAGGCAGCGCAACTACTCAAGCTTCTTGGAGGTGCCTAATGACTATCGACGTTGGCCGAGTTGCTATGGTCCCACTTTCTGACATCGAAGTATCTGACCGCGCCAGAGTTGAAATGGGCGACTTGGATGAGTTCGAGGTTTCACTCAAGGAACAAGGCCTGGCTCAGCCCTTAGCTGTTTATACCCAACCTAATAATGAAAAACCTTACAGACTCATAGCTGGTGGCCGTCGCTATGCGATCCTCAAGAAAAACAACGTGCCTGAAGTCCCAGTTCGAGTGTACGACAAAGAGCTTTCAACCCTTGAGCTCAAGCTTCTGGAACTCTCCGAAAACATCCACCGGAAAGACTTCGAATGGCTTGAACGAGCTAACCTTGAACGAGAAATCCACAACCTGCAGCTCGAACTTCATGGCGGCAAGAAGATCTCAACCTCTGCCGATGCCAAGGGCTGGTCACTACGTGACACCGCTAAATTCATAGATCGCAATGTAGCCTCAGTCCACACTTCTGTCCAGCTCGCTGATGCTGCTGAGAAATTCCCTGAACTTTTCACAAAATGCAAGACTCAGTCTGATGCGACAAAGATCCTCAAAAAACTCGGTGAAGCCGCAGTGCGTGATGCTATTGTTCAAAAACTCGAAGTCCAAATGCCTAAGACTTCCACTGATGTAACGCGTAAGAAACTCGCTGACAATTTCATAGTCCGGGACTTCTTCGAAGGCGTAAAAGCAATACCTGATGAGACTTTCCACCTAGTCGAGATTGATCCTCCTTATGGTATTGATTTGGAATCTGCAAAAAAGGACTATTCTCACACCGACTACAACGAGGTCCCTTCTGACGAATACCAAGTGTTTCTTGCCAATCTTTTCGCCGAATGCTATCGTGTCATGACCAAGCATTCTTGGCTCATCTGCTGGTTTGGGCCGGAGCCTTGGTTTGAAATAGTTTATCGTGAACTTTGCAACGCAGGCTTTGAAACCACTAGGCTTTGTGGCATCTGGACCAAGCACCAGGGCCAGTCTATGCGTCCTGAAATCTATCTTTCCAACTCTTACGAGATGTTCTTCTATGCCTGGAAAGGCCGCCCGGCTATGGCTAAACCTGGACGTATCAATGAGTTTGACTTTTCACCTGTAGCAGCCAGCAAGAAACGCCATCCCACTGAGCGCCCGATGGAGTTAATGAAAGAAATCTACGAAACTTTTACGTGGCCTAATTCCCGTATCCTCATCCCATTCCTTGGCTCAGGCAATGGCATTCTGGCCGCTCACCAAGCTAACATGACTGCTCTTGGCTTTGAACTCTCCAAAGCCTACAAAGATAGTTTTCTCGTAGAGCTTCACAAAAACTTTGTTTAAAAAATAAACACAGGAATCGCCATGAGAAGAACATACGTCAGACCTACTGGTCCTACAGATGCAAAACTTGCAATCGTAGGTGAGCAACCTGGAAAACACGAGATATTCAAAGGCGTTCCTTTCACTGGACCTGCTGGACAGGAGCTGTGGAAAATCCTCTACCCTATTGGAATAGCTAGGCAAGAAGTCTACATCACCAACGTGATTAAAGATCTTGATAACCATCTAAAGACTTATATAGACATTCCAATGGGTTCAAGTCCTATAGTCTCTGAGCAAGGCTGGGAATATATCCAAGAGCTTGGCAAAGAACTCAAATCCATTGCTCCGAATGCTGTGCTAGCTTTGGGCAACATAGCTCTTTTCGCCTTGTGTTCTCGCACTGGCATAACTAAATGGGCTGGTTCAGTGATAGAATCCACCTTGGTCCCAGGCCTAAAGGTCATCCCTACCTTCCATCCAGCTACTGTCATTGCTCCAAAGTTCCAGTATCTCAACCGTCATCTCATCCGCTTTGATGCCCGTCGAGCACTACACGAAAGCCAGACTCCGCACTTCACCAACCGACCACTTACAATCCTTACCAAACCATCTTTCTCTGAAGCCATAGCTTATCTCAAACGCTGCTACGATGAAGGCCTCAAAGGTCGTATTATCGAGTGGGACATCGAGGTGGTGAATGAAGAACTCAATTGCTTCTCTATTGCCTACAAGCCTGACGAAGCCATGTGTATCCCCTTTGTCGAAAACGGGGATTACTTTACTATCTCACAAGAATATGAAATCCTCCTGGCCCTTTCCTCCATCTTATCCGATCCTCGAATTGCCTACGGTGGGGCTAACAATATCTTCGACTGCCAGTTCATGTTTCACAAGTACGGCATTCGGCCTAGGGGCGAGCACCACTGCACACAGATTGCACAAAAGATTACTTGGCCTGACTTTAATGCCGGCCTGGACTTCGTCACTAGGATGCACACTGACATTCCCTACTACAAAGCTGATGGTAAAAAATGGATGCGCGTGGGAGGATCCTGGGCAGAGTGGTGGAACTACTCAGCAATGGATTCTATTGCAACCGCATCAGCTCGTGGGCCACAGATTGAGGAGCTTCAGCTTCAGAAAAATCTCTCTACGTACAATCGTCAAAGAGCATTGGTCTATCCATTACTTTACATGATGGAGCGCGGGATTCGTGTAGATGTCGAGGGCATGAAGCGCAAGCAGGAGAAAGAAAAGCTTGAGCTTGAAAGGCTTCAAGAACGTCTTAATGAACTTGCTGGCTATGACCTTAATCCCAATAGTCCAAAGCAACTTATTGATTACTTCTATGATCATAAAGGAATTAAACCCTACAAAAAGCGTAACTCCAAAGGAGTTTTTGTTCCAACTACTGATGTTGATGCTCTCAAGCGTTTAGCTAAACCTACTTCCACCCGCCCTGGATTCGAAGAAGCTCAGATCATTCTCAAATTGCGTGGACTTCAGAAACGGATATCTACCTATCTCAGCCTTGACAAACTCAATGTTGATGGACGTTATCGATCACAGTACAAGCCAGCTGGAACTGAAACAGGTCGCCTCGCGTCTGGAGAAACTATTTTTGGTACAGGTGGAAATCAGCAGAACTGGCCTCATGATTTACTTCAATTTTTCATAGCTGATGATGGTTATCTTATCTTCTCCATTGACTTAAGCCAAATCGAGAATCGTATCGTAGCTTATGTTGGTAATGTAGTACCTATGATTAGGGCATTTGAATCAGGTGTTGATGTTCACTCACTTACAACTGCTATGATCTTTGACAAGCCTATTGAACAAGTTTCAGACGAAGATGGATCATGCTCCTTGGGCGACGGTTCTCAGTCTGAACGCTATTGGGGCAAGAAAGCTAACCACGGATTGAATTACGACCTTGGCTTCAAGAACTTCGCCCTTCGCTATGAAATAACTGAAACCGAAGCTAGATGGATAGTCGAAAAATACCACCAGTCTTATCCAGGTGTTCGCCAAAACTACCACGCCATGATCCAGTCGCAACTAAAAGAAGACCGAACCATAACTAATCTCTTCGGCAGACGTCGGATCTTCATGGGCCCTATAGCTCCTGACTATCCTAACGTCTCCAAAGGCCACTGCCACAACACCTTCAAGGAAGCTTATGCGCACCTACCGCAAAGCACTACGGCCGACAAGATCAACGAGCATGGAGTTAATTTTATCTACTACAACCAACAATGGTTTGAGCCTGTGGAGCTTCTCACTCAGATTCACGACTCGGTTGTTTTCCAGGTTCCAATCTCTATCGGCTGGCTTCGAATGGCTGAGATTGTGAAGCGCGTAAAAGATTCTCTAGAACAACCGCTCTCTTGGCGTGGCCGGGAGTTCAGCGTTCCTGCTGATACCAGCA
>Ga0190344_1000883_pt1 | contig 12261 bp, 13 predicted proteins | sample 48721323_MG_FD_161662 | JGI IMG/M metagenome (GOLD analysis project Ga0190344, IMG submission 161662) | Hydrothermal vent microbial mat bacterial communities from Southern Trench, Guaymas Basin, Mexico - 4872-13-2-3_MG | ecosystem: Environmental > Aquatic > Marine > Hydrothermal vents >... | reverse complement strand
AAGTAGTTGTTGAAACAAATCAGCATAAAAAAAGGGAGCATGCCCTAAATGATCATGCTCCCAATAAAACCCTACATGAGATTATTTTTTTATTCTAAAAATGTTCCACAGTTTGAACAAAATTTTGCAGATGATTTTGAAACTTTGCCACATGTTGAACATGTTAATTTAGTTTTGACAGTTACAGGTTGTTGAATTGATTCATTGGCTCCTGTGATACCCCTTAACCTGATTATGATAACCTCAGATTGTTCAAGTTCACCAATTGTTCCGTATCTAAATGATTGATGGCATTCAGAACCTTTTACAGTAATTCCTTCGTCATCCAATGGCTGACCCAGAGATTCAACACCAAGAGAATTCATTGATACATGATTGAAATATGTATGTGCTATAGGTTCTCCTGCCATTCCTTTCGATGAATTTTCTACTGCAATTGAAGATTGTCCATTTACATTATTACTGGTATTTCTAGTTGTTGAAGCATATTTTACTTGAGAGTCTCCTGTGAACCAATTGTTATAATTCCAGTGATAATGATTGAACCTATGATAATGATAGTAATGATCCTCAAGAATAATTTTTCGGATTGGTTCTGCTTTTTCATATGCAAACTCTACACGAATTATTCCATCATCTATTTTATCACCACGATGGTCTTGGATTTCTTTTGTTTTTTTGATAAATTTAAACTTATTTGTTGCTTGAGTTCCTCTTAAGAAACCTTCAAGTTCTATACTTGAATTTGCTTGCAGGATTAGAGATTGATAATCAAGTACATCCTCTCCATCAATTGAAATTTTTACGGATGCTTTTCTTGAGTTTAAATTTTTCAGATAGAGTGAGTATTCACTCCCAAAAGGTAGGCGTACAATATCATCTTGTACTCTGAGGATTTTTCCTTTACATTTTACTTCTACAACGAACTGATCTTTGTATGTCATGGTCTTATCTCCTTTTTACAGGTCATGGACTAAGACCTCAAATTTGTTTAAAGTCCATTAGTGATTACCATGTAGGGATTTCATTAAATTTGTTCTAATTATGTACATTAATTAGTGAAGAAATAAATCTAATTGCTTTATTTTCAGAAAGGAGTCGTCATGAGCAAGATTATAGTTACCTCAGTTATAATTCTTTCACTTATCCTTTGTGTTTCTGAATCACGTAGCGCTGATTGGCGCATCTACACCGAGATCGGTGGAATGAATGTGACCGAGAATAAGATCAATGAAGGTCACAAATCATATCACAAACTTGGAATTGAAGGTATCTGGAAAATCACAGATTGAATAAATTTAAAAGGTGGTATGTGTATGTATGGTTTCTTTCGTGAGGACCTGCTGAGGAAGACCCTGAAATTCCGTGTGGTGGTGGGTCAAATCCCATACCGACCAACGCGAATAATATGTGAATCCTGTTGGGTTAATACCATCCTGAATTAATGCTACAAGTTTTTGCCATAATATTTGCTATTAAACATAAACGAACCTTCTATTATTGTTATAGGAAATAAATTAAAAATGCCTGTTGCCGGTAGGTGTTCTACAATAGCGAATTGATTAATCCAAAAATTGGGCGCATTTCTTTTATAGTCTGGTTTGATATTACACAGACATCCAAGAGCTGTTGCGGTATGATATCCCTTTCTATCAATTGGTGATACTTTAGCATACATTTGTGGATTGTGGACGTGTGCATAGACTACATTCCCTTCAAATGCCTCTAATGTTTTTACTGCATGATATTTATTCCAGTAAAAACCATGAATCACATTTAACTTTCCAATTTTGTGAATTTCATTAAAGGGAATAATTTTGTAACCACGATTTTCTAAATCGAGATAAGAAACAAGATCAATCATTCCTTGAAGTTCAGGATGTTCTTCACAATACATTTCAATTCGATATTCGTGATTTCCAATCATAAAGGTTCGTCTACAAGAATCACTTGTAATTGCTTCATGTCTTTGCAAAATATGATGATCAAAACCTTTATAATCATTTAATAATCGTTGACCTTCTTTCAAAAGAGGTTTTCTTTTATTCCAGTATGAAATACAGTCTAATGAAATTTGATCACCCATATAGACTAATTCATTTGGTTGATAATCAATAATAAATTCTTCCAGCGCCTCCATCACTCTTTGATCATAATGAGGATAATGAATGTCTGGCATTAAAATGGTCTTTTGAATTTCAAAAATATCTGCAGAATCACAAGCAACTTTTTGTTTGCATCTATCTGTATGAGAACCAGCATACTTATTCACTGTTCGTGGTGAACACCCAACAACTTTAGCAATATCCCTATTGCTAAGTATCGTATTTTTTGCTAGTTTCATAATTTCTTTTTTGAACGAAGGCATATAAAAAACTCCTTAATAAGTATTTGATTTTATTTTTTTGTTCTAAAAAGAAAGGACAACAACCGCATGAAATGTAGGGATTATAACCATTTGCAAAGGTTGGAAACTTTAGAGAATGATTCTACTTCCATTTTCTTGTAGAACGTAACCACCACTTTCAAGCAACATAAAGTTGATTACGTCTTCTATTTGGATGTCAACTTGATCCATTCCGTGTGTACAGTCGAACGTACCGTCTGCATCGAAATCTCTCATTTGACCTGTTTGTCTAAAAAGAAAATTTTCAAAGACTGTAGAGGATGCAACAGGGAATGCCCATGACAAATAATAATTATCTGAATCCATAGGACTTGAGAATTGAATAGTAAAATGATCTACTGTTTTTGATGTAACAATAAAAGAATATTTTGATACTGATGAATCAACATTATTTACAAGAGATAGTGCTAATGTATAATTATCAAAAATTTCAGATGGTGAAACAGCAACAGTTACAGTATTGCTGCCATTTGGAATATGCTCCCACCCTGAAACAGTTGCTCCTCCTTGTAACGTTCTGGCGTATTCATACACAGTCCATGCTAGAACATAATTGGCGGAATCAATTGTGTCTGAAAATTTAACAGTAAATCCATTCACAGTTTTATTAACAACTGTATATACATAATATGACGGAGGATTATCAACTAAATTTTCAAGTGTTAAGCCAATTGAATAATTTATATTACTTCTTGGTTGTGAAAATGAAACTGTAATTGAATTTGATCCTGAAAGAATTGGTTCTAATCCTGATGCATTTGTTTGATCAATCACATCCCATGTAAGAAAATAATTATCAGAATCAAATGAATCTGAAAATTTAACTCCAAATCCGTTAAGGGATTTATGAGTTACAATGTATGGTATAATAGATGGTGCCGAATCTACCTCATTAAAGATATTAATAACTAATGAATAATCTAAAGTCTCTTGAGCAACATCATATAGAACATTTATTTCCGAAGTACCATTCGGAATCTCAACTGTTTGTGGTAATTTATATTCCCCTTGAATAATTTCTGAAACAACATAACCTGTTGTGTCAACAGACGGACATCTAAAATAATCACGATATGTATCAACTAATGTGATTTGAACATTTTCAGCTACGTCTGTAACAGCACCAATATCATGATATGATCCACAATCATAATATTCTCTCGGGCTAACAAGCGCAGAACATGTAGCATCAGCTGTTAAACAACACGGAACAGAATCCCCAACAAGATAATCATAAACAGTAACTTCCTCATCAAATGAAATGCTATCATCAATAACAATTGAATTAAAAAGCCTGTTTCTTAATTGAAGCATTTCAAGAGGAATGATTCTGGCGCGATATGGTTTAAAAAATTCAACAACTTCTCGCAACTGGCCAAACAATGAATCCATTCCAAATAGAATGTAACTCATATTAATAAAACCGTAACTGACATTTGATCTTACCCATTCGCCAAGATCACGAAGTAATGTGCCTAACATAACATTACTATCAGTCGCAAGTCCATCAAGGTTTGATTTGACTGTTGGATTTAAAATACCAAGTACATATCCTGCATCTTCATGTGTTTGTAAAAAATTTTCTCCAATATCTCTTGTAAACTCTTCAAGGTATTGAAGGTATCTTGATTTTTGATCAGTTCTATTTAAAGGTTTTATTGTTGTTAAGTTTCTAAACTCATCAATAATATCAACAGAATTTTCATTTGTTCCATCATAACAAACGAAACGATTTGCAGGCGCACCAACTTCATACTCTTTATTAAATATATAAATACATGCAAGATATATGGTTAATAAAGAACATTGATCTCCAGTAATCGTAATGACTGCATCTTGTGGAAGAATTGGATTTGTGTCTTCTGGTAGAAACCCACCTGCTTCCCACAAATCATATTGATCCTGAACTTTTCGTTGTAGAATACCAGTTGCAGCATCTGTTGCTTCCTCATCAAACAACGGCTTAACTGTAAAGTATGGAGATTGTGATGGGAAGTTAATTACATTTTGATCAACCAAATTTCTAATTTGTGATTCAGTTTGAAGCCAATGTGGATCCCCTTGAGTCAACAAATCAAAAGGTAAATAAATTGGGGATGTATCTCCAGTTGTACCTGAAACGATACGACCCTTAAAAACTAAATCCTCTGGATTCTTATCAATACGGTCCTCAAACTGCAACGCCATTTCGTATAAATCAACATCTACAATTCCATAATATTGTAAAACATCAACGAGTGCTTTAGGTGTACCTTTGATCTTATAAAGATTTATAAGATCCAGAAAGAAGTTAATTTTATTTAATGATGAATTGTTTGAAATTGGATCTCTAATATCTGTAGAGTATTTATATCCAAAACTCTGAAACAAATCATCAAGTTGATCATTTGGCATCTGATAAACATCAGATACATTTGCTTGAAATGTAGTTAATGATCTATGCGCTGCATACCAGTCTCTTAAGAATGAACGGATTCTTATATAGTCGGGACTATTATAAGCAAGCTGATCAATTATGTTTGTGAAAAGATTTTCTGATACAGTCTTTTCATTTTTAGCAATTGATTTAACAGCATCCGTTAAATCTGTTTCTTCTCCTTGAATTTCATCAAGAAGTTTCCAGAAATCTTCTATGCTACGCGCCATTAATTTGAATCTCCTTGATTACATGGTTCGCAATCGTAAATTAGATCTGGTTCTCTTGCTGTCATAAACGCAAAGTATTTATCAATCAAATATGCTTCATAACAACAATCCAACATTTCCTCTTGTGATATTAATAGATCATTATTATATAAAGTAAAATCTCCTAATATTTCCAATACCAAATAAAGATAAATCATTTTTGATAATGGAGTTGAAAGAAATTGATAACTCGCATACAAAATTATTGCTGTACTATCAAAAGATGCAGATGTTGAATCAACAATTAAAAAGCTAGTTGAATCATTTGCTCCATTTCTAAATGCTAAAAGAGCATCTAACAAAACAAAATCATCTGCTTGTAAATTAAATATATTATTACCTGCTGCATCTAATGTTAAATATTGTGCTGCGGAGGGATATATTTTTAATCGGTCCCACGCTGAACGTGGAATACAACCAACATTAGATTCGGTTAAATATCTGTATTCATATGATTGTTTTGAGTAGTTATCGTTAAATAACATTTCAATGAAAGAGTTTTCAGGCATGTATTGTTCCGCAATATCTACGGGTGGAGGTACTAAATCTTTATTTACTTCCGAGCCAACAATAAATTTATTAAAATAATGTTGGAGTTCGGGTACTAATGAATACAAACCCAGTGTAGTTGCCATTTACTCCCTCACATCTGTTTGAATGAGATCAGCTGTGCTCATCATGTCCAACATATGAATGAACATTGTTTCAGGATTATAATTAGAAAAATCAAATTTTTCATTTTTCGGAACATCTGAACTCCATTGACCGCTATGAAATCTTATCATTTCTTCCATAGTAAAAAATTGCTCTTCGGTCAATACTTTCATAAAGGTTTCTTTGTTTGATGAAACCATGTTAGCCGCTTCCCTATCATGTTGTTTATCTGTATGTTTTCGTGTACCTAATTCACCATACTTCAATGAATCATGTAAACTTGCTGCAAACAACATTTTATCAGCATCTGTGGTCCTTGATTTTATGTTAAACATTCTAAACAATTTAACAGTTGCATATACTAAATGATAGACATGTTCTCCTTGGCATGGAACATCTCCATTCATTTTCTTATGATATTTGCCAGTTGATGATGTAGGTTTATCCCATGTATCAGGAATGATTGAAATAATACCCTTCCAAAGTTTGAAACCTTTTTCTGACATATGTTTTTCGAGTAAATCTGAAATCTTCTTCTTATAATCTACCATGAAACTTCCTTTCTTTATTCCGGCAAGTTTGCATATGCCGGATGCAACTTTCTAAATGCTGCCTTATGTTCTGGACTCATATTCATATAATCTTCAAATTGTTTTGGTGTTAATGGCGGTGGCCCTTGTTCTTTTTGTTGCATCTTGTTTACTGTAGCTCTACGAGTAACAGATTTTTCATTAACCACAGGCACAGGAATTTCTTTAATCTTTATAGGTTGTTGTTTTTGAATTTGTTGTTCAATTGCCTTCCATTGACGATCATCAATTTCCTTCTGTTGTTTCATATATAGAAGAATAGTCTCGTTATTTGCTTTTTGTTTTAAATCCTCTGTCAATCCATTATAAACTATACCAATAGGACCCAATATAAACATACCAACAAAAGTTAAAAACACTGCTGCAGTTGCAGCAGGATTTTTTTTGTAAAACGGTTTTTCTGGAGGCGGTGGAGGCTCCCTTTTAAAAAATAACATTTTGATTTACTTCTCTATTGATTTCTTCTCACCTTGTTTTTGTAAGAACTTTGATATAGTTCTGTCGCCAAACCACCAAGTGACAGCAGAAACGCACAAGTAAATCATTGTAGATGTTATTTGTGTAAAGATTCCAACAGCTTGATCTGCAGTTAATGTAGATATTCCTGCTTCTTGCATAATCTGCCAAGCGAGGTATGTTATAAAAGATGAAGTCCCAACAAGATATAGAGTCAATGCTGGTCTCATAAATCCATTCAGCCAATCAACAAAAGCAAAACCTGCTGCAATACATGTTCCCATAAGACCAAAAAACCAACCTGTCCACTTTCGGTCTCTATTGGCCATAATCATATCAATCCATTTTTCAGCAAATAATTGTTTGTTTCCTGATTTTTGTGACGCATCAAAAGCAGCTGCATCAGCTAATTCAACCTCACCTTCAATCCTTGCTTTTGTAACCTGAATTTGCATCTGGCCTTCTTGAATCATTGCTTTAGTTTTAAGTTCAACCATCTTTTCTTTATGAGCATGTTCTAATTTAAGATTCTTATACTTGAACCAGGTGGTGAAAGCATTGCCAATTAAACCAGTAAGACCACCAAGTACAATATCTAATCCTGGTATCATATTTCAGTCCTCCTAAAATACTTCTTGTATTCTTAATCCAAAAGTAACTTTTCCATAAATGCTTGAACTGTTATTCTTGAGTTTAAAACAGCAATTTGTCCTCCTAAATAATCTCTTCTCTTTCCGAGAAGAATACAGACCATTACATGACTCTTATAACCTTTTGATGTATCGCCTGTATAATTGCTGAAGTGTATTAAAATATATATTCTATTAGGAACTTTTCTTACTCAATAAATTCTCCATATTTATTAGAGAGTCTTATTTTAACATCATACTTTCCAGCGGGTATATAGGGGATATTTATTTTTGATTTTCTCTCTAAGGCAACTCTAATATTCTGTAAATAAAATCATTATACACCAATAAACCTTCTATACCTTGATTGCTTCGTTTTAATCGAAATAATTGAACATTAGGTTTCATTACTCTATACTACTTTTTCTTATCTTTCGTGATTTATATTTACAAATTTGTGTTCTGCGTTTTAATCTCCAAATTAGTCTGATACAACAACTATTTCTTTTGATAGCGCACCCCTATTACTTTTTGGTTTTCAACATTTTTACAACTTGTCTCAAGACATGAACAGGTTTTGACGATTGTGCTGCTGCTTCTGCTTGCTCATAAATCAATTTTTGAATTTTTGGATTTGATGTTCCAGCTCTTTCCATATAAGCATAAACACCTGCTTTGTCTATGTTAAGAAGGTCTTTAGTAGAAATTCCTTCTTGTGATCTTCCTTTACCTTGAACACGTTCTGATGTTGGACGTTCGATATATTCCTTAACTTCTTCTTCACCTTTATCACCATTTGGTTCTGGTTCTACTTCTTCTTTTAATTTCTTACCTGAAAGTTTTTCAGCTAATTTATTAACAATTTTTTCTGTAAGAGCATCCTCATCATGCTCAATAACAGGAACAGTGACTTCTTGCTCAACTTGTTCGATCATAACTCCTTGTTTTTGTTCTCCAACCTTTCCTGATGTAGATACAAGTTTGGTTTTAAAAGCAGGAGCCGATGTAAATTCATCATCAACAATTTTTGCTTCGATAACCAATGGATTAGAAAGACGGAAGGTATCTTGCCAAGGTGTTAAGTAGTTTCCATCAGCAATGATTTCAAGTTTAACTTGTACTTCTTCTCCTTCTTTTAACTTTCTTGCAGTTACTGTTCTCAGCGGAGGCAGGTTGACGCTAATTGATTCACGCCCAACTTCCGCAGGGAATCCATACTCAATACCATCAATCTCAATTCTCAAGCGACTTGTTACTTGATCAGATTGTACACCGCCAATTTGGACTTCAAAAGTCAACTGTTTCTCTTGATTGACGTTTAACTTTAACATGGGTTTTCCTCCATCATTAGTCATCCTCAAAGCTAATTAACTTAACTTTGATTTTATCTAAATAATCCTCTAAGGAATTTTTAGTTTCCATTTCGATTTTGTTTACTAAAACTTGTGGTTTAATACGTTCGTCAGCATTTTGACGGTAAGGTGGAGCGCCTCCACCACCGGGAGCACCACCACAACATTGATTAAACATTCCCATTGTTGCAATTGATACTGACATAATATATATATGCTCCCTTTTTATTTTGTTCTAAAAAATTATAAACTCATGAATGGAGATAATATTTTATATTCATTTCCACAGATTAAACATTTAATCATATTTTATACTTTAACTTGAAGCCAGTAAGAAAATTGTCCACAAGCTTCTGAATCAGCTTCGATTCTATATGTTTCAATGACACCAATATCTGTTCCAACATTTGCAGCATCATCATATATACGAACTCTTGCGCCAATCATATTTCCATACTCATCATATGTTGCTTGATCAATATACATATTATGATGGACCAACCCGAGAGTCTTTCTTACAATATCATAAACTTCAGTCAAGTCAGTTTCATTTACATATATGTCATCGTTTTTACCCCAAGGAAAATATGTAGGATGAGTAACATTAACATACCACACTCCATTCACATTTGGTGTAAAAGTAAGTTTATAATTTCCATCGCCTAATTCAGTAAATTCTGGATTAACTGAATTAGTTACATTTACTCCATTCGGATCATAAATGTAAGCTGTGAAAGCAGCGGTTGTATCTAAACCAGAGATTAAATTTCCATTTGCATCCACAACAGTAAAATGCTCATCAACTGGTTGGTTTTTTACACCATTAATCATTTTATTTCTCCTTAATGTGCATCAATAATATCTTGAACTGTTTGTCCTGGTAATACTACTGAATGACATCTATGTATTTCCAGTTCAGCATATCCTTTACTTACATTATCAGCTTCAGGAACATATATTCTTCCTCTTATTCCCCATCCTGGTGGAATAGGCATAACAGAAGAACCTTCTGCATTTAACTCATCGCCCATTGGACAACTCTGATAAAATCTATGATGTTTTAGATAGCTTGCCCAAACAACCCAATCTGAACCTGTGTTTGCATACATCTTTCCGTCAGTTAACCCTAACATTGAAGCAGATATTGATCCAGCAGGATTTGGATAATATGTATTTGGAGGAATAACAATGTCTATGTTTATAAATGATCCCCACATCGCGTCAAAGAAATAAATGGTTCTATCTTTTGTATGAATAGGACATATAAATGTTGCAAGAATTTCTTTACATTTAAATCCAGGAGGAACATGATCTCCTGTTACGAGATCTTCATCAGTAGAAAAATCCCATGCCAGGCATTTACCCATACCAATACCAGCAGTAGAATCATCTCCAGCCATAGTATAATATGTTTGAAATCCAACAGGTCGTGAATCTGCGCGAATAATAGGTCTTCCATCATCCATTATGGGGGGCTCAACATCTCCAGAAACACCTTCATGAGCATTAACAGTGGCAGTTAATACACTTTCTTCTTCTAATGATAAAATATCTTTCATTGTAATGCGAATATTATCGCCAAAAATATCAATTTGATAACAAGCTGGCGTAATAGATGCAGAATTATTAATTTCATTTTTTAATGTTCCTGCATTACAACTTGCGTTTTTTGTGTCGGCTGCGACACTATAATCATACACTTTTGCTGACATATTAGCTTACCCTCCATAATTCTAATGCTGCATTTCTAACCTGGCACGTTGCTGTTCCAGCTTTATATTGTAATATAAATGTTACTGCTGTATTTGCTGGTACTGTTGCATAATGAAATCCTGAAAATGTAAACCAGTTAGAATTATTGTTTGTTTGCTGTGAGTTTTGTGCAAGTTCTATAGAATTTGTATTGTCCCACAATCTAACTTGAACGCCTTTGTTGTTCTGCTGAGCATTAAACTCCATAGTATAACCAATTCTATAGACTCCAGCTACAGCAGGACTTGTTACAGATACTTTATTCTGATAAGTTGTGCTTGTCGTTGACGATAATGTGTTACTTTCTGCATAGCTCAAATCAACAGCTGTCCAAACACCAGTTGCATCTGTAATTGCATTTGCATCAACATAATCAACTACATCTTGCCATGGAAAATGCTCATCAGTTTCAAAATTTGTCAACTGATCATGATCAATATCAGTTGTTAAATTATGTGTATTTGTAATTGTATTATGATCTATATCTGTAGTCAAATTATGTGTGTTAGTCAATAAATCATGATCAATATCAGTTGTTAAATTGTGTGTATTTGTAATTACATTGTGATCAATAGATGCTTCAGTAAAATGAATTAAAGTATCCGCAATATGTGTATCTATTTGAACGTGTGTATTAGTTCCCTTATTTAATAAATCTTCATGATCAACAGGGAAATTATCATCAACATATTTTTTATCAACCAACTCTGTATCATTTAGAAATGTTGGATGAATAGAATATCTTTGTTTCCCTGTTAAATCTCTAGTACCATCTGTTCTTAAATAATGTAGGTGGTCATCATTATCCAGATCTGATAATGAACTGTGTGACGTAATGAATGTGCCACCACCAATTCCATTGCCACCTTCACGATAGAACGGTATAGGTCTTAAGTCATAAATATGCCCTTTCCAACCTGTAATATTTCTATTTCCAAGCATATAACAAATTTTGACATCAAACTTTTTTATATAGTCTGGATAATCTGGTGGAACACTTTCTTTTGCATCATTCTCATTATCAAATATAGTAGTGCCAGTAAGAAAATAGACACTTCCAAATTTATCAAGGAGTCTAATTGCAATATACTTTGAATATTTTCCAGATGGGACTCTCGGTAAAGCCTTAACAACACCTGCATTGCCGGTACCCCCCGCTCCATTATAATTACCAACTAGAGTAATTATTGTAACAGAACCAGTAGTATCAACGCCACCTTCTTGAATTGGAGTCATATATTCTACACCATCTGACTCCAGAAAAATATAGTAGTCGTCAAATGATGTGGAATCAAGAACTGTAGTTGAGTCTGTAACAGTTACATATTTACTACCTTGTGTGAATGTAAAATTACCAGGTTCTATATCATATTGATTCTGTGTAATATCGTTCCATCTATCCCCTTGAAATTTTCCAGCCCCACCATTAGGATCTAAAAACCAGTACTCAGGGTAAAAATTTCCATCTGCTGCCTTATAAAAAGCGTACACATATTCTAAATCATCCACTGTATCTAATTCAGGTAGAATATATTTAGACAATGCCCAATAAACTACTGTTTGACTAAATGTTAAAGCAAACGGATCATTATCAGAAACAAAAGCTATTCCTGATTCCTCATTAGCAATAAAAGGACCCAAATGATACATTTGGTCAATAACTCTATTACCAACCGCGTTAATATAACATGGGCATTGGACAATACTACCTATATGCCCATAATCACTAACTAAGA
>Ga0190344_1000880_pt1 | contig 12290 bp, 6 predicted proteins | sample 48721323_MG_FD_161662 | JGI IMG/M metagenome (GOLD analysis project Ga0190344, IMG submission 161662) | Hydrothermal vent microbial mat bacterial communities from Southern Trench, Guaymas Basin, Mexico - 4872-13-2-3_MG | ecosystem: Environmental > Aquatic > Marine > Hydrothermal vents > Microbial... | reverse complement strand
GGAACTTGTGTTTCTTTTGTGTTTGCCCACAGATAGGTCTCTAGAATATTTTTCACATCCTCTTTTAATTTTGGATTTTCTTGTAAATATTCATGAACAGCATCATTTTTATTTTCTTGAGGTTCTGATGAAGCTATTAAACGAGTTATTCTCTCCATTTCACCTTTTTGTTTTCCAATTCGTCCTGCTATTTGACCACCAGTACCGGTTAAAAGCGTCACAAAAAACATCTCAGGAGCACTTTCAATACCAGTTTTAATAAATCTTTTAAAACTAGTTCTAAGATAATCCTGAAAGCCTACTTCATCAAGTCCTTCAAATTTTTTCCCAGTTTCTAGAGCAAGTCCTTCAACAGCTCCTTGCAACATTTCTTCAAATTCTTCAGCACCAAATGTTTTCATGTGATCCATCATAAGACCACCAAGCGGACTATCTGCATTCATTTGCTTTGCTATAGCTTTAGCGAAATGTTTAGACATATTTTTTTTAAAAATAGTTTTTCCAAATTTTCCAAATTTCGCAACTTGAAAATATTCTATAAAACCGTGAATTATTCCAAAAGGTATTGCAATTTTTATAGCTCTATCCGGTGAAACTCCAGCTTGAACTTGTTCCATGAACATATCGCCCATAGCCATTGTACTCCACTCAGAAGTTCCAACTAACGTTCCAGCAAAGGGAAAAATTACATTTCCTACAGCAGTTTTAACACCAGTATGAAACATTGGATTTAATATTGACGCTACATTACTTGCCATACCTTTCATACGTCCCACATTCGGTCTAGAACTCTCAGCTTCTTCTTTCATTGAACTAAACAGTGGGATTAAATCTTTTGCTGCTTCAGGGTCTAATAGAGCTGTTCTACCAAGCATTTTTGATAACTTAGCATTAAAGCCACCAATCTTCCATCCCTTACGGATATTAAGAACATCTATCATATCTGGATTAGTTAATTCATCTAAATCTAAATAAAGATTATGAAGTTTTTCCTCTTGGGGGAATATCTTCTCACCTTTACCTTTCCAAAATTCTGAGCTTGATAATAATTGTTTTTGTTTTTTCCGCATTAAGGCAGTGTATATAACATCTTTTTTATATTGCCTCAGTTCTTTATTTTCATCACCAGGATATAACTCTTCCAAATGTTTTCCAATATTTTTCTCAAAAGATGCCTCAGTTGGTATCATTCCAGAATATTGAAAATCATCAGTGAAAAGTTCCTCACCAGTTTTTGATTGAATTTCTTTAAAAATTTTCTCTGCAATATCAAGATCTTTATCCATGTATAATTCGTGAGTGCTTTTACCAATATCTTCTCTAGAGACTGGTTGATTAGACTCTTCATCCCAATCTTTGTCCATTACGGGAATTTGTTCACCAGTGACTGTTTTAGCTTTTTTCTTCTGTGCTCCACCAAAGGCGTTTAAAGCACTAGACACAACACCTCTACCTACATCATAAGCAAGAAGTCCAGTTGTTGCATAAAGATCAAGTCCTTTACCACGCTTAAATTTTTCTTGTGCTCTCTCGTAAACAGTAGGTTTTTCAACATCTGGAGTAATAACTTCAACTTCTTCTTCATCAAATACAACAGATTCTCGTAATTTCGATAATGCCCTTTGAAGGAAAAGATTATCATCCTCAAACTCTTCAATACCTATTTGTTCTGTATCAGCCATTATTTTCCTTTTATAGACTTACGTAATTCATCTTCTTTAATGAATTCTCTTAACTTGTTTTCAATTTCTTCACCAACTTTCTTAATTTTGCCAATATTTTTCAAAGAATAATGAACAGACCTAAGTTCTGCCTCTAATTCTTTTTTTGTATTTGGATATTTTCCATCATATTTAACAAGTTGATTAATTCTTAAAAGAGGAGCTTTAAACTTTTTAAACACTTTATCAATATTTTCATTAGTTGGAGCTTTCTCCTTTAAGCTGTCAATATATTTGTTATAATTAAGACTATGCTCACTTGTTCCTTTAGCTCCTTTATATAAACCTCGCAATTCATTTGCTACAGTAGCAGAAATCAAATTCTGATTTCTTGCAGTTTTAATATATCTATCTTTTTCTTTTGGAGAAATATTTGATTCTATGTTTGTTAATAAATTATCAATCGCTTTAGGAATGGTCTATTTTCTTTTTTATAAAAAGATCTCAAATCACCTATTTTTGTAATTGTTTCTTTTTTTTCACTAGCTTTGGCTACTCGTTCCTGTACAGCTTTTCCGACCTTACGTGATACTGTTTCTATAGCTTCTTTTTCGTGCTCACCTTTAGCAAATTTTTCAAATCTACTTGAGATTGTTTCAGAGGGCTTCCCTTTTGCAGTTTCGGGTTCTTCTTGAGGAGTAATAATTGATGGTTGAATTGTTTCAACACCTTCTGAACCTCTGAGTCTTTTAAGCTCTTCCATAGCTCTATTTCCATGAGCATTAATCTCTTTAATTTTTTGTCCTATAATATATGAAATAGACTTATCTTTCATTGTTTTTGAATATTTTTTTATTCTTTTTGCAACATGGACTATTGATTTTGTATTTATTATCTCATTTTCCCATGTTGTCCCTTTCTTCTTTGCTAATTCTATAGCTTCATTAATAAGTCTTTTACCACCATTATATGCTGCTAAAGCTTTCTTTTCATCATTATTATACAATTGTAATAATTCTTTTAAATGTGATGCAGCAGCATTTGCCAATTCAGCAGGACTGTTTCCACTTGACTTTAATCCATATTTTTTCTTTATTGCTTGTGATAATTGAAAATCTTCTGTTATGCCTGTATCTGATACTACATTTTTTCCATATCCGGTTTCGGTATAATTAATAGATTTTAAAAAATCAGAATCTATTCCAGCACTATCGGCAGCACTTTGATAATCACTTTCTGTTACCTTTCCACCACCTTCATCACCACTAGAACCACTATGAAAGCCAACCTTACCACGTTCTCTTATTCTTCCACCACTTATAAAACCCTGTAATACCTCTTGGCTAGTTTTATATAGTTCAAGCCTTTTTGGATCGACATCAAACAAACCTTCGTTTTCATTATAAATAATCCCTTCTTCTGCAATATCGTTTAAATCACTTAAGGCATTATTTATAGGTTCTTCTAAATTTTCAATTATAGATTTTAATTTAGCTATATCCCCTTCGTTATATATTAAATCATCTGTTTTATTTGGATATTTACCTTCTTTTTCATAATATTCTAATATCCATTTCAATTTTCCTTCCGCAGTATCACGCTTTATTTTCATTTCTGTCAAATGGTTAAGTTTTTTACTATATTTAACATTAAAATCTTGTGCTGTTTTAGTCTTTGTTTCATATAATTTAATATAATTTTCTGCTCTTAAAGCCCTCTGTGCAGCTTGATCATCACCACTTTTTGCAGCTCTAAGTTTAGCAAGTTCTATTTGATTTTTTAATGTTCTGATTTTATCTTTTTGCTCTCTCAGTTTTGCTTGTAACCCTATTTCTCTTTTACTAACATCCTTAGTTAAAGGAATTTGTCCTAATTCTGAAGTTTTTAATCCTAATTTCTTTTCAGCAGAATATCTTCCATAACTAGTTCCTTCAGGTTTTCCTAGAAGAGTTTGTTCAGCAAACGCAAAATCAGACTTAGTGGCTTCAGTTTTCATTAAATCTTGTATTTTATCCCAACTACTTTTTACAAATTCTGTATCATATCCATAATTATTATCTTTTCTCATTTGGGCATCTGCAAGATAAGGCTCAATAATTCTCAAAGCTCTTGACCTACGTCTTTTTTCCATTTCGGGAGCTTCATTAAATCCTTCCTCAAAATATTTTTTAGCAGCTCCCCATGCTTCAATTAGTATTTCAGGATGTTTCTTAGTTAACTCATAAGCTTCTTCTTTCATCTTAAACGTTAACTCTGCATTTTGTTGAGCAACATCTCTTATATCCATTAACTGAGAATTCATTTGACGCCCTTGAGCCTGAGTTTTAAGACTGCTTATGTTTTGGGGTATCTGTCCTAATTGTTGCCCTATTCGCTCTATACCACTATAATCCTGAATAAAATTTCTAGGATTATAAAATTGCATTGCTTGTATCTGATCTGCCATTATCGACCTCTTCCTAATAAATCAATGAAACGTTGTCTCATTGCAGGATTTCTATTTATATCTGTAAATATATTACTAATTTGCTTCCTACCTAATGCGTAAGAATTATATCTCGTCCTTTGTTTTCTTTCCTCAGAATCTTGAGCTTGCCTTTGAGCTACAAAATCTTTTAAAGTTCTTTTCTGTCCTTTTTCTTTTTCTAATGCCATTTGCTTTTCAGTGTTTTGGACTTGTAACATGATTTTACCCAATAGACTAGATGATGATTCCATTTCAGCTTTCTGACTTCTACCAGTTGCAACTTTAGTTACAAGACCACCAATTCCAAGTACTGCTGCAACAATGGCACTCCAATATTGATCTACAAACAATCTATCTTCTATTCCATCTATTCCAAATCCATGTTTCTTTCGTCTTTTTAACACTACCGTCTCCTTCTCAATATCTCAACCATACGGTCTCTTAATACTGGAATATTATTTAGTCCTTGAAGAATTCCAGACATATCAGCCCTTCCCATCTGGTATGAACGAGCACGTTTTCTTTCTTTTAATTCATCTTCCATTCTTCCTCTTTGCTCATTTGCAAAATCTTTTGCCTCTCTTAATGTGCCCATTTGCTTTAATTCCTCTTTTCGTCTTTGAACTAAAGAAATTGCTTGCATAATATGAGACATTAAACTTGTTTTTTGTTCTGCACTAGCTACTGCACTCGATTGAGCTGCTACTCTAGCTCCTGTCATTCCTGCTTGTAGAACACTGCTAATAATTCCACCCCAAGCAGAGGCTGAACTAGCTCCAGTACCAGCAATCTCACTTCCTGGAATTGTATTTTCATTCATATAAAATCTCCGTTATTAATTAAAGAGGAAAAGGCGCTCAGAATACTGTCTTTGCTAGCCCCATAAATCCTTTCCAACCAATTCTTTTTCCAGCAGACTTTCCTCCACCAGTACTATAAACCTTTATACCATGTTTTCTTGGGTCAATACTAGTAACTAGAAACACTGATTCGCCAGTCGAAATATCATAAAGTTCATATTCTTTATAATCATCATCCCATTTAACAGGATGATCCGTACTACCCTGATAAACGTAAATTCTTCCACCTGCATTTATCATAGTACCCATTGCAACACTTTCTAATGTAGGTATTATAATTTTTGAGCTACTACCTTTACCTTTTTGTTGTTGATCTAAATCTCCAAACTCTCTAAGTTTTTTAATTTTTCCAGTCTCTAATAATTTCTGATACAAAGGACTACTAGTTGCAATATTCTCAGGAATATCCATTGGATTATTTATTACAGTCCTAAACTGAGTTTCTAAAATTTTATCTGCTATTTTTGCATTTTTACCAGCTCTATTCATTTCATAATATTCCATCAACTGTTCATTTTTCATTGAGAATGGATCATCCCAATCTGGAGTTGCAGAGACTTTTTCTCCATTTTGAACTATAAATAATTGACCTTCTTTGTTTTCAAAGAGTTCACCTTCACCTACTGGAAGGTATTCATCATATTTCCCTTCATAATCAATATAACCGTTTTCGGTAAATTCAACTCTTCCAGCGTTTTTTGCAGCAAAATTATTAGCTTCTTCTTCTGTTTTAAAATTACCAATTTCATTACCACCACTATCTATTACTCGATACGAATCGAAAATTTCTATTCCTTCAGGATTTGTTTGCTGCCAAGTTATTAGTTTAACCATTTTATCATATTCTTTTTCATCAATTTCACCTGACTCTAACAAATCACCATATTCGGCTTTGGCAATATAAATTGGATTATTGGAATGCATAATAGGCTCAATGTACCTTCTAGCCTCTTCTTTGGTCATCCCTAAATATTTCAAATCTCCAGTTTTTTCAGCTGTACTTAAAACTTCCTCAATGGTCATTCCTGGCGTACTAGCTAATCCACCTAGTGTAGCCATAACATTCTGTTGACGTGCATTATGCAAATCAACAGGAACACCATACAATTGTTCCATTAGTTTACTAGCTTGATGAAGATTATCTACTCCTCCTCCAGACATTAGAGCATTAATTTCTTCTTTAATTTCATTTGCCTTTAATTGCTTGGATTGCATTGCCATTTGAAACGCTTCACTTTGAGCACCTTGAGCCATTTTAGACTCTTGTTCAAATAATTCACCCATGAGTCCAGTTGTTGATTCATCAGCATCTCTTTGAGCTAAATATCTTTGCGTTTGTTTTTGGGCATCTGATAAATCACCACTAGCCAACTGTTGTTCTAATGCACCCTTTTGGGCTGTAGTCTGAGCACCTTGCAATCCTAAGTATTTGTTTTTTAGAAAATCCATATATTCGCTTTTACCACTGGCAATATTTGAAATTCTCTTTAAAGATTCATCCATAATATTTTGAGTATCACCTAAGTCCATAGTAACACTTGGCGTTTTTAAACCAACTTGAGTTTGCCTTTTTGGTTGCTGAGTGGGCTGTGAAGGTTGAAATCTTTGCTGTGCCATTTGTTGTGGCATATATGTTGGTACATTTCTTTCACCTCCAGAAAGACCTTTAAATTCAAATGGTTCATTCTTACTCTTCTGAAACCTATCCCAATAATTTTCTTCAGCCATTTTATTTCTCCAATTTATTTACTCTTTGTTTTAAATCCTTAACGGAAGTTTCCAAAGAAATAATTTGTCTTTCTAATTTATCTATAATTTTTTTTATTTCAATATCTTTTACCTCTGGCACACGGATATTATGAACACTACCATTTCTATTCATAAGGACAAACTCCTTTTGCTTGCCAATTTTCAATCTGATCTATGTAATAATCCCAAGTATCACTTTCAAAACTTGCTTTGTTATACATTCTCAAATCAAAATATTTTACTTTAGTTCCGCTTACGCCATTTACATAGGTATCTAAAGCTATATGTCCATATCTTGTTCCATATTCCCATTTAATATCATTTTCTTCTAATATCCATAAATATAATGTATCATCATATCCATCTTTAGTAATAGTCGCTAATTTTTGCCATGCCAAAGAATCTGGAGTTGTTGTAGGAATTTTATCTACATTACTCCAAATTGAAATATATTTAACATCAGCAGTTCCAGCAGGAAAAACTGGTTTATATATTTTTAATTGAGAATAAGCTGATTTAAAACCTTCTCCATTTAAATCCCAAATGGTTACTGAAGTATTATTTCCATCACTAGAAAAATTAATTTTATTTAATTTAGTATTTGGAGCATTTTTCCAATGTACTAACCCACCTATTAAATCTCTTTGAGAAATCTCACTAGTATTAGTTATTTGATTTGGATATCTAGCCTTATCATAAACTAATAAATTTCCAACAAGTTTTCTTAATACAAAATCAGCAAAATTTGTTTTTAATTTATATTCAAATATTCTACCAACCTTTGACTGACCGTTAGCAAAATACAATTCTCTATTATAAGGAATTTTCTTTATAAAAGCCTTTAATTCTGGTCTTTTATCAATATACAGCTCTATTTCAGCGTTAAAGCCTATTCTTAAACCACTGTCATTGAAAAGATCTGTGTTTTCTAAATTTGCCCAATCTATAGGAGCTATATAAGCAAATAAATCACTTGGTCTTATTTGAAATCTTTCATGTGATCCTGTTAAAGCTGTAAATTTAATTTCTCCTTCAATTTCTTCACCAATACCAAGCAAGTCATCAACTTTATCTTTATAAGTTAGCTTGTCTATTCCATAATTACTTTTCACATTAATTATATATGGTAATCCAGTTAAACTATCGTAAGCGACATTAATAGCTTCTCCACTTGGCGTTACAACCTTAAATACAGAGCCATCTGTTTCAGGATATACTAAACTATCACTATCTTGTTTTGACCACCCAAAGCCCTGTTCTTTATTACTTCCTAATTGATAAGCTACTCGATTAATGTTTGTTGAAATATTATAAATATAATTTTCATCTTCTCTACGATCACCATCATAAACATCTATTGCAACCTCATAAGCAGATTTTACATTGTTTTCATCAATTTCAAGTCTTAAAATATAAGTTCCAGGATAGGCATAAACATGAGCTGGAGTTTTATCTTCAGTGTCATCTGCTGTCCCATCACCGAATATCCATCTAAAATTCATAAAATTTGGATATACGACTCTTCCAAGATTGTTAAATTGAAGTGGATCTACTCCATGATTCTTATCAACATATCCTAATAAAGATAATGCTATAGTATCAGCTTCAGCAATAAAATCACCTTCAGGTATAGGAGAATCTAATACTGTAACCGTTAATGGTGAGTATCCATCATATTGATCACAAATTATTCCAGCATATACGCCACTGTAAATAACAAATTCTCTAGTATCCATTTTAGCAGTTGGAGCGGATACAGATGCTACTACAACAGCATCATTTTCTTTTCGCTCAGAGGCATTCGTAGCCGTTGGAGCATCCACAGAAGCTGTTACTGTAACCTTGTTTTCAGCACGAACTACTATAAAACTAGCAGTCGGAGCTATTGCCACAGCTTGTGTTGTTATTGTAGTTTTTCCACGACCAACAACAAAATTTCCTGTTGGTGCTGAAACTGTGGCTTGTAATATTACTGATGTTTCAACACGATCAGTTTCAACATTTGCAGTTGGTGCTGCTACTGAGGCTGTCATAGTTGCTACAGTTATATCACGTTCAGCAGAAACACTTCCTGTAGGAGCAGCGACTGAAGCTACTAATGTTGCTGTCGTTATTCCACGTTCAACAGAAGTTGTTCCACTTGGAGCAGCAACAGAAGCTTGCAATAACACATTGTTTGTTTTACGTTTTGTTGATATATCAGCAGTTGGTGCTTCAACTGAAGCCACTGCTGTAATCTCTGTTTCTTTTCTTTCAATATTATTTGTTGCAGTTGGAGCAACTACTGATGCAACTATTGTTGCCTCTGGTCGCTCATTATCTACTACCGTATTCGCTGTGGGTGCTGAAACTGAAGCAGCTACTGTTGCTGTTGTTATTCCTCGCTCTACAGAAATAGATGCAGTTGGAGCTATTGCTAATGCCACACATGAAGCTTTTGTAAAATCACGTTCTATTGATATTGTCGCAGTTGGAGCACCAATTGATGCTACTGCTGTAATTAAACATTCTCTATCAATTACATTTGTTGCTGTAGGAGCGTCCACAGAAGCGACTACTGTAGCTGTTGTGATTCCACGTTCAACTGAAATTGAAGCAGTTGGAGCAGCTACTGAAGTTTTTAAGATTACTTCATTTTCTTTTCGTTCTGATGTTACATTTGCAGTTGGAGCAGCTACTGAAGTTTGTAAAATTGCTACATTTTTCTTGATCTTCGTATCTATTGTTGCTGTTGGAGCTGCCACTGAAGATGTTAATACAATTTCTGATTCTTTCCGCTCAACGACATTAGTAGCACTTGGTGCAGCTACAGAAGCTATAATTGTGGCTTTTGATTTAAGCTCTATTGATATTGTCGCAGTTGGAGCTATTGCTAAAGCATTCAAAGCTATTGCTGTTTTTTTACGTTCTCCAACTATTTCAGAAGTAGGAGCAGCGACTGAAGCAACTAAGCTTGCAGTAGTTATATCAAGTTCAACAATTACACTCGCTGTAGGTGCAGATACTGATGTTACTACTGTTGATGTAGTAATCCCACGTTCAGTAGCAATAGCTGCTGTTGGTGCAATTGCAATAGCGTTTAATGTTGCTTCTGGCTTTTCATTATCTGCTGTAATACTAGCTGTAGGAGCTGCTACTGAAGCCACACATGTTGCAGTCGTAATTCCACGCTCTACTGCCACAGCAGCAGTTGGAGCTAAAGCTAAAGAATTTGTTGTTGCAGTTGTTATTCCACGTTCAGTTGAAATACTCGCTGTAGGTGCGTCAACTGAAGCTTCTACTGTGACTTTGTTTACAATTTTATTAGTAATTTCAGCCGTTGGAGCTTCAACAGAAGCCTGTAAAAATAATCCAGTTTTTTTACGCTCAACAGACATACTCGCTATTGGAGCAGATACTGAAGCTATCAATGTTGAATCAAGTATTCCATTATTTGCTACAAAACTAGCAGTTGGAGCTGCGACTGAAGCTATTATTGTTGCTTCAGGCACTTCAATATCTGCCACAATTTCAGCAGTTGGTGCTGAAACTGAAGCTGTTATTGTCGATGTTGTAATACCACGCTCAACAGAAACAGATGCCGTTGGAGCTGAAACCGAAGCAACTAAAGTCATTCTACTTCTAAGTTGAGTATCAATTGTTGCTGTTGGTGCAGCTACTGAAGCTTGCAAAGAAAACTCTGTTTTTTTACGTTCACTGGCTACAGTAGCAGTCGGTGCAGCTACTGAAGCTTGTGTTATAATTTCATTTTCTTTTCGTTCAACTTCATTTTCAGCAGTCGGAGCTGCTACTGAAGCTACTAAACTTGCAGTTATTATATTAAGTTCTACTGAAACATTGGCAGTTGGAGCAATTGCTTCTGCTACCAATGTGGATTCTGTTATTTCACGCTCTACAGTTGTACTTGCCGTTGGTGCAATTGCTAAAGCTTCTAATACTGCTTCTGGTACTTCTACATCTGCTACAATATTTCCTGTTGGTGCAGCTACTGAAGCTACGAGAGTTGTTTCTAATGATACTTTCTCAGCACTAATACTTCCCGTTGGTGCTATTGCAGCAGCAATCAATGTTGATTCAGTTTCTTGGCGTTCAATAACATTTTCAGCCGTTGGTGCAATTGCCACAGCGGTCAAAACTGCTTCTGGTCGTTCATTATCCGCAATCATATTACAGGTTGGAGCTGAGACTGAAGCTGTTATAGTTGTTTCAATTTCTAAACGTTCAATCACAACTGTGGCAGTTGGAGCTAAGACTGAAGTAACTACTGTTGATTCATTTTCTTTTCGTATGACCTCAATTCCAGCTGTTGGAGCTGAGACTGAAGCCACTACAGTTGCTTCTGGTCGTTCATTATCTGCAACCGTATTACCGGTTGGAGCTGAGACTGAAGCTGTTATTGTTGTTTCAGTTTCTAAACGTTCAACCGCAATTGTGGCAGTTGGAGCTAAGACTGATGCTGTTAAAATTCCTTCTGGACGTTCATTATTAACAATAATTTCACCAATCGGCGCTACAACTGAAGCCATTAAAGTTGCAGAAATAATTCCTCGCTCAACTGCGATTCCTGCAGTCGGTGCAATTGCTTCGGCATTTAAAGTTGATTTGTTTACTATTTTTACATCTGTACTAGCAGTCGGTGCAATTGCTTCGGCATTTAAAGTTGATTTGTTTACTATTTTTACATCATTTGTTGCTGTTGGAGCTGCCACTGAAGCAACAACTGTTATTTTCGTCTCTTCTCGAACTGCTATAATTTTTGCAGTAGGGGCTACTACTAAAGGTGTAATAACAATTATATTTGTAATCTTTGCTATAATTTCTGCAGTAGGAGCTACTACTAAAGCAGTTAAAATTCCTTCTGGTCTTTCATTATCTACTGTAACACTCGCTGTTGGTGCAATAGAAGATGTTGTAATAATTATTTCTGTTTTTATACGTTTAGCAATAAAAACAGCAGTTGGTGCTGCCACCGAAGCTGTTATAGTCGTAGAAGTTATTTCACGTTCAACTGTAACGCTAGCAGTTGAAGCTAAGACTGAAGCATTTAAAGTTGATTTATTTACAATCTTTCCTACCATTTCAGCGGTTGGAGCTACAACTAAAGCTTCTATTGTTATTTCGCTTTCTTTTCTAACAATTGCAATTCCGGAAGTCGGGGCTATTGCTGAAGCTATAATTGTCGTTTCAGTTTTTTCTCGTTCAACGATAACTTTTGCAGTTGGCGCTGCTACTAAAGCATTTAAATCTATGGTATTTTTTTTCACTTTTGCGCAAAACTCAGCACTAGGAGCTAAAACAAAAGCAGTCAAAACTGCTTCTATTCGTCCATTATCTGCAACCACATTAGACGTTGGTGCGGAAATCGAAACCACGACTATACTTTCAGTTTCTAATCGTTCTACTGCTACAGCACCAGTTGGAGCTGAAACTGAAGCTACTAGTGTTGATTCAGTTTCTAATCGTTCTACTGCTACAGCACCAGTTGGAGCTGGAACTGAAGCTACTAGTGTTGATTCAGTTTCTAATCGTTCTACTGCTACAGCACCAGTTGGA